>Ga0114921_10000106_pt1 | contig 33062 bp, 27 predicted proteins | sample BentaG_FD_87016 | JGI IMG/M metagenome (GOLD analysis project Ga0114921, IMG submission 87016) | Deep subsurface microbial communities from South Atlantic Ocean to uncover new lineages of life (NeLLi) - Benguela_00093 metaG | ecosystem: Environmental > Aquatic > Marine > Oceanic > Sediment ... | reverse complement strand
TGAAGATAGATATTCAGAAACTAATTGTATTTCCTCAGATATTTCTGAGAAACTCTTATTAGCCATTAATTTATTTAAAATAGATAAATAAACATCCTGTTGGTCTGAAACTTGTAAAATACTCACTCCTTCACCACTTGTATAATGTAAATAACTTATAGCTAAATCTCCACTTAAATTCATCTCTCCTTTTTCAAACGAAACTGTTACTTTGGTTTTAATATCAGGAAAACTTATACTTTCTGGAATATCAACAGTAATTCCACCTATTTTCTCTACAACATTAAATATATCTATTAAAATATAGTTATCTATTTCAATCCCTAATGAATTTTTCAGAGCTAATTTTAAATCTTCAATATTATTTTCTATTAATAACTGTCTTACTGTCACAGCTGCTTCATTAAATTGCAATAGTGTTTGCAAAGGTATGGAAATCATTAAGATCTCCTCTGAAATTGAATTATAACTAATTAATATTACCGAATTTGGAGAAATATTGTTTATGCTATTATCAGAACCGACTATAAGAAAGCTTCTTCTTCCACTGAAAACTAATTCCTCTTCAGTTTCTGTTGAGGTTTCTTCTTCTGATTCTGAAGCAATTGTTGGTTCCTGTTCAGTCTCTTTACCAGGTTTAAATAGACAATTTCGTAAATAAGAAAAATAGAAAATTAATATAAAGATTGTTAATAAAGTCAGAAAAATTGTAAATGTTCTTCTTTTTCTTCTCTTTTCTATTATTCTTCTTCTTCTCATTCTTGAACCAATTTTTTTATTTTCCAACCTTAATCCTCCTACTATATTTATATTTATAAGACCCATCAAATGTAGGGCAAGACTTTAGTCTTGTATAAATGCAACCTCAAAGGGTTGCTCTACATTAATTTTTTTTTAATTATTTTTTATAGAAACCCATTTTATAAATATGATTAGCTACTCCTTCTGGTAAAAGATACCTGATAGGCTTCCCTATCTTTACTCTACTCCTAATATCTGTTGAGGAAATAGCCAATGCTGGTATTTTAATAATTTGTATTTTATTTCCAATATTAGTTATTTTTTTTTCAGTTTTCAATCTTTCCTTAATTTTTTCTATTCTATTAATATCATAACCTGGACGAGTAGCTGCAATGAAAATACATAAATTCAAAATTTCATCAGGATTTTTCCATGTCAGTATATCTAAAAATGCATCCGCACCTGTTATAAAAAAGAATTGTGAATCTTCATATATTTTATGCAACTCTTTTATTGTATCAATAGTATGTGATAATGCAGGACGATCAATTTCTATTCTGGATACATAAAAATAAGGATTTGAGCCTGTAGCCATAACTGTCATAAGGTATCTCTGTTGTGCATTTAAAATCTTTTGACCTTTTTTATGTGGAGGGTCACCTGTTGGAATAAACATTACCATATTCAAATCAAACTGAATCCTTGCCTCTTCTGCCGTTACTAAATGTCCATAATGAATAGGGTTAAAAGTACCACCCATTATGCCTATTTTCAAATTTTATCCACCTACTTTAATATTTTAATCAAAATAGTAGAATTTATAGTTTTAAAATCATAAATAAAATTATTAAAATTAAGAATATTTAACCTAATTAGGTATTATAGCATACAAATTATTTTAAATTTATATTATATATGATTTAATGTTCAAATATTTTAGTGATTTTTTCTATTTTTTTTAATTTTTTCAGGAATAAATTCAAAACTTATATCACCAATTAGGACTGTATCACCTTCTTCTGCCCCATATTTTAACAATTTTTCATCTAATCCTAATTTATCAAGTCTACTTTGCAAGTAAGAAACAGCTTGTGGATTATCAAAATCTGTCATTATTACAACTCTTTCTACTTCTTCCCCTGTTACTCTATATGCCTTACCTTCCTTCCTTATTTTAATTAATTTTTCATCTCTAAAAATATATTCTTTTTTTACTTTAGGTTTTTTTCTTTTTATTCTTTCAATTTTTTTAAAATGATTTTTTATATCATTACATAAATTTTCCAATCCTTTAGATAAAAGAGCTGATATTAAATGAACGTCTTTTTTATATTTTTTACTAAAGAATTTTTTCACCCTTTTTATTTCTTCATTATTATGTAGTAGATCTGTTTTATTTAAAGCAATAATCTGAGGTTTTTTAATCAATTTTTCATTAAATAATCTCATTTCATCATTTAATATAATATAATCATTAATAGGATCTCTATTAGATGATATTGAAACCTCCAAAACATGAATAAGAATTTTTGTTCTTAAAATATGTCTAAGAAACTTAATTCCAAGACCTGCTCCTTTATGAGCTCCTTCAATTAGTCCAGGAATTTCTGCAATCACATAATCAAAATATTCCTCTCCTCTTACTCCTATTTTTGGATACAGAGTTGTAAATGGATAATTTGCTATCTTTGGTTTAGCTGAAGTCAATTTGCTAAGCAGGGTTGATTTTCCAACATTTGGAAATCCTATTATCCCAACATCAGCAATTAATCTTAATTCAAGATTAACCCATCTTCCTTTAACTATTTCCCCTTTCTCGGCAAAAGTTGGGGCTTGTAATGTTGATCTTGCAAAACTTGTATTTCCTCTTCCACCTATTCCACCTTTAGCTACAATTACTTTCTTACCGTTCTCATCAAGGTCTGCAATAACTGACTCATTATTATCTTTTATGACAGTACCAATAGGAACATATATTATTAGGTTTTTACCATTTTTTCCGTCTTTATTTCCACCTTTTCCATGCTCACCTCTCTCAGCTTTGAAGTGTACAGTATAAGCAAAATCAAGTAATGAATCTTTTTTTAAATCAGCTTTTAAAATAACGTCTCCTCCATCTCCTCCATTTCCACCATTTGGTCCTCCTTTTGCTTTATGACGTGTTCTTAAAAAACTAATGCAACCATTGCCTCCATCCCCACCTTTGACAAATATTTTAGCTTCATCTAAAAAATAAATTTTTTCTTTGTGTTTCATCTTTCTATATAATTTCAATAGTGTGTATTATTTATTTGAGTCTATCTTATATTCTCATATTATTATAAGATTTAATAGTTATTTTATAAAACTTATAATTCTATTAAATTTAATTAGATTCTTTACTTTAAGAAGTTCATCCCTATAAAGATTGCCGAGTTTGTCCCTTCACTTAGTTCAAGGGCAGGCTCTGAGCGAAAGCGAAGGACCTAGCTCGCAATGACAACTAAAACCTAACTCAAAATAACAAGAATTTATTATTTTGTTATCTACTTTCTATTATTAGCTTTGTGGCATGGTTTCGAAGACATTTTATCCCCCCCCTACCCTCTCCCATAAAGGGAAGGGAATTGAGTGAAATGAAACGAGAAACTATGCCTAAAGCTTTTTATATTTTTTTAATAATTAAATATTTTACACTTGGAAGTAGTATATATCTATATTTTTAGTTAGTTTTAAATGTACAAGAATATGTGTTTGTAAACACATCTCTTAAATAGTTCATTTAAATTTAAATTTCAAATATTATTTGTACTATTAACATGATAAGTTTACAGTTTGTTCCTCGAAAAAATAATGTAATAAAAATAGACCATAAAATTATGGTCTATCCAACTTTAAAAATATTTTGTAAATAGTAAAGTTATTTAAATGCTTTTTTTTCTTAAAAAAATTTATTAAGGTAATATGTTTATACTTTTTCCATTTCTGGATATTCTTTTAAAGAAAACGGTTCCAGAAATCTTAGCAAAAAGTGTATAATCCCTTCCTCTTCCTACATTAAGTCCTGCTTTATAACGAGTACCTCTTTGTCTAATAAGAATTGTACCTGCATTTACAAACTCACCACCAAAACGTTTCATACCCAAACGCTTTGATCTGCTTTCTCTTCCATTACGGGAACTTCCTCCACCTTTTTTATGTGCCATCTATATCACCTCTGAATTATATTATAATCTATTTATTACTTAAATTTAAAGTCAATTTATTGATTTTTTTACTTTTGATTCTTATGAGTTTTTTCTGATTTATCTTTCTTTATATCAGGAGATTGAATTTCTTTTAGAATTACTCGTGTATATTTTTGTCTGTGACCTATTTTCCTCTTATAGCCTGTTTTAGGGGTATGTTTGAAAGCAATTATTTTCTTCCCGCTAATATGCTCGATTATCTCTCCAATTACTTTATAATTAGAAAGCTTATCTTTATCAACTATTATCTCATTGTCATATGAAATAAGCTTTATATTTGAAAAAATAACCTTCTTGCCTTTTTCTCCACCTATTTTCTCAATTAAGAAGGAGTCCCCTGGTTTTACTTTATATTGTTTTCCTCCAGTTTCAATTACTGTATAGATTTTAATCTCCTTTATTTTTTATAAAATGCTACATTTATAACGATTAGGAATTATATCAAAACTATTTTTTTTGTCAAATTATCTTAGCTTGAGCATATGTTTTTGTAATATTTATTATTTCCACTTTCAATCTTTTATGAAGATACTCTCTGCCATCTATAATGTGTATTACATATCCACCAATTCTTGAAATAGCATCATTTGAAATATATGAATGAGGATCCTCAACTAATATATCCAGAACTTGTCCCTGATAAACAGGAATTGCAGCCATTTCTATCTCTTTCTTTGTTCCCTCTTTTATCAAATTAAATGCATCAATGGGAAGGTTGTCATTACCCTTTATTGAAATAAATTTTCCTGTAATATCTTCCAATTTCTTTAAGTTTTCTCCACCCTGTCCTATAACCATAGCCGCAACACTGCTATTTAATTCTATTAGAAATGCTTCTGAACTGCTTTCACGTACTAATTTTAAAACTTTCTTTTCAGTTTTCAATCTCATAGTTTCTTCTGATAAGATATATCCACTTTCATCACAATAGGGGCATGGTTTACACAAAACATCCTGAATTCCTTCTGTGACATTTTTTCTTGTCATTTCGAGTAAACCTAATTTTGAAATATCAGTCAATTTTGTTGTTGCATTATCAAACTCTAGTGCTTTTTTCATGGCTTCTACAATTTTATTTCTATTGTCCTCTCTTTCCATATCAATAAAATCAATAACAATCAAGCCCCCAATATCTCTCAGTCTAATTTGCTTTATTATTTCTTGAACAGCTTCCAAGTTTGTATGAAATATAGTTTCTTCAAAATCACCTTTTCCTAAGAAACGCCCTGAATTTACATCAATTGAAGTTAGAGCTTCTGTTTTATCAATTACAATAAACCCGCCAGATTTTAACCAGATTTTTCTGTTAAGAGCTAAATCAATTACTCTTTCAACACCTCTTTCTTCAAATAAAGATATTTCTCCCGTATATAACTTTAATTTTGGATGCATATGAGGAATTTTCTTTCTTAGATAAGAAGATATGTGTTCATACAATTCTTTTGTATCTACAAAAATGCTATTAAAATCTATAGTTAATCTATCTCTTAAAATTCTATGAACTAAGCCCAATTCCTTGTGAATTAGTGCTGGAGAGCTTAACCTCTGTGCTTTTTTTTGAATATTATTCCATAAACGCTTAAGGTATTTTAACTCCCTTTTTAAAGTAGCAAATTTAACACTTTTTGCAGCAGTTCTAATAATTATTCCCTGATTTTTAATTCTTAATTTCTTACTTAAATTTCTTAATCTTTCTCTTTCTACTTCTCCAAGTTTTTTTGAAACACCTACTCCTTCACCATATGGTGTCATAACAAGATATCTTCCCGCAAGAGAGATGAAAGATGTTAATCTAGCTCCCTTTGTTCCCATCGGAACTCTAGTCACCTGAACCATTAACATCTGCCCTGGTTTTAAGATCTGCCTTATTCCCCTTTTTAAAATCTCCTCAGTTTCCTCATAAACATCAAAAGGTAAAACAATTTCTTTCATAACCAAAAAAGCATTTTTTTCTTTTCCTATATTAATAAAAGCTGCATCTAAGCCTGGCATTATTTTTTGAACTCTTCCTAAGTATATATTTCCAATTATTGCTTTCTTACCTTTCCTATCAAAGTAAAGTTCAACTGTCTTATCATTCTCTAAAATTGCAACTCTAATTTCATTTAATTCTGAGCTTACAAATAAATCAAATTTCATAAAAAAATTACTTCTAAAAATCCTTTTAAAAACTTAATTAATTTATTTAAGTAATGAAAAAGGATTTATAAGAAAATTACCCTCCTTTCTGAACATATTTACTCTCAAAACTCTATTTAAAATAAATTTTTGTTCATTTTTTATTAAGTGTAAAAAGTTTATAAAACTATCCAAATTTAAATCATCTCCACTTCCTATGGGAGTTAAAAAGCTAAAGATTAACATATTATTATGTATGTTTCTTATTTTAAAATCAACTAATCTATCACTAAAGTATTTAACTTCTTTAAAGTATTGATTATTTAAATTTTTAATTTTCCCTTCCAATAATTTCTTTAATGAGTCAATTTCCTGTTCTTTTTTAAATTCAGGGTAAAATGACAATTTCAAATGATATTTAGCATAGTTTATTTGACTTGAAAGAGATTTAGAAAAACTACCAGATTTTACATTTAAAATTCTCAATTCTTTTGGTAGTTGGTTATTCATCTCTTTTATAAAAATCTCTGGTAAAAAATACTTATCCAGAATTATATCTCCATATTCACCTACACTTTCCCAGCCAACTTTCAGAGCAAATGCAAATGATAGTTTTGGTTTTGAATGATATCCAATTGAATATGCAATTGGTATTTCTGCTCTTCTTAATGCTCTTATAAATAAATTAACAAAATCCAAATGTGATATATATTTTAAGTCTTTTAATTTCGAAAACCTAAAACGAATAATGACTTTACCTGTATTTTTAACCAATAATTTTTCCCTGATATAAAGTAATACCTTACAAAATTGATTTAAAATTGCTAATTATAAAATTCTTTCACAAAATTAATGAAAAAACTAATCTTTTTTCAAGATATTGGACATTTTATTATTTCCTGTAACCCACAATTATTGCATCCCGCTAACCTACAATCGGGTGTAATTTTTTCATTTAAAGCTTTTTTATATTCGTTAAATAGAAATTCTTTTTTCTGTCCATTATGAATTATTTCCCATGGAAATATCTCATCCTCTTTCCTGTTTCTATTAGCATAATAATAAGTATCAATGCCAACTTTTTTAAAAGCAGCCATCCAATTATTATATGAAAATTGTTCAGCCCAGTTATCAAATTTACAACCCATTTCCCAGGCAATTTCAATTGCTTTTGATATCCTTCTATCACCTCTTGCAAGAATAGCCTCTATTTGACTTCTTCCAATATTATAAAATTTGATAAATACTTTTCTTTTTCTAAGTCTGCTACTTAAATAATTCATCTTTTTTCTTAAACTTTTTATTGAATCCTGACCTACCCATTGAAATGGTGTGAAAGGTTTAGGACAAAATGGTGAAATAGTTATATTTATCTTTACTCTTCTCCACTTATTTTTTGAAACTTCAAATTTCGCTATTTTTAAAATTTTATTTATCATATAAACAATTCCATCTAAATCATCTTGCTCTTCAGTTGGAAGTCCAACCATAAAGTAGAGCTTTATCTTTTCCCATCCATTTGAAAATGCTACTCTTATACATTCATAAATTTCCTCATCAGTTATATTTTTATTTATCACATTTCTTAATCTTTGAGTTCCGGCTTCAGGTGCAAATGTAAGACCTGTCTTTCTTTCATGTCCAATAAAATTTGCTAATTTCACTGAAAAAGCGTCACATCTTAAAGATGGCAATGATATTGCAGTATGGCTGTTTTCTAAATTCTTTCTTAAAATCCTCAATAAATATTCGATCTGAGAATAATCAGTTGAAGAAAGTGATGATAGAGAAACCTCATAATAACCTGTCTCTTTTAGTCCTTCTTTAATTGAATTTAGAATAGATTGTGTTGTTCTTTCCCTGAGTGGTCTATAGATAGAACCTGCTAAACAAAATCTACACCCTCTACTACAGCCTCTCATAATTTCAACCCAGAATCTATCATGAACGACTCTTGTGTTTGGAACTATCAATTTTAATGACTCATTATAACTTGATAAATCTATAATAATATTCTTTATTACACTTGTTGGAAAAGAGTTTATAACCTTTATTTGTCTCACTCTTCCATCTACTTCATAAGTAATATCATAAAAATCAGGCACATATATTCCAGTAATTCTACTTATTTTTTTAATAACTTCAGTCTTCTTAAATCCTTTTTTCTTTAATTCACTTACTTTTTTAAGAATTTCTATTATTACTTTCTCTCCATCACCTATTACAAAAAAGTCAATAAAAGGTGCCATTGGTTCTGGATTAAAAACAGCAGGACCACCAGCTATTACTATGGGGTATTCATCCTTTCTATCCTTGCTCCTTAATGGAATTTTTGCAAGGTTTAGCATATTTAATATATTTGTGAAACATAATTCGTGTTGAATTGAGAAACCCAATAAATCAAATTCCTTAACTGGTAATCTACTTTCTAAAGAAAAGAGAGGGGTATTTGTTTTTCTCATTTGCTTCTCCATATCCAACCAGGGTGCAAATGTCCTCTCAGCAACAAAATCAGGATGATTATTTATAATATTATAAAGAATATGAATTGCTAAATTTGACATTCCAATCTCATAGAGGTCTGGAAAGGCTAAAACAATTGAGGCTTTACATTTTTCAATATCCTTATAAACAGAATTCAGTTCCCCACCAACATATTGGGATGGTTTTTTTACATTGTTTATTAATGGATATATATCTACAGGCTTTAGATTCATTTTTTAAAATTTACTTTCATAAGATTTTTCATCTTTTATTAAATTTAGATATTAAATATTTTTGAACCTTTTAATATTATCAAATAATATTATCGTGAGCGAGGTTATGGTTATCTTTTAAAGTAAGATCTCTATTGTTATAGTTAATGATTCTTCTTCATCATTGCGAGCCAGATCCTAATTGTCATTATAAGTCAGGTCCTTCACTTTCACTCAGAATAAACTCCGCAATCTTGATAGGGATAAACTGAGCAACATTTATCAGGATAGACTCCACAATCTCATCTAAAGTAAATTTAATAATATCTATTAGTTAAGATTGCGTAGCCTGTTCCGAGTACATTCGCTTCGCTCAGTACAAGCTCCGCGAAGAATCTACTAAAACTCCTCGCAATGACATCATAAATTAAGCTCTTCGCAATGACATCCTAAATTTAGCTCCTTACAATGACAGAGGCTATTAGCCAATTTAAACAATGACAGAGACTATTAGCCAATTTAAACAATGATAGATACTATTAGCCAAATGAAAATATTATCAAATAATAGATTTAAACTTAAATATTTAAAAAAATGTTTTTTATTTTTAATATTAAAAGTTATAGAGTTTGTATTAATGAAATTGGAGAGTAAAAGAAAGAGTTATTAATAGAATTAAGGATTATGGAATCTCCTCATATAAATACCTTCTACTAGCCCTAAACCTAAAAATGTAGTAATTAAAGAACTCCCACCATAACTAATAAGTGGTAAGGTAATTCCAGTTATTGGTATAATTCCTATAGTCACTCCAATATTTATTAGTAAATGTAAAGAAAGAAGTATTCCAATCCCACCACTAAGAAGAGCACCAAATTTATCTTTAGCAACAGTTCCAACTCTTATCACCCTGAAAATGAGCAAAGCATAAAGAGATATTAAAATTAAAACTCCTAAAAATCCTAATTCTTCTCCTAATACACAGAAAATAAAATCTGTATGAAGTTCTGGAACAAAATGAAGACTTGTTTGAATTCCTTTAAACAATCCCTTTCCAAACAATCCACCAGAACCAATAGTAATCAATGATTGCTTTACAGTATACCCTATCCCAAAAGGATCTAAATTTGGGCTTAGAAATACAAGTAATCTATCTAACATGTACCGCTCAACATATCCAAATTTAATCGCTATTAAAATTCCAAGAAGACCTGAAATGAATAGAGAAAAAATGTATATCTTTTTAAGTCCTGCAAGATATAAAATGCCAATCAAGATTCCAATATATATTATAGCTGTCCCAATATCAGGTTGTAATATTATTAATAATACTGGTAATCCAGTAAGAAATAGAGATAAAAAAAGGTCAGACAAATTCATATCCTCTCCCTTTTTTCTGGATAAAAAACCAGCTAAAGTTATAATAATTCCAATCTTGAAAAACTCAGATGGTTCTACTTTTAACATTCTCCATCCTATCCAACTCCTGGCTCCATGAGAAATATGACCAACAATAAAAACCGCTATTAATCCTACTAAATTAATAATATAAACAGCCCACCAGAATTTCTTTAACCAGGTATAGTTCAGAAATAGAATCAAAAAAAATAATAATATTCCCAACCCTACCCATACTAATTGTCTGTTAAAAAATGATGATAAGTCAAAACTAAATGAGAACTTATTTAATCCGATAGCACTATTTATAAGAATTGCTCCATAAATTACTAATAAAATAGTAGTAAAAAATAGTATATAGTCAAATTTCTTTAAAATATCTAATAATTTGGTTAATTTTTTATTTTTCTCCTTCATTACTCCTCTCAACATTATATATAAATTCAAGTATCTCTTTAGCAATTGGAGCTGCAGACTTTCCACCAGAACCCGCTTCTTCAATCATTGACACAATAACATATTCAGGATCTTCAACAGGAGCATAACAAGCAAACCAGGAAAAATCCTGTTTTCCTAAAACATGACTTGTCCCAGTTTTTCCTGCGACAGACACCTCATCTAACGGAAAACCATCAAAGGCAGATTTTGCAGTTCCATTTTTTACAACCAAAATTAATCCTTTCTCTATAATTTCAAAAATTTCTTGATCTAATGTTTCTCTTTTATTTATTATCATAGCTGAGTTTTCAACTAATTCTTCTTTAGGTGAAGTTATTCTTAGACAAATTTGGGGAGTTAATGATTCTCCTTTATTAGCAATAATAGAATATAATCGAGCTATTTGAATAGGTGAAGTTAATATATCTCCCTGACCAATAGATAGGTTAACAGTATCTCCAGGATACCATTTTGCAAGAGTTGGATTTTCTTTGAAGTACTCACTTTTCCACTTTTTATTTGGAATCAAACCTTTTGATTCAAAAGGTAGATCCACTCCTGTAGGTTCATCTAAGCCTAAAATCTTTGAATAATGATAAAATACATCTCCAGAACTTCTACTATTTTTATGCAATGATAAACCAATTTCATAAAAAACAACATTACATGATTCCTGAATTCCTTTTAATAGATTGATGTCACCATGACCCCACTTACTCCAGCAATACTTCTCATACTCATCTCCAAGTTCTGTCCAAACACCAAGACATTTGTAATTTTCATCATAAGGTTCAACTAAATTTTCATTTAAACCTGCAGCAGCAGTTACTACCTTATATACCGATCCAGGAGAATAACTCATCAAAGCTCTATTGTTTAATGGAAAATTATTTTTTGGATCATTTAATTCTTCCCAATCCTTTTCAGAAATTCCTCCAATAAAAATATTAGGATCATAATTTGGATATGATGCCATTGCAAGAATCTGATTTGTTTTTGCATCAAGTATAACTGATGCTCCAGCAGGAGCTTTATAATACTCTTCAGTCTCTTTATCCTGTGTTTTTCTAGCATTTTCTATCCATTTTTTAAGAACTTCTTCGGTCTTTTTCTGTAAGTTTATATCAATAGTTAAATGTAAATTATTTCCTGGAATTGATTTTACTTTACCAAGTTCTCTAACCACTCTTCCTGTAGGATCAACTTCTACAGTTTTACTTCCGTTTTGTCCTGAAAGAAATGACTCATAATATAGTTCAACTCCTGATTTCCCTACTATATCACCAGGAAGATATTCATACTTATATTTTTCCTGTTCCAACTCTTCTAATGTAATCTGTCCAACATAACCCAGTAAATGAGATGCAATATCTCCATTTGGATAAAACCTTAATGGAACTTTCTTTACTAATACACCTGGAAACTCATCAGAGTGTTCTTTAATATATGTTGCCAATTCTTTATCAATATCTTTAACTACATCTATATGACCTCTTAAGTACTTTCTTTCATGAGATATTTTTTGCTCTAAATTATAATAAGATTCCTCCAAAACAAGGGATAACTTTTTTAAAACCTCTGGATTATTATCAATTATTTCAGGGTCAACACTTATTACAAGACCAGGTCGATTATAAGCTAACAGTATTCCATTTCTATCAAATATGTTACCTCTAAGAGCTACTTCTCTTATTGTCTTAGTTCTGATCTCTTTTGCCTCTTGAGCATAGATTTCCCCCATTATTACCTGAATATACCATGAACGAAGAAGTAAGGTTACTGAAATAATAATGACTATGACATAAAGAATTCTCAATCTATCAAATACTGATGTTTCCCTCTCCAAAATAACTAAATACTCCTTTTATTTTAATAATGATGCAATTTTTTTAATTAAAGGATGAATAATTAATATAGCTAAACCATTAATTAAAGGTTGGTAAATTATATTATTTATCAGATTATCCGTTATTACTTTCTTTCCTAAAGAGAAAGATATTGTATATGTTAAAAATATCCAGATTTCAGTAATTATTATAGTTACAATAGAGGGTATAATATAATGTTTTTTAGTAAAAAATCTTCTGATTTTCAAGCTTATAAATGCACAACTCATATTGACAAAAGCAAATAGTCCCAGAATATGCCCGAATAAAAAATCACCAAGAATTCCAGCAATAAAACCAAAAATAATTCCAAAAAATTCACCAAATACAAGTGAAGTAGATATAATAATTAACAAAATCAAATTTATTTGGATATCTCCAACTAATAAGTAATTTGCTATTGTACTCTGGATTGCTAAGGTTATTAGTAGTAAAAAAAGAGAAAAGAAGAATTTTTTCATTTATTTATTTCAAAAATTCAAATTATTATTGATCTATTTGAGTAAAATTTGTAATAATAAGAACTTCTTCCAAATTTTCATAATTGTATACTGGTAAAACTTTAATAGTCTTGTATAGTTCATAATCTAAATTTTTAACATCATAGACTCTTCCAATCAGAATTCCCTTAGGAAAAATTCCACCTAAACCTGATGTTATAATGATATCACCAATTTTTATATCTGCTTCCTTTGTAACTAAGTCCATTTCTAAAGTAGAACCCCTAGTTCCCTGAATAATACCGGTTTTCCTTGAGCTTTGAACCATAGCAGCAACAGAACTATTCACATCAGTCAATAATCTTACTTCTGAAAAATTGTTCGAAGTGGCTATGACCTTCCCTGTCAAACCTGACTGATTAACAACAGGCATATTTATCTTTATACCCTGATTACTACCTTTGTTAATGAAAAGAGACAGTTTCCAATCTGTATCTACCTTTCCAATAATTGTTGCTGATTTTACTTCAAATTGTTCATAATAGGAACTTCCTAAAAGCTGTCTGAGTTCCCTATTCTCTCTTTCCAATTCTTTTAATTTAGTTTCTTCTTTTGAAAGCAACATCACTTTATCAGTAAGTAATCTATTTTCTTCAAGAAGATTTGATAGCTTATTTATAGCTTTTATAGATTTTATAAAAGGATTAATTAGTAAGGTGATGATTCTTTGTAATGGTGAAACTATTTCTAAAAGAATTGATTTTCCCATAGGTAGTATCTGCTCATATTTAGAATTTAAAGAAGCCAACATAATGCATAGAATTATTAAAAGTGTAAAGGTTATCCTGTTTTTTCTTCCTGATATAGAGAACGCCATAACTTATTTAAGCTCCTTTTTCATGTACTATTATCCTTTTAAAAAGGTCAAAATTTTCTACACATTTCCCTGCCCCTAAAGCAACAGCTTCTAAAGGATTTTCAGTTGTGAGAACTTCACAATTTGTATCCTGTTTCAATCTTTCTCCAAATCCTTTAAGAAGAGAACCTCCTCCTACCATCATTATTCCATTATTATAGATATCTGCAATTAGTTCTGGTGGAGTTTTGTCAAATGTTTCAATCACAGCATTGATAATTGTAGTAACTGTTTCATCTAAAGCTTCTCTAATTTCCGTACTGGAAAGCATTATACTTTTTGGAAGACCGTTAACTAAATCCCTTCCCTTTACTTCACATACTTCTTCATCGCCCTGCTCAAAGGCTGAACCTATTTCTATTTTTATTGCTTCAGCAGTAGTTTCTCCTACAAGCAACTTATGATCTCTCTTAACCATGTTTATTATTGCTTCATCCATCTCATTCCCAGCTATTCTTATAGATTGGCTAACAACTATTCCACCTAATGAAATAACTGCTATTTCAGTTGTTCCACCACCAATATCTAAAACCATATTCCCGATAGGTTCACTAACAGGTAAATCAGCACCTATAGCAGCTGCCATGGGTTGTTCTAATAAATATGCAGCTCTAACTCCAGATTGTTCTGAAGCTTCAATGACAGCTCTTCTCTCAACCCCAGTAATTCCCGAAGGAACGCAAATTATTACCCTTGGTCGAGCAAAAAAACTAAATTTATGAACTTTATCAATAAAGTAACGTATCATCTTCTGTGTAATATCAAAATCAGATATTACTCCATCTCTCATTGGTTTTATTGCAACTATTGAACTAGGAGTCTTACCAACCATCTTTTTAGCTTCTGAACCCACTGCTAAAACATCTTTACTCTCCCTATCTATTGCAACTACAGATGGTTCTCTTAAAACTATTCCTTTCCCTCTAGCATAAACCATTGAATTTACAGTACCTAAATCTATTCCTATGTCCCTGCCGATTATGTCAGCTAAAAAGTTAAACATTTATTGTCTCCTTTAAATAAAAAAGTAAATTTTAATTACTTTGATCTAATAATTTTTAAAAATATATATACGAACATTTAATAATTAAAAGGTGAAAAACCAAATTTTTTTAAAATAGAAGCAACTTTAAAAAGAGGTAAACCAACAACATTAAAATAGCAACCCTCTATTCTTCTAACAAATGTCGCTGCTAATCCCTGAATGGCGTATGCACCAGCTTTATCTAATACATCCTCCTTTTTTAAAAAACTATCTATCTCTTGTGGTGAGATGTCCCTGAAATAGACTTTAGTAACTTCAAAATCTGAAACTGACTTATCTTCAATAAAATCTTCAATATAAACTCCTGTTACAACTTTGTGCACTCTACCTGATAGATTTTCAATCATCCAATATGCTTCATCCATGTCTTTAGGTTTACCTAATTTTAATTTATCGCAAACTATTAGAGTATCAGCAGAAAGAATAATAGCGTCACTGACTTTTCCCTTTATAGAGACTGCTTTTAATCGGGCATACTCTTTCACCATTTCATAAGGATCACATATCTCAATTGATTCTACATCTTCAGGTTCTATTGTAATAAAATTAATTCCAAGAATGCTGAGTATTTTTTGCCTTCGAACAGATTTTGATGCTAATATTAAGTTTTTCATTACTATCTTCGGCCAAAATCTGCTATAAGAAATGCAACTAACATACCAATTATTGCTGCCAATGTAATATTAAAATTTAAGCTAAGATCTACATCAAATAAATAGAGGTTCAAAGATAATGGTCTAAATCCAACCCTTAAACCTTCATCTAAAATTGGTAATATACTGCTCATTATATGTCCTAAAATAGCTCCAAAAAAAAGACCGACAAGTAGAGTTATAAAAACTCTCCCTGGTCTTCTTCTTAATCTCAAATTACCTCCTTTTACTCCTCTGGAAAAAATAATAATATTTCCCTCTTAGCATTTTTTATAGAATCTGAGCCATGAACAATATTTCTTTCAATATTAAGTCCATAATCTCCTCTTATTGTGCCAGGTTGGGCATTTTTTGAATCTGTTGGACCCATCATTAATCTAAATGTTAAAATAATATCTTCTCCTTCTACAATCATAACAACAATAGGGGCTGATGTTATAAAATTTACTAAATTTATAAAAAAGGGTTTTTCTCTATGTTCCTCATAAAGTTTCTCGGCTAATTCCCTGGAAAGGTTCATCATCTTTATACTTCTTATTTTAAGACCTTTTCTTTCAATTCGGGAAATGATTTCACCTATTAATTTTTTTTGAATCCCATCAGGTTTTATAATTATTAGTGTCCTCTCTTTATTTATCATCTCACCTCAATTCTATAAAGTAGTCTTACAATATGGACAAATTAACCAGTTTAATTGAAGAGGCTTACCACACTTTGGACAGGGAGTTTTTAATTTTTTACGGCAATATGGGCAGACTATATAATCTTTCTCAATACTATTCCCACAAGCCGGGCATTTAAGAATTTGTGAATCTATTAATCTTTCCTTTGCTTTTATTTCTAATTCCCTTTCCATAACATCTTGAATATATTCAGATGGTCTTAGAATTAGATATATCAAAAACCCAAAGAAATTAAAAATAAGAACTACCAAAGCCCACAGCAATCCATTAGATCCTCTCTGATTAGCATCCCGGTATGTCCAATATATAAAACTAAGCCAAATAACAATAATAAAATATAAAAAAACATATATAATAAATCTAAAAATTGTTGATTGGAAAAAATTTAAAATATCCTGAAAAATCTCCAATGTGTTCTCCCTTTAAAAATTTTCATTTATTATTTAATAATAAACCACTCCTAGCTTAAACACGAAAAATTCCTAGAAAATAAGTTAAAAAATAAATTTTAATTTTTTTTAATTTATTACATTTTTTATCTGCATGTTTTATTCTTCTACTAAAAATCTAAAAACTATATCGGCTTAAAAATTTAGTAAATTCTATAATATTTAATTACTATATAGCAAGAAAAAATTATCTTAAAATTTAATATCTAATGCTTTTTTAGCAATAGGTAGATTTGAAAAGGAACCACAAATACAGATTAGATCATCTTCTTTAGCTATTTTTAATGCCAGTTTTATAGAGTCTGATATATTCTTTCTTCTATAAATCCTTGGTAGATTATCTCCAGTCTCTTCCTCAACTCTTTTTGCGAGTCTATACAGTTTCTTATAAGGATGTCTTCTGTAAGACTTACTTTCTGTAATTATTAGATTATCTATAATTGGCCATATTATCTTTAACATTTTTTTTGCATCTTTGTCACCAAAAACGGCAAAAATTAAATGAAGTTTTTCATATTTAAAATTATTTTTAATTTCAAATACTAATTTTTTTATAGCTCCTGGATTATGTGATCCATCTAAAATAATAGTTGGATTTTCATGAACTTTTTCTAATCTTCCTCTAAAATCAACAGGAATTAGTGCAGTTTTTAGTAATTCTGGTTTTACATTCTTATCTTTTAAAAAAAGTTCAGTTGCTATAAGAGCCATAGCTGCATTTTCACATTGATATTTTGAAATTTGATTTATTTTTATTTTTGAGAAATTGTTATAAATTCCCTCTACATCAACTGTTCTATAATTATTCCTTCTTTGACAACCCTTTATTAAAAAATCCTTTCCAATTTGAAATAATTTTGCCTTAGTTTCTTTACATTTTATTTTAAGTACTTTTAACACTTCTTTATTAGATGAACCAGTTACAACATGAGCTCTATCCTTTATAACTTCAGCTTTTTCTACAGCTATTTTGTAAATTGTATTACCTAAATACTTTGTATGTTCTTTAGTAACATTAGTTAATACAACAACTTTAGAATCGGCTAAATTTGTAGCATCCCATCTTCCCCCCATTCCAGCCTCCAGCACAGCATTATCACATCTTTTTTGACTGAAATATAAAAAAGCCATTGAGGTTAAAATCTCAAAGTGTGTTACCTTTTTAGAACCTAAAATATTTTCTAATTCATTAGCTATTTGTCTAATCTTTTGATAATAAAAAACAAAATCATCTTTACTGATAAATTCATTATCAATCGCAAATCTTTCAATATAGGAATAAGTGTGAGGAGAAATATAGCAGCCAGTTTTATAATGCAAATGAGTCAATATCGAGCTAATCATTCTTGTAGTCGATGTTTTCCCATTAGTTCCAACTACATGAATAGTCAGGTAATTTTTCTGAGGATTACCTAATCTTTTACAAACTAGCCTTATGGTGTCAAGACTTGGATTAGTTCCAAACTTTTCAGTATTATCTAACTCTTCTACTACTTCCTTAAAATTCAATTCTTTCCTTTCAGTTATAAAAAGAATTTCATTTAATACTTTCTATTTGCTTTTCAATACTTTTTATTTCTTTTTTCAGTTCTTCAAACTGTTCTTTTTCTCTTAAAATAATATGCTCTGGAGCTTTCTTTAAGAATTGATTATTAGAAAGCTTATTTATACTTCTTTCATAATCTTTTTTAACCTTATCTAAACGATTATTTAGTCTCTTTAGCTCTCTGTTTATATCAACTAAATCAAGTATTGATATATATATATCAACTCCTGATGCATAAGATTTAGCATATTTAGACAAATCAGCTATCTCATTTATAAAATCTATTCTATTAAGACCTCCTAATTTCACTAATTTCTCACTATTTTTTATTATGAGGTTCTTTTTATCTAAATTATCTGTAGATAAGTATGCTGGAAATCTCTTTGAAGTTTCTACTGATAACTGACTTCTTACTTTTCTGATGGAACTTATTATATTCATTAAAATTTCCATCTCGTATTCTGCTTCTTCATTAATATCTTCAGGTTTATATTCAGGATATGAGGATATCATTATACTCTCATCTTTATAAAATAAATTTTTCCATATTTCCTCAGTAATAAATGGCATGAAAGGATGAAGGAGTCTTAGATATTTTTCTAATATATTCATTAATACAAATCCTGCAGTGTTTTTAGCTATTTTATCTTTATCTTGATACAATCTACTTTTACAAAGTTCAATATACCAATCACAATATTCTCTCCAGAAGAATTTATAGAGTTGCTTTGATGCTTCTGCAAAGTCAAATTTTTCAAGATTCTCTAACACATACTTAACAACTGTATTAAATCTACTTATAATCCATCTATCCTCTAATTGGTAATTTAATTTAGTTTTATTAATTTCTTTAAAATTGATTCCTTCTGTACTTATTTGAACAAATCTTGCTGCATTCCATATCTTATTTGCAAAATTTCTCATACCTTCTATTGTTTCTTCACTTAAAGAAATATTTCTTCCAGGTGATGTTAGAAAAGAAAGTGTAAATCTTAAAGAATCTGTACCATACTTTTCCATAACAGGAACAGGGTCAATTATATTTCCCAAAGATTTGCTCATCTTTTTACCGAATTTATCATATATAGTAGGATGAATAAAAACTCTACTGAATGGAATCTTTTTCATAAAATATAATGATGTCATAATCATTCTTGCAACCCAGAAGAAGATAATTTCATTAGCTGTTGTTAATGTATTTGTAGGAAAGAAATATTTCAGTTCTGGTGTCTTCTCTGGCCATCCTATTGTTGAAAATGGCCATAAAGCAGAGCTAAACCATGTATCTAAAATATCCTCTTCCTGATACATATTACTACTTCCACAAATTTTACATTCTTTTGGTGTCTCTAACTCAACTATAATTTCATTACAATCGCTGCAATAGTAAACAGGAATTCTGTGCCCCCACCAGAGTTGTCTTGATATACACCAATCTTTAATATTTTTCATCCAGTGAAAATAAACCTTTTCCCAATTTTCAGGTAAAAACTTAATATCATGATTCTCAACAACCTTTATTGCATTCTCTGTTAAAGGCTTCATTTTTACAAACCACTGTTCTGAAATTCTTGGCTCAATAATCACTTTACATCTGTCATGTCTTCCAATGGCTAAAGAATGTTTCTCAGATTTTCTTAAAAACCCTGAATTTTTGAGATCCTCTACTACTTTTTTCCTACATTCATATCTATCCAAACCTATATATTTTTGTCCATTTTCATTTATACTTGCTTTATCATCAAATATATTGATTTGCTTCAGATTATAGGTTAATCCTATCTCATAATCATCAGGATCGTGAGCTGGAGTTATTTTAACAGCACCTGTTCCAAATTTAGTATCAACTCTTTCATCTGAAATTATTGGTAGTTCTCTACCAACCAGTGGCAGGATTGCAGTCTTTCCAATATATGATTTATATCTTTTATCCTTGGGGTGAACTGCGACAGCAGTATCACCCAACATAGTCTCAGGTCTCGTGGTGGCAACAGTTATATAATCATCCTCCCCCTTTATTGGATAATCAATATACCATAGATTTCCCTCTTCCTCTTCCCTTTCAACTTCTATATCTGCGATAGTAGTTAAACACTTTGGACACCAATTTATCATTTTGAAATCTTTATAAATTAATCCATCATCATATAGCTTTTTGAATGCAGTTAGTACTGCTTTTGATAAACCTGAATCCATTGTAAATCTTTCTCTCTCCCAATCACACGAGCAGCCAAGTTTCTTTAGTTGATCAATTATTATATTCCCGTACTTTCCTTTCCACTGCCACGTTCTTTCTATAAATTTATCCCTGCCTAACTCTTGTCTTGTCATTCCTTCTTCAGCCATTATGTTTTCTATAACATTATGAACAGCAATACTTGCATGATCTGTTCCAGGTAACCATAACGTGTTATATCCCTGCATTCTCTTATATCTTATGATTATGTCTTGGATTGTGTTATTTAGTGCATGACCTAAATGTAATACTCCAGTAATATTTGGAGGTGGAATTACTATTGTAAAAGGTTTTTTACTTTCATCAACTTCAGCGTGAAAATAACCTTTTTTTAACCAGAAATCGTATATTTTATTTTCAACTAATGAAGGGTCATATTTTTTACTAATAATTTCATTCATAATATTTGCAAATTTTTAAAACTAAAATTTGCTTCCCTCCTTAACTATAATTTTTAATTAATTAAAATAAAAAAGGCCCATATTCAAAAGGACGAATTGGGCATAATTCGTGGTACCACCTTATTTCCCCAAAGTGGAGCACTCGTTTTATATAACGGACTTCCCGATTAGACTTACTTGGTTTCGGTCTAATAGCTCAGAGACGACTTCAGAATTAATTTTTCACAAGATTACTCTCACCAATTATAATCTCTCTCTGTGTGAGTCTTTACTTCCTACTACTTCTCTTCCTTGCATTTATCTATATTAACTTTTGAAGTACTTAATAGCTTATTAATAAATAGTAAAAAACATATAAGCTTTTCACTGTACTTATTTTAAGAAATAGATTATTAAATATATTAAATACTTAGAAAAATAATGTCAAGTTAAAAAGCTTTTGAATAATTATTTGGTTTAATTGTACTTATAGTCTTTTGGTAAAGATCTCATCTATTATTCCATACTCCATTGCTTGTTCAGAAGTCATAATGAAATCTCTATCAGTATCTTTATTAATTTTCCCAACCGCTTGATCTGTATGTTTAGCTAATATTTTGTTCATCATATCTCTCATTCTTAGTATCTCTTTAGCATGAATACCAACATCTGTAGCACTACCAGTTGTTCCACCGCTTGGTTGGTGAAGAAGAATTCTTGCATGAGGAAGGGCAAATCTCTTTCCTTTTTCACCAGCAGCTAATATTAATGCAGCACCACTTGCTGCTTGCCCCATACAAATAGTAGAAATAGGAGATTTTATAAATTGCATGGTGTCGTAAATAGCCATAGTAGATGTTATCAAACCACCGGGACTGTTTATATAAAGATTAATATCTTTTTCTGGATCTTCTGCTTCTAAAAAAAGCAATTGAGCCATAACCAAATTGGCTAATCTATCATCTATACTATTACCTAAAAAAATTATTCTTTCTTTTAATAATCTTGAATAAATGTCAAAAGATCTCTCCCCTCTACTAGTTTGTTCAATAACTATTGGTATTAAATTACTCAAATCTCAACTCCTTTTTAAACAATTTTTGCATTATTAAGTAAAAAATCTAATGTTTTTCTCCTTCTTAATTCAAGTTTTAAATCTACAGAACCCATCCCTGTAATATAATATTTATATACATCATCTTTTCTATCACCAGCATAACTTGCTATTCTTTTAGCCTCTAACTTTAATGTTTCATCAGATACTTTTATATCCTCTTTTTTCGAAATTGCATCTAAAATTAGATTATGACTAATTTCGAATTCAGCTCTTCTCTTGAAATTTTCTTCAAATGATTTTTTATCCTGGTTTGTTACTTTTAAGAAATCTTCTAAACTTGATTTCTGTCTTTCAAGATTCTGTATGAAATTATTGATGAGTTCTTTACTTCGATTTTCTATCATAATTGGTGGTATGTCAATTGGATTATTTTTTATTAACTTTTCTAATATTTCAACCTTCTTTGAAGATTCTATATCTCTCTTTTTCTTTTTTTTCAGTTCATCTTTAATATATTTTATTAACTCGTCAATGTTATTAAATCCACCCACTGTTTTTGCAAATTCATCATTGACTTTTAGAAGTATTCTCTTTTTTACATTTTTTAACTTAATATGATATACAAATTTCTTGTCTGCAATTTTCTTGTTAAAATGGTTTTTTGAATATAAAATTTCTACTTCTTTTTTATCACCAATTTTCATCCCAATTAACTTTTTTTCCTCATTACCAAATAGAAATCCTGATCCAACCTGTAATAAATAATCATTTGCACTATTTTCTTTCAATAATTTATTATCCAGATAACAATCAAAATCTAGAATTATGAAACTACCATTCTTTACAATTGCGTCTTTATCCTCCTCTAATTTTGCGAATTGATTTCTTAAAGCTTCAATCTGTGACTTAACCTCTTTTTCACCAACTCTTGCTATTTTCTTCTTTACCTTAATACCTTTATATTTATTTATTGAAACTTCTGGTTCAACCAAAACTGTTGCTACAAATTTTAAAGGTTTTTCTTTTTTTAGCTTCTCAACTTTTATTTCAGGTTTAATAATAGGTTTCACCTTCGATTTTAAAACTGCTTGAAAATAATATCTCAGTAAAGATTTTTCCAGAGCTTGCTTTAAAACATAATCCTGACCAACCCTTGCATCTATCACTTTTTCAGGTATGTTTCCCTTTCTAAAACCAGGAATTTTTAGTGATTTAGAAAGCTCTTTATAAGCTTGCTTTATATCTTTTTCAAACAGTTCTTTTGGAACCTCTGCTTTGATTTTTACTTTATTCTTTTCAATTTTTTCTAATGATGTCTTTATTTTTATATTATTCATTTTAAATTTATATCTAGTATCAACTTTTACAAAATTATATCAAAAAATCTTTTCTATAATCAGTAAACATAAACTTGTTTATTGCTGCGTTTTGAAGAATATAACCTTTTGTTTTATATAGATAATAAACTCATAAGACTTTTTTATAAAAAAATGGTGCGAGAGGGGGGACTCGAACCCCCAAGGTTTTACCCACTAGATCCTAAGTCTAGCGTGTCTGCCAATTCCACCACTCTCGCGATTTAAATACTGGTGGGTCGTGCAGGTCTCGAACCTGCGACCTGCTGATTAAGAGTCAGCTGCTCTACCAAACTGAGCTAACGACCCATTTTAAATATAGTTGTAGTTATATTTAATGGCGCGCCTGGAGGGATTTGAACCCCCGACCATCGGATTCGAAGTCCGCCGCTCTATCCAACTGAGCTACAGGCGCTTATAACTCTTATTATAAAAGAGATATATCATATTAAATGGAGCGGATGACGGGGCTCGAACCCGCGACCTTCACCTTGGCAAGGTGACGTTCTACCAGCTGAACCACATCCGCTTTAAAAAATCTGGGGTGAACGACGGGATTTGAACCCGCGACCTCAGGAGCCACAATCCTGCGCTCTAACCAGCTGAGCTACGTTCACCATCATTTAAATTATCTCAAACCATAAAGAATATTTCAAATTAAATAAAATTGATATACCAGAATATTTATCAAATATTAGTTATTATCTAAATAAAAAATAATGGCGCGCCTGGAGGGATTCGAACCCCCGACCCACGGATTAGAAGTCCGTAGCTCTATCCAACTGAGCTACAGGCGCAGCTATATACTTACTATTTAATTATATCAATTTTTTCTAAAAAAAATTTTAATCAGTTAATTATTTGATAAATTTCTGAGTTTATAGTTCTTAAAAAATTCTTTAAATATATCTTATTCGATGAATATATAATTGATTAGATAAATACAATAAAAAGTTATGGAAAATATAAAATACTAATATTAGTGTTCAGTATTTTCTTTCTAAATTCCAATTATATTTTAATTCTTTAAAGATTTGTGGCATGGTTTCGCAGACATTTTAGTCAAGAAACTATGCCCAAAGCTTTCTATAATACTTTTTTAATTAGAATTTAATATTTTTCTTTTTTAGATATCTAATTAAATCCTTCCTGAATCTTATTATTGTGAATCCTGTCAAAATTAGTCCAAATAATAAATAATATATAGATTTAGTATTAATCCAGAGATAAACAGTTCCTGCTAAAAATCCTGCAATTGCTCCAACTGATGCTTCTCTTAAAACTAATGCAATTAATACTCCTCCAACTACACAAGGAATTAGTATTATAGGATCTATCATACTCATCGCACCTACTGTTGTTCCAACTCCTTTACCACCTGTGAAATTTAAATATAGTGGCCAGTTATGCCCTGCAACTGCTGCTATACCAGTTAAAAGTGGAACTATTTCATGTGAACCGAATTTTTGAGCTAAAAATACTGATAAGACTCCTTTTGCCACATCTAAAAGACCACCTAAAAGACCAATTGGTATGCCCACATTTCTCATAGCATTTAATCCGCCAACATTTCCACTTCCTATCTTTCTTATATCCTTACCAGTAAAAAGCTTAGTCACAATATAAACATTGGGTATAGAGCCTAATAGATACCCGAGAATAACCAATGATGCTGATAATACTATTTTCAATATACTCTCCTTAAAATAAAATACATAATTAAAAAATTAAAATTTAAAGTTAAGAAAGAGAATCTATAAAGACTTCTTTCTATATAATCTCTATCTTTTTCCCCCCATTATAATATATATCCAAAGCTTTATTAATGTCTTCCTTTGAATGAGTCGCCATCACATGATTTCTAATCCTGTTTTTATTTTTTGGAATAGCAGGATAAAGAATTGGACAAACATAAATTCCATTGTCATTTACAAATCTTGCAAGCTCCAATGTTCTTTCTTCATCTCCTATTAGAATTGGAACTATTGCAGTTTCACTATTCATTGTATTATAGCCCATTTCAATTAATCCCTGATTAAATAACCTAGTATTCTCTCTCAACTTTTCATATCTCCATGTTTCTTTCTCCATAACATTCAAAGTTGCTAAAGCTGCAGCAACCGATGCTGGTGGGAGACTTGCAGAAAATACAAAACCCCTTGAAATATGTTTTAAATAGTTGATTAAATCTTTGTTGCCAGCAATATAACCACCAACACTTGGTATTGTTTTACTCAATGTCCCCATCTTAATATCCACACTTCCCTCTATATTAAAATGTTCTTCAATTCCTCTTCCATTTTCACCTAATACTCCTATAGCGTGAGCTTCATCTATCATTACGTCTACTTCATATTTATCAGCTAATTTTCTTATATTTGGAAGATCAGCAATATCTCCATCCATACTAAAAACTGCATCTGCTATTATCAGCTTTAAATTATAATCTTTATTCTTCTCTAATATCCTTTCTAAATGTTTCATATTATTATGTTTATAAGTTCTAAAATGGGCTCCTGATAACATACAACCATCTATAATACTGGCATGATCAAGTTTGTCCATTATAATAATATCTTTTGGACCTGTCATACTCGAGATAGAAGACAAGTTTGCAACATAGCCACTACTATATGTAATTGCTGCCTCTGTTTTTTTAAATTCAGCTATCTTCTCTTCCAGTTTCCTGTGTATTGTTGTAGTTCCTGCTAATAATCTAACACCACCTGTAGCTGAGCCATATTTATCAATTGCATCTTTAGCTGCATTCATTATATCTGGATGGTCCGAAATACCTAAATAACTATAAGAGGCAAAGTTAATAAACTCTTTTCCCTCAACAATTACCTTAGCACATGAAGGACCCTGAATCTCTCTCATATAAAAATATCTATTAGCATTTTTTGCATTTTTTAACCTCTGAGCAAAAAGCATAATTTTTTCTGATTTCTCAATCATTACTCCTCCATTAATTCTAATAATTATTTATTAAAAAAATTCCAAAAAAACCAAAAAAATAATTTAAAAAAATTTTAAGCAAATAACTTACTAAATATCTCATCTACTAATGAATCAAACTCATCTCTATCCTCACTACTCATTTTATTTAAATACTTTTCATATATTAGAAAGTCTTTTAAGAAATGTTCATTTCCAATATCCAAATCCTCCTCTAATTGGAATGTACCTAATATCATTGCAGCCAATGAACTAATCTTTAACTTACTTTTTTCTCTGAATTTCTTAAGATTTTTTATTAATTTAGTCTTTAAAAATACATTTTTTATTTTTTTAATTCCTAAAAATAAACCCATCATATAGTAAGTGCAATATTCCATTGGTCTTTTAACTCCATCAGCTTTTTTAGAAATTCTTTTTAAAAGTCTTACATATGATTTCCTCTTTCCTTCATCCACCTCAGTCAGCATTAATTTTTTAAAATCTCTCCACTTATTAGTCTCAATATCTATTTCTAATATTTCACCCAACAATTTTCTTGCTTTTGGAAAGGGATAAAATAAAACTTTTGAACGTCCCTTCCCCTTTTTATAACCAAGCACATACTTATGAGAAACTAACTCTTTTTTCTCTAAAAGCCTTAACATATCATAAGCTGTATATTTACTTACACCAAGTTTTTTAGCTAACTCAGTATAATGAATATATCCATTTGATTTACTGCATAATTCTAAAAATTTCGATAGAAAATCTCTCTGTCTCCTTGTAATTTTCATTTTAACCTACTTGAATTTTAAAAATTAATTTCACATATTAAAGACATATAAAAATAGTATTTTAAATTTTATATTAACTAGAAATATCATTCAAATTTTTTTTTAAATTTGGTACAGAGTTTATTTTAATTTGCAATTCTCAATAAAATACTTTTGTGAGATTGCATTAGAAATTGGAGTAATAATGTAATAGAGATTATTAAGTATTTATAAGTTCTTCAATTATTTATATTTCAATATAGAAAAGTATGTGTTTGTACACAAACCTTTTAAATAGTTCAATTTATTAAATAAAAATACATTTATTAATGAAAATGGAGCGGGAAACGGGCCTCGAACCCGCGACCTTCAGCTTGGAAGGCTGACGCTCTAGCCAACTGAGCTACTCCCGCTCACTATTTAAATATATTATAACAAAAACATATTATACCAATTTATTAAAATTAACATTTAGAAGAATATCCTTATAAATATGGTCGGGGCGAGAGGATTTGAACCTCCGACCTCTTGCTCCCAAAGCAAGCGCGCTAAACCAAACTGCGCTACGCCCCGATTTAATTCTATTTCTTAATTAATATTCTAATTATAAATTAAATGTTTAAAATTCTAAATAATTTTTTTAAAGCCTTTGCTCTATGACTTACCCTATTTTTCTCTTTCATTCCTATTTGAGCCATTGTATATGAGTGACCCTCAGATACAAAAATAGGGTCATACCCAAAACCAGATTCACCATGAGGTGAAAAATCTATTCTACCCTCACATTTTCCTTGAGATATAAAAAATTTGTGGTCTGGTAGATACAAAACAGCCACACAACGAAATCTTGCTGTTCTTTCTATAAAGGGACAGTCTTTCATTAGATTTAAGACCTTTTGGACATTTTCTAAATCAGTAGAACCCTCACCTGCATATCTTGCAGATTTTATACCAGGTTCTCCTCTTAAATAATCTATTTCAAGTCCTGAATCCTCGGCTAATGTTGGTTTCTTTGTAAAGTTTGCTATTGTTTTAGCCTTTTTTAAAGCATTTTCCTCATAACTATTTACTGATTCTTCTATTTCTAACCAATTCTTAAAATCCAGATAAGTTAACAATTTAATACTTTTATTAGATAAAATTGATTTAATCTCCTCAATTTTACCGTTATTCTTTGAAGCAATTACAATCTCTTTAAAATTTTTGCTTTTCATATTTTTTATCTTTAAGGTTTACAGAGAATATTTTACTTTATTAACTTAAAAATAGTGCATATACTTCAGTATAATTATTTATTCACTTATTGTATTTTTTTGAATCTCAATTATCTTTTTTATTCCCTCACCTGCTACTTCTAACATTTTTTGAAATATATCTTTTGATAAAGGTTTATCCTCCGCAGTTATCTGAATCTCGACTATTTCACCTTTTGATGTCATAACAGCATTCATATCTGCATGTGCTTTACTATCCTCCTCAAAACAAAGGTCTAAAAGAATTTCTGTATTAAATAATCCTACACTTGTAGCAGCAACAAAATCTATTATTGGAACAATAGCAATCTCTTTTTTAAAAACTAATCTATTTAAACAGTCATATAATGCAATATAAGAACCAGTTATTGCTGCAGTTCTTGTCCCACCATCCGCTTGAATAACATCACAATCTATCCAGATTGTTCTCTCTCCTAGTTTATTAAGTTCTACAACTGCTCTTAATGATCTCCCGATAAGTCTTTGAATTTCATGTGTTCTACCTTTTATTCTTCCAGTTGTAGAATCTCTGATAGTTCTTGTAGGTGTAGAACGAGGTAACATAGAATATTCCGCAGTTATCCAACCACTTCCTTGACCCCTTAGAAATAGGGGTACTCTATCTTCAACACTTGCTGTGCATATTAATTTTGTTTTTCCTACCTCTATTAAAACTGAGCCTTCTGCATATTCTATATAATTTCTTTTAATTTTAATTTTCCTAAGTTCATCCAGTTTTCTTCCATCTATCCTTTTCATATCTATTCCCTTATTAAATTTATTAAGAATTTATAAAGATTATATCATTAATATATATGCTATTTAATCTTAGTATTTGTAATTTTCTCTCATAAAAGCATAGAATTTATAAAATTTTTAATATAAAAAAGATAAAAATGAATATTTCTAATAAAAAATAATATTGGATACCTTTTTAGTAATTTCAATAGAATAAATCTCGTATCAAAACTTGATCTCAAAAATAAGTCTCATGTCAAGACCTGGTTACATAAAAATTGTCCTTATATAAAATAATAACAAAAAAGGAGCTCTTAGCTTAATTTAAAAGCTCCTTAAGTTAATCGCTCTTAACATATGTAAAAAGAACTTGCTGGTAGAGAAGTTTATATTAATCAATATAAATTTGGTGGAGGTGCCGGGAATCGAACCCGGGTCCGAAGAAATCTACCAGAAGTGTCTACAAGTTTATCCTGTTTTAATATTTCGCAATTTGAATTGTATACAGAAATACTTTACCAAATGCTATTCCGAGAACTTTTCGCTTTCATCCTCCTCAGAAATAAAGATGAAAGATAGCCTACTACCGGCATCTATTAAAACCCGTAGGCAAAGCTTTAGAGATGTAGCCTTTTTAGGCTAGTGCGTATGCATGTTCTGCATTTATATTTATTTCCAGTTTCTTACAAGGATCTGGACCTCGACTTGCAACTTCTGCCTTAATGTCTCCGTCGAAACCATTTCACCCCCTATGTTGAATTATAACATTTTTTTATATTCTTTTAAAGCCCTCTCTTTCTCTCTTTCCTGCTCCCTTTTTATTATTTCTCTTCTTTTATCATACTTTCTTTTACCTTTTGCTAAACCTATTTCTACTTTCATATATTTGTCTTTAAGATATATTTTTAATGGAACTATCGTATAACCTTTTTCCGTTGTTCTTCCCATTATTCTATTTATTTCTCTCCTATTTAGAAGAAGCTTTATATCTCTATCAGTTTTGATTCTTTCATATCCAGTCTTATTGTAAGTACTTATATGCAGATTATGTAAAATAATTTCACCATTTCTTACAGTAGCATAGCTATCTTTAAAATTCACTTTTCTATTACGAATTGACTTTACCTCAGCACCTTTTAATACAAGACCAGCTTCATATTTTTCCTCTATTTTATAATCTCTATACGCTTTTCTATTAGTTGCAATTATTATTTTATTAATCATATTATTACTCATTCTAAATTTATCTTTATAGTAATTATTATATACTTAATTAGAAAGATTCTTCAGTAGTTAAAGTTTATCTTAGATACAATTATGTAGTTTATCATTATGGATATTGCACAGCCTGTTCCAAGAGAGATTGCCATGCCACCAAAGTTTATCCTGAGAGAGATTGCTAAGTTTATCCTGAGCGTCAGCGAAGGACCTCGCTCGCAATGACAACCAGGAGCTCCTCGCAATGACAACCGGAATCCCACTTCTTATAATATTATAGAAAACCAACTCCTTGTAATGATGACCAGGACTTTTCTTACACTAACAATTAAAAAACCTTATTAATATTGATAACTGAGAGATCCATTTTATGATTATTAAATAGAAACCATGCTTGTAATGATGAGGAACTTTTAATTTCACTTATTAGCTCTATGGCAATTTTTTTTGCCTTTTCCAATTGTTCATCTTCCTCAGTTTCACTATTATCGTCAATAATGATATCAGGAGTAATTCCTATTTCTTCAATACTTCTATCAGTAGGAAGAAAATAATTTGCTATAGTAAATTTTATGCCTGAACCATCTGGAAGAGAAAAAATCTGTTGAACTGTACCTTTTCCAAGAGTAGTATTTCCCACTAATTTTGCTCTATTACTATCTTGTATTGCACCTGCAAATACTTCTGAAGCTGAGGCTGACCACTTATCTACAATTACAACTAAGGGAATCTCAGCATATGGTGTATCTTTCCCTCTATAAGTGATAGTATTTGTTTTTTCTTTTACTATTACAATATTTCCTTCGTTAATGAAAATTTGAGCTAAATTAACTGCATCTGAAAGAAGACCACCAGTATTTCCACGTATATCTAAAACTAATACTTCTATATCTTGATTAGATAATTCTTTTAATTCATCTTTTAATCTATTTGCTCCTCCTTCAATAAATCGGTTATATTTAACATGCCCAATTTTGTTATCTAAGATTTCAATTGTGAAGTTAGGAATATCTATTATTTCTCTTAGAAGATCTTTAGTAAATTTTTTATTTGTATCAGGTCTAAAAAAAACTATAGTAACCTTTGTACCAGTTTCACCTCTAATTAATGCTACAACTTCATCAATGTTCATACCTTCTATTAATTGTCCATCTACACTTAATATTACATCATCTGTCTTAATTCCAGCTCTATAAGCTGGTGCATTCTCTATTGGTTTGACTACAATAATTTCCCCATCTACCTCATTTACATACATACCAACACCAGAAATGTGTCCTGAGTAGTCTTCCATTAATATTTTATAATTCTCTGGATAAAAAAAATATGCATATTTATCATTTAAGCTTTTAACCATATATTCATTTCCGTACATAATAAGGTCTTCAATTTTAATTAATTCCTTCTTTTTTCTTAACTTTCTTATTAACTCCTCTATAGAGTCTAAAGAATCTTCTGAATATTTGTCTCTAATTTTCCTTAACTCATCTTTATCCTGAACTGATAAAAGTCCAGGATACTTTTTATCGACACTTTTTATTATTCCTTCAAAAGCTGAAATAACTAACTCCTTCCTTTCGACATCATATAAATATTCTTTTTCAATACTGTAAATTGCATCTGAAATTGGAGAAATATTAATATCTACGTCAACTTCTGTTAATGGTCCTATCTCTATTAATTTTTTTAGTTTTTCAGGTATATCAAATATTGGTTCTATTAATTCACAGCTAATATTTGAAATAATAAACGGAATTATTAATGTAATTAAAATTAATGCACAAATTCTGTTTCTTATAAACCTCATATACACCTTTCTTATACAATAAAATGGTTTATTTGATCATTTTAAATTCTAATTAAAAAAGATCAACTATAATTTTACCAAATATAAACTTGAAAAAATCTATAAAATACTAAAGTATTTCTGTTTAAATAGAAACACTAATTTAAAAATTAAATCATTAATTACTAAATCAAGTCCTTTATTAAGTATAAGTTAATACCAAAGTATGAAAGTAGATAAATTCTATAAAGTAATCTTAAAGAAGTAGGATATAGAAATAAATCATAGGAGCAAATTAGAAGAAATAATTTACAGGATTTTTTGCAACTCCATTTATTCGAACCTCGAAATGTAGGTGAGATCCTGTACTGAATCCAGTTGATCCTATATATGCTATTTTTTGTCCAACTTTTACTGATTGCCCATTTGAAACAATGATTCTTGAACAATGAGCATATACTGTAGTATATCCTCCACCATGATAGATTATTATATAATTACCGTAACCTCCTCCCCACCCATAAACAATTTTTACAACTTGACCATTTCCGGCTGCGTATATTGGTGATCCATAAGGAACAGCAATATCTGTTCCATAGTGGAAAGCTCTTCGTGGGTAAGTTCTATAACCAAATCCAGAGGATATCCTTCCTGGAATAGTTGGCCATATAAATCGTCCCGAAAAATTTCCATGGCGTAAACTGGCTAAAAATGCTTCAATTCTTTTCGATTCAGCTTCTAATTGATTTAGTAAATAACTATATTTTGCTGTATCTTTCTTTGCTTTTGTAAGAAGTGCAAATTTCTGACTATAAACATTCTGAAGTTCATTTTTCTCTCTATCAGTAATTTCAATTAATTCAAATTGTCTTTGTGCTTTATATTCATAATTCTCCTTATCTTTCTTAATTGCTTCCTTTTCAGCCTGGATCTTGTCTCTTATTTTTAAAATATTTTCAATAATTATTGAATCCTTATCGGCTACTATACTAATTAATTTCCACTTATTAACAAAATCTTGCAAGTCTGTAGTTTCAGAAAGAATCGAAAGGAAACTTTTCTGCCCATCTTTATACATCTCTATTATTCT
>Ga0114921_10000105_pt1 | contig 33489 bp, 21 predicted proteins | sample BentaG_FD_87016 | JGI IMG/M metagenome (GOLD analysis project Ga0114921, IMG submission 87016) | Deep subsurface microbial communities from South Atlantic Ocean to uncover new lineages of life (NeLLi) - Benguela_00093 metaG | ecosystem: Environmental > Aquatic > Marine > Oceanic > Sediment ... | reverse complement strand
TGTTTTACAGAATCCATATTCATTTAAATCAAAACCTATATTTTTAGCTAAATCTTTTGCATCTACTGGTGGCTCAACTCCAGTTGAAAGGATTACCATATCAAACTCTTCAGTTTTTAATGAGTCATTCTGGAGAAAAGTCAAAAATAGATTATTAGTTGTAGGATCTTCATCTATTGATGACGGAATAGACCTTACATATCTTATCTTATATTTATCCCTAGCTCTCCTATAATACTGTTCAAACTCTTTTCCATAAACTCTGATATCTATATAAAATATGGTTACAGATATCTCTGGTATATGTTCTTTTATCATAATCGCTTCTTTTGTTGCCTGCATACAACAAACAGATGAACAGTAGTTTCTTTTTTTTGTTCTTGAACCAATGCATTGAATAAAAGCTAAGTTTTTAGGTTTCTTTCCATCTGATAATCTTTGAATATGACCCAAAAAAGGTCCTGATGAGTTCATTATTCTCTCGAATTGAAGTGCGGTTATCACATTTGGATATCTTCCATAACCAAGCTCTTTAAATTCACTCACATCAACCTGTTCAAACCCAACAGCCAAAATTATGGCACCAACATTTAAATTAATTGACTGCTCTTTATCTTCAAAATTTATCGCATCAGTTGAGCAAACTTTTTTACAAGCTTGACATTTTTCCTTTGTTAGATATCTGCAATTATTCGCATCTATAAGTACAACATTTGGAACTGCTTCTGGAGAGTATTTATATATAGCTTTTCTCTGGGACAACCCTATATCAAATTCCTTTGGTAGTTTAACTGGACATGCTTTCTCACATTGACCACACCCAGTACACTTATCTATATCAACATACCTGGGATTTTTTTTAATTTTAACTTTAAATTTACCAGAATGACCTTTAACATCTTTTACTTCACATAGGGTCATCGTCTCAATATTTCGGTGTTGTATACATTCAACTAATTTGGGAGCAAGTATGCAAGTTGCGCAATCATTTGTTGGAAATGTTTTATCCAGTTGAGTCATTTTTCCACCAATTGAAGGTCCTTTTTCAACCAGATAAACTTTATATCCAGAGTCAGCTAAATCAAGTGATGCCTGTATTCCTGAAACGCCAGAACCTAAAACCATTACTGAGCCAATTACAGATTCATAATTTGTTAAATTTCGCTCATTAGTCACAGATTTATTTTTTATTGGATTTTTACTCATTCTCAAAAATCAATTTATAATTTTTATTTAAATTTTGTGTTTCTTATAAAAAACAAAATCAATATATCCCTATAGTTTTAAAAAATTATGACATTATCTTAAAATTTTGGACAATATCTTCAAATTATAACTAATGCATATAAATTCGTAAACCTATTTTATAGTAAATATCATTACAATATTAAAATTTTTAAATTATTATTAGGATATATATAAAGTTTTCAATTTAAAAATGTTAGAATTTTAATATTTCAAATAGTTTAATTATTAAAAGATTTAATATTTATAAAATTTATTGTTAAATCAATGCCTTACTAATTTGAATTTCAAAAATAGTTTATACTATTTATAATGCTGTTTTATTTCTCTATTACAAAATTTATTAATTTCACAAATTTGTGTTCAGCATATTGTAAAATAGATTGTGTTTAAAATTAAAAATATATGGAACAATGATTTTGTTATTAAAAAAGTTTATATATTTTTTAATTTGATTTTTTAAAATCATTAATATTTAGAGAGGAGTGAAAATGCTAATTGTTGCTGAGAATATTAATATAAGACGTGCAAAACTGGGTAAAGCTATGAAGGAACATAACAGCGAACCAATTATTGAACTTGCAGGAGAGTTAAAAAATGCTGGTGCTGATTATTTAGATATTAACATTGGTCCTGCAACAAAGAATGGTCCTGAACTCATGAGATGGTTAGTAACTTCAATTCAGGAAAATGTTGATATTCCACTTTGTCTTGATACAAAAAATTTAGAAGCTATGAGAGCAGGATTAGAGGTTCATAAAGGAAAGGCTATAATAAATTCCACAGATGGTTCTGAAAAACAATTAAATAAAGTAATGCCAATGGCAAAAGAGTTTAATACATCAATAATTGGATTAACTTTAGATGAGAGCGGTATTCCAAGGGATGATAATGAGCGATTTCAAATTGCATTTAATATAATTACAAAAGCTACTGAATATGGTATTTCTCCTGAGGATTTATATATTGACCCCATTTTACTTCCAGTATCTGGAATGCAAAATCAAGTAAATTATGCTATTGAATCTATAAAAATGTTTAATCAATTATCAGATCCACCTCCAAAAACTATTGTTGGATTATCAAATATTTCCCAGTCATCTCCTGATGAGCTTAGAAGTATATTAAATAGAATTTGTCTTATCTTGTTATCGTGCAATGGACTTTCTGCTGCTATTTCTGATCCATTGGATAAGGATTTAATGGCAGCTTTAAAAACTTATGATATTTTAACCAATAAAGTTCTGTATGCTCATTCATATTTGGACTGAGGATTTTTGCAATCAATTTTGTAAATTGAATTAGTAAGTAACATAGAATTAGGAGATGTATGATTATTGAAATTAAAGAAAGGTAATATTTATAAATGTAACTCTAAAAGGTTAATATACTTTTAAATTTTAAGAAATTTAATTTTAACTTTATTAATTTAATGAAAAAACTTAAAGAAATAACAAAAAGGATTGAAAAGTTAAGAGAGGAGATAAGAGAGCACAATTATTGTTACTTTGTCTTGAATCAACCAGTAATCAGTGATGAAGAATATGATAAGTTAATGAGAGAACTTATAAGTCTTGAGGAAAAATATCCCAAATTTATAACCTCAGATTCACCTTCCCAAAGAGTTGGAGCTCCAGTAGATGAGTTGAAATCAGTTGATCATAGAGAAAAGATGCTAAGTCTGGAGAATGCCTTTTCAAAAGATGAAATTGAAGGTTTCTTAGGAAGAGTTTATAAAGGTTTGAAAACAGAGGATGTTGAGTTTGTATGTGAGCTTAAAATTGATGGTTCAGCTATTAACCTGACATATATTGATGCTATTTTTATAAGAGGTACAACAAGAGGCGATGGATTTAGAGGTGATGATGTAACTTCAAATCTAAAGACTATAAAATCTATACCTCTCAGGATGCGAACCCTGTATCCTAAAGGTGAGGTTGAAGTAAGAGGTGAAGTTTATATGCCAATCAACTCATTTAAAAGAATTAATAAAGAAAGAATGGAAAAAGATCTACCGCTTTTTGCAAATCCAAGAAATGCAGCAGCAGGTTCATTAAGACAATTAGATCCAAATATCGCTGCTGAAAGAAGTCTTAATATCTTCATTTATGGAGTTGGATATTGGTCAATGCCTCGATATGATAGTCACTTTAAGATTTTACAATATTTAAAAAAATTGGGATTCAGGGTCAGTCCATATAATAAAAAAGTTAGGAATTTAGATGAAATATGGAATTTTTGTAAAGAGTGGTCCAGTAGAAAGAATGATCTTGATTTTGAAGTTGATGGAGTAGTTATAAAGGTTAATTCTTTCTCAAAACAAAGAACTCTAGGTGAAACAACTCGGAACACCCGGTGGGCAATTTCTTACAAATTTCCATCTATTCAAAAGACTACAAAAATCATAGATATAAAAGTTGGTGTAGGAAGAACAGGAACAATTACCCCAGTTGCTTTTTTAGAACCTGTTCAAATTTCAGGCTCAACAGTAAGCAGAGCAACTTTACATAATATAGATGAGATAAGGCGAAAGGATGTGAGAATAGGCGATACAGTTTTGGTTCAAAAAGCTGGTAAAGTTATTCCTGAAGTTGTTAAAGTTATCAAGGAAAAAAGGACAGGAGATGAAATTGTATTTGATATGCCAAAGAAATGTCTAATCTGTAAATCAGATGTTGTAAGACTTCATAATGAAGTTGCATATAGGTGTACTAATGTTGCATGCCCTGAACAACAATTTGAAAAATTGTTACATTTTGCTAGTAGAGGAGCTATGGATATTGATGGTATTGGACCATCGGTTATTTCAAAACTATTGGAGAAAAAGTTGATAAAGGATGTTGCGGATATATATTATCTAAAATTTGATGATATATATAAATTAGACCTTTTTAAAGAAAAATCAACTATGAATCTTTTAAATGCAATTGAAAGAAGTAAGAAGAGAGGTTTGAATAGATTAATATATGCACTTGGAATAAGATATATTGGTTCACATACAGCTGATATTTTGGCTAAAAACTATAAATCACTGGATGAATTATCAGAGGCAAAAGAAGAAGAACTGCTATCTATATATGAAATTGGACCTCATATTGCTCAAAGTGTTGTAAATTTTTTCAAACAAGATAATAATAGAAAAATATTGGAAAAATTAAAAAGAGCAGAAGTATTGATGAGAAGTGAAATTTTAAAAAAATTTCCTCTACTATTAGAAGGTAAGAGTTTTGTAATTACTGGAAAACTTATTGGTTATACAAGAGATGAAATTACTGAACTAATAAAGAAATTAGGAGGTAATGTGTCCTTATCTATAAGTAAAAAAGTTGATTTTGTACTTGTTGGAGAACAGCCAGGAAGTAAGTTTAAGAGAGCAAAAGAGCTAAAATTAAAAATAATAAGCGAAGAAGATTTTAATAAATTAATAGAAAAATAAATGTAAATATGAATAACAGAACAGATTCTTACAATGAAGAAAAATATTGCCCCTGGAATTTTTGGGAGGCAGTTGTTGCAATTTTTCTAATCATACCATTATTTTTGATTTTGATTATACCGATAGCTTATCTACTTGACAGGGAAATGGGGGAAATTATTTTTTCACCTTCTGAAATTTCTAACTTTGGATTTGCATTAGCCTATTTCATCCAGACAGTAGCGCTCCTTATCCTACTTTGGCTCTTTGTTTTTTTTAGAAATAAGGCAAGTTGGTATAATCTGGGAATTAGACAATTCAATTTTTTTAAGGGTATATTTTTAATTATCTTTGGAATTATTGCAACATCTTTAATATATTTTATCTACATTATTTTTCTTCAATTTATTCCATGGGATATAGAACAGAATAAAATTTTACAATTAATTGAGAATAAAAATATCTCATTTGTAATGTTATTTTTAGTTGCAGTTATAATAGCGCCTATTTGTGAGGAGCTATTTTTTAGAGGATTTTTATACCCAGCATTTAAAAAGAGAATGAATGTTTTTTCTGCTATGTTTTTAAGTTCAATTTTATTTGCAGTCTTTCATCTTCAACCTGCACAATTGCTTCCCTTGATTTGTATAGGATTTGTTTTAGCTTTTGTATATGAAAAAGCTAAATCTTTAATTCCAGCAATTCTTGTACACTCATTATATAACTTAGCTGCAATAATAATTTTGTTTCAATTCATAAAATTGTCTTGAGAAATTTATAATGATGTTATTAAATTAAATAGATTCTATATTTATAAGATATTTTTAATGAAAAATAAACTTAGAAAGATGGTGAAATGTTTTGGAAAAAATCAGTAAAGAAGATGTAAAGCATGTCGCAAAATTGGCTGAACTTGATATTTCAGAAGATGAATTAGCTAAATTTGTGAATCAATTGAATATTATATTAAAACATGCTGGAAAAATTAGTATGATTGATACTACTAATGTTAAGGCAACTTATCATGCTACCCATATTATAAACATTTTTAGAGATGATATTGTGAAAAAGAGTATAGATAAAGAGGATGCTTTGTCTAATTCATCAAAAGTAATTGATGACCTTTTTGAAGTTCCCTTAATAGTAGAGGAATAGATATGGGAGAAGAAAGGCTTTATCAACTAAGCGTAAAAAATTTAATGGAGCTTCTTTCAAAAAGAGAAGTATCAACTAATGAAATAATTCAGGATATAATTAAAAGGACAAAAGAAGTAGAAAGTGTTATTAAGTCATATATAACAATTGATATTTCTAATGCCAATATTCAATCAAAAAAAATAGATAATCTTATCTCTAAAAGAAAAGAATTAAAACCTTTAACTGGAATACCAATAGCAATAAAAGATAACATATGTACCAGTGGAATTTATACAACTTGTGCCTCACAAATACTTAAGAACTATAAACCAATCTATGATGCAGAAGTTATAAAAAAAATAAAAAATTCCAACATGATTATCACCGGAAAGACAAATATGGATGAATTTGCAATGGGTTCTTCAACTGAAAATTCAAGCTTCTGGACAACTCATAATCCATGGGAATTAAATAAAGTACCAGGTGGATCTAGTGGGGGATCTGCCGCAGCAGTAACAGTAGGAGAAGCTCCACTTGCTTTAGGTTCAGATACTGGTGGTTCTATAAGACAACCAGCAGCATTATGTGGAGTTGTAGGATTAAAACCAACCTATGGATTGGTATCAAGATTTGGTCTTATAGCCTTTGCATCATCTCTTGATCAGATTGGTTCAATAACAAGGAATGTAGAAGATTGTGCTTTAATACTAAATATAATTGCTGGTTATGACCCGCTTGATTCAACTTCTGTTTTAAAGGAGGAAGAAGACTACACAGATTACTTAGAGGAGAATATAAAAGGGTTAAAAATAGGATTAATTAAAGAATTGATGGGTGAGGGGATAGCTAATTCTGTTAAGGATTCTGTGTACAAAGCAGCAGATATTCTGTCATCTCTTGGTGCATTTTGTGAAGAAGTATCCCTTCCAAGTTTAGAATTTGCACTTAGCGCCTATTATATTATTGCTCCTGCTGAAGCTAGTTCAAATCTGGCTAGATATGATGGCATAAGATATGGTCTAAGGGTTAAAGGAACAAAAAGTTTCAGAAGTATGTATAGAAAAACAAGATCTAAAGGTTTCGGTAATGAGGTAAAGAGAAGAATTATGTTAGGAACATATGCCTTAAGCAGGGGATATTATGAAGCTTATTATTTGCAAGCTCAGAAAGTGAGAACACTTATAATAAATGATTTTAGAAAAGTGTTTAAAAAGTTTGATGTTCTAATATCACCAACAACTCCAACAGTAGCTTTTAGAATAGGTAATAAATTTGAAGATCCTTTAACTATGTATTTATCTGATGTCTGTACCATTCCAGTAAACCTGGCTGGGATACCTGCGATATCTTTACCATGCGGGTTTGATAATAACTTACCCATTGGTCTTCAAATAATAGCACCGCACTTTAAAGAGGGTTTGTTAATAAAAACAGCTTATAATTTTGAAAAGAATTTCAATTTTAAATTAGAACCACTTTATAAGAAATTTAGGAGCAAATAGATTGGAATATATAGTTAGAATTGGGTTAGAAACTCATGTCGAATTAATCACAGATTCCAAAATGTTCTGTGGATGCAGTACTAAATTTGGTGCTGCTCCAAATACTCAAACCTGTCCCATATGCCTTGGTCATCCAGGAACACTTCCAGTTATAAATAAAAAGGCAGTTGATTATACAATAAAAGTAGCATTAGCCTTGAATTGTGAAATTGCTAATTTTACTCAATTTCACCGTAAGAACTATTTTTATCCTGATTTACCAAAAGGTTATCAAATATCACAATATGACTTACCAGTAGGTCTAAATGGATATCTTGCCATTAAATTAAATGGTGAAGTAAAAAGGATAGGAATAAGCCGTGTTCATATGGAAGAAGATACAGCTAAATTACTGCATTTTGGAAAAACCGGTCGGATAAGTGAAGCATTAGGTAGTGGACTTGATTTTAATAGATGTGGGATCCCACTTTTAGAAATTGTTTCTGCTCCTGATATAAAAAATGTAGTGGAAGCAAAAGCTTATATAATCCTTCTAAAGAAACTATTAGAATATCTTGAAGTTAGCGATTGCAATATGGAAGAAGGTAAATTTCGAATTGATACTAATATTTCAGTAAGAAAAATTGAAGACAAATATTCCAAAACAAGAACTGAACTCAAAAATCTCAATTCATTTAAATTTTTAGAAAAGGGATTGATGTATGAAATTGAAAGACAAAAAGAAATCCTCTCTAAAGGTAAAAAACTCCAATTGGAGACCAGGCATTTTGACTCACAAACAATGACTACAAAACCAATGAGAATAAAAGAAGAAGCGCAAGATTACAGATATTTTCCAGAGCCTGACCTTGTTCCAATAGAAATAAGTAAAGAATGGGTGGATGAGATAAAAAAGACAGTTCCTGAGCTTCCACATATTAGAGCTGATAGAATTAAGAAGCAGTACAATATTTCTGAGAATGAGGTAGAAATTATAACTTCAACCAGAAGCATGGCTGATTTCTTTGAATGCTGTGTAAAAATATACCCTCATCCAAAGAAGATCAGTAATTGGATAACTGGGGAGCTGTTATATTTACTAAATCAGGAACTAATTCAAATTAAGGAATCTAAGATAAATCCTGAACACTTGGTAAAAATGTTGAAAATGATGGATATAGGTTCAATAAGCGGTAAAATCGCTAAATCTATTTTTAAGGAAATGTTTAAAACTGGTAAGATGCCAGAAGATATTGTGGAGGAAAAAGAGCTTAAACAAATAAGTGATATTGATAAACTATCAGGTATTATTGATAAGGTTCTAAAAGAGAACTCAAAAGCTGTTGAGCAATATTTATTAGGAAAGCAGCAAGTTTTTGTTTTTTTTGTAGGTCAGGTTATGAAAAAAACAAAAGGAAGAGCAAACCCAGAATTAGTTAATGAACTATTAAGAAAAAAATTAAAATAAAATTCTCATTAAAGAAGTATTGGAAGATTTGGGTATTGTTTCTTGACTAAATGTCTTCGAAACCATACCACAAATCTATTAAAAAATAATTAATTTAAATATTATAAAATTAGAAATATAACAAATTATTAATTTTTATCATTCATAACCACCAATGTTGGCGAGTAATCTCACTAAATTTATCAAAATATTAAACCCTATTTAAAATAGATTATTAATCATGATAAGACTTTTATTATCAACGGCTTCACTAATTCCATATTCATATAAAGAGATATTTTCAATAGCAAGAGATACAGGATTTGATGGATTAGAGTTAGTTATAGATAGCAGATGTTTAAGAGGAGATTTAAATAAAATAAAGAATCTTATAAATCTATATAATTTGCCTATTTATGCAGTACATCAACCTCTTTTCATATTTTTTAAAAAACTTGGAGTTAAAGGAGGTTTAAAATTGTCTTTTGATATTGCAAAAAAACTTCAATCTGAATCAGTTACCATTCATTTACCACTTTTTTTAAGACCTGATAATTCATACACACTTGTGGATAATTATTCAAGGCAATTTCTTAAAGCAATTTCTGAAATAAGAAAGGAATTATCTAACCGATCGACTAAAGACCTAAAAACAATAAATAAAAGTAATACTTCAAATGGATGTCTCCTAAATGGCAATTTAAAGCCTAAAATTGCACTCGAAACTGTTTTAGATAGAAAATTGAATTTAGGAAAAAGGTATTTTACTGATCCTGAGGTTCTAATAAACTATGCTGTAAAACAAAATCTATTTATTACTTTTGACACAACTCATCATGGGTTAAGAAGCTATAGTCTTGAAGACAGTTTTGATATCCTTAAATCAAGAGTCATAAACATTCATTTAAGTAATACAAGAAGAAGAAAACATGAACCACCATATTCGGGAAAAATTCCACTAAAAAATTTTTTAAAATTTATTCTGGATAAAAAATATGATAGTTTTATTACTTTAGAAATCTCTCCTTTCGCACTTAATTTCTGGAGTAAGAAAAGAGTGAGAGAAAAACTTAAAAGGAGCATATATTTTTGTAAAAAATATACATGATAAATAAGATTTAACAAAATATCAAATTCTAATTAAAGCAGAAATACTTTAAGATTTGGGCATAGTTTCTTGACTGAAATGTCTTCGAAACCATGCCACAAATCTACTGATGAATAAGATTTATAATTAAAAGATTAAAAATTGTATTAATTGTATATTTAAAATTTATAATAATTTTTTTTATTATGTTATTATTAAGAAAATATTGTACTAATTTAATTATTAAATGTAATTTAATTTTTAAATATTTTTAAATAATCTATAACTTCACTAAATTAAAAAGTGCGACTTTTAATATAGATTTTAAAAGGTGTTTAAATTGGTAAAAAAAATACCTGATTTTGTACATCTTCACACACATACTGAATTCTCTTTATTGGATGGAGCCATAAGGATACCGAATTTAATATCAAAAGCAAAAGAGTTTAACATGTCAGCAGTTGCAATAACTGATCATGGAAATTTGTATGGTGCAATAGAATTTTATACTTTGGCAAAAGAAGCAGGTATTAAACCGATAATTGGATGTGAATTTTATGTAGCGGTAGAATCAAGATTTAATAAATTAAGAAGAGGTGAAAAGTCCAATCACCTAACTCTTTTAGCTAAAGATATCCATGGCTATAAAAATTTGATGAAACTTATTACCCAAAGTTACTTTGAGGGATATTATTATAAACCAAGAATTGATTACGAGCTTTTAAGTGAATATAATTCTGGAATTATTGCACTTTCTGGATGTATATCAGGTAAGATTTCAAAGTTAATTCTGAATAATAAAACTGATGATGCAATTAATGCTGCCTTGGAATTTTGTGAAATATTTGGCAAAGAGAATTTCTATTTAGAAATTCAAGATCAAGGGCTTGAAGAACAGAAGACTTTAAATCAAAGATTAATTGAAATATCAAGGAAATTAAACATACCTTTAGTATCAACTAATGATGCTCACTATTTAAGCAAAGAGAATTACACTGCTCATGATGTCTTACTCTGTATTCAAACACGAACTACCTTAGATGATAGAGAAAGACTTCGCTTTGCTACTCCTGAATTTTACTTTAAATCCAAAGAGGAAATGTTTGACATTTTTAAAGACATCCCTGAAGCTATTCACAATAGTGTAGAGATATCAGAAAGATGTAATTTAAAAATACCTTTAAATTTGGATTTGTTACCGGCGTACAAGATTCCTGAGAAATATGACTTAGATAGCTACCTCGAAAAAATCTGTAGAGATGGATTAAAAGAAAGATACCCTGTACCAACAGATGAGGTAATTAGCAGGTTAGAATTAGAACTTAATGTCATAAAAAAGATGGGATATTCTGGATACTTTCTAATTGTCTGGGATTTTGTAAATTATGCAAAAAGTAAAGTCATAAGAGTAGGACCTGGAAGAGGGTCAGCTGCTGGAAGCATAGTTTCGTACTGTCTTGGAATAACTGATATTGATCCTATTAAATATGGCTTACTTTTTGAAAGATTTTTAAATCCATATAGAAAAAGTCTTCCAGACATTGATGTAGATTTTTGTTATGAAAGAAGAAATGAAGTTATTGATTATGTAACAAGCAAATATGGAAGAAATAAAGTTGCACAGCTTATTACATTTGGAACGATGGCTGCAAGAGCAGCAACCCGTGATGCAGGTAGAGTTTTTGGTATTCTGTACGGAAAGGTTGACAAAATAGCAAAGTTGATCCCTATGGGAATAGGAATAACAATAGATAAATCCATTAATACTGTTCCAGAATTAAGAGAACTTTATCATAAGGATAAGGAAGTTAAGAAGATTCTGGATACAGCTATGGCTTTAGAAGGACTATCAAGACAGGATTCAATTCATGCAGCAGGTGTTGTAATATCTGATGAGGACTTAACAGAATATACACCGTTACAAAGAAAGGGAAATGGTGAAGTTGTTACTCAGTACAAAATGGACGATGTACAGAAAATAGGACTATTGAAGATGGATTTTTTAGGATTAAGAACTTTAACTCTGATTGATAAAACCCTTGAAATCATAAAGCATACAAAGAATTTAGAAATTGACTTAAGCGAAATTGACTTACAAGATAATGCAACATTCTCAATGATAAGCCGTGGTGAAACTATTGGAGTTTTCCAACTTGAAAGTGCTGGAATGAGGAACTTAATGATAGATTTGCAACCATCTAACATCGAAGATTTAATAGCACTACTTGCACTATACCGTCCTGGTCCTTTACAGAGTGGAATGGTCAATGATTTTGTAAAAGCAAAAAAAGTAAAAAAGAAAATTAGATATCCACATCCATTGCTAGAATCTATTTTACAAGAAACTTATGGAATTATAGTCTATCAGGAACAGGTTATGCAGATAGCATCAAAGATGGCAAATTTTTCCATGGCAGAAGCTGATATTCTAAGAGGAGCCATAAGTAAAAAGAAGAGAAGATTGTTATCTAAACAGAGAAATAAATTCTTAGAGGGAGCTTTGGACAATGGGATAAGCAAAGAATCAGCTCAGAAGATATTTGATCTATTATTGTTATTTGCAGAGTATGGTTTTAATAAATCCCACTCTGCTGCTTATGCCCTTATCTCATATCAAACTGCATATCTAAAAGCAAATTTCCCTGTGGAATTTATGGCTGCATTACTTACAATAAGAATGCAAAATCAAGAAAAAGTTGCTCAGTATGTCAATGAGTGTAGAAGACTTAGAATTGAGGTATTACCTCCAGATGTAAATGAAAGTTTTTCTAACTTTACAGTAGTAGGAGAAGGAATAAGATTTGGACTATCAGCAGTAAAAAATGTTGGTGATAATGTTATTAAAGAAATAGTATTGGTTAGAAAGGAAAAAGGAAAGTTTAAATCCTTTTTTGATTTTTGTGGAGCAGTTAATGCAGTTGTTTTAAATAAAAAAACATTGGAAAGTCTAATTATGTCAGGAGCTTTTGATTCATTAAAAATTACTAGACAATTTCTTATGAAAAATTATAAAAGATTTGTTTCTCACGTTCTTACTATAAAAAGCAATAGAGAAATTGGTCAATTCTCTCTTTTTGATACTGATACAACTCTTAAAGACGAACTAATTACAAATTTACCTGGTGTAAAAACTGAGTTTCCTCGTAAGAAATTATTAGCATATGAGAAGGAGATGTTAGGATTATATGTTTCAGACCATCCTCTAATTGGATATGAAGATTTATTAAAAAGATATAGTAATTATCAAATTAATGAATTAAAGAAACTCAAAGATAAAAGTCTGACGAAGATTGCTGGAGTTGTTTCTAAGATAAAGAGAGTTACAACAAAAAAAGGTGAAATGATGATCTTTTTAACATTAGAGGATATGAGTAACTCTATAGAGGTTATTATTTTTCCTTCAATACTTAATAAATTTCATCAGTTACTTCAAGAAGATATGGTGGTCGGAATTAAGGGAAGATTGGATATAAAAGAAGATCAGGTAAAGTTAATAGCAAGTGAAATTGGAGAAATAAAGTTAGAACGCAAAATACCTTCTACTAATAAGAAAGTTAAAAAGAATATAATTATAGAGTTGGATTCAAGTAGTTTAGATGACCAATTCTTACACAGACTTAGAAGAGTTCTTTTGGATTATCCAGGTCCTGCTATTGTTATTATTGAGTTAAAATCTGATGAATCTGTAAAAACTCTAAAACTTGGTAGTTCCTTGAATGTCACATATTCGGAAGAATTTTTAGAAAGAATTAACAACTTTTTAGGTGAGAAAGGCACTGTTAAAGTTGTTGGTTAAAATGGTGCCGAAGGTGGGAATCGAACCCACATGAGTATTAAAACTCACTGGATTTTGAATCCAGCGCGTCTACCAATTCCGCCACTTCGGCTTTAATAAAATTCTATACAGTAATAGAATAATAATCAAGAATTTATCTTAAAAAGTTTATTATCATTATTATGTATAAATATATATTTGTCATCCCTTCACTCCACTCAGAACTTTAAATAAATTAAGTGGGACAATAGTTTATGAAAAGAGTACTCCGCATTCAAAGCATAAACTTAATAGAGTGAAGAATCTTAGAAAATAATAATTAATTGTTACAATAAATTTGGAAGTAGTTATTATAGGAAGACCATTTATTAAAACTGTTTCTGTAAAAAACAATAAAAGAAAGCAATAAAAAGGGAAAATATATGCAAGAGGAACAAAAGAAAGAGAAATTTATAATCATAGATGGAAATAATTTAGTATATAGAGCTTTTTTTGCCCTTCCAAAAAGCATTATAACAAGAACTGGTATTATGACTAATTCAGTTTATGGTTTTACGAGCATGTTACTCAAGTTGATTGATAGAGAGAAACCAACAATGCTAGCAGTTACTTTTGATAGTAAAAAGCCTACTTTCAGACATAAGATATTTGAAGATTACAAATCAAACAGAGAGAAAATGCCAGAGGATTTATTTAATCAGTTTGAATTAATAGAGAAGGTATTAAATGCCTTCAATATCCCCATATATCAGATGGAAGGCTATGAAGCAGATGATTTATTAGGTTCTTTGTCTGTAAAGTTAAAAAATATGGGAATAGAAACAGTAATTGTAACAGGAGATAAAGATGCACTTCAGTTAGCTTCTAAGAATATAAAGATACTATATATGATAAAGGGAATTTCAAATATTAATATTTATGGTCCTGATGAAGTTAATGATAAGTATAAAGTAAGACCAGAATACATTCCTGATTATTTTGGTTTAATTGGCGACAAGATAGACAATATCCCGGGTGTAACAGGTATTGGAAAAAAGACAGCAACTGAATTAATAAAAAATTATGGTTCTTTAGAACATATTTTAGAAAGTGTAGATGAAATATCAAATAAAAAAATTAAATCAAGATTAAAACAGGATTCTGAAAAAGCTGTTCTAAGTAAGAAGTTAGCAACAATAAATTGTAATATTCCGGTTGAAATTGATATTGAAAAATGCAGATTAAAAAAATTTGAAGAAAAAAAAGTATATGAACTTTTTGAATATCTTGAGTTCAGAACATTATGGGAAAGAGTTAATAAATTAGATTTAATTGAGAGACCTTCTGGTAAAGAGAATAAGTTTAGCTGCACTGTAAATATTATAGATAATGAAGAAAGCCTTGTTAGGATAATTGATGAAATAAAGAAAATAAAACAGATTTCAATTCAATTCTTAGAACAGGATGGAAAATGTACTGGAATATCTTTTGCAACTGAGCCAGACAGAGCTTTTTATATTCATATCGATAGCAAGAAAAAGGAGGAAAGGTTTTTTAAATTATTTAAGCCAGTTCTAATAGAACCAAATATTAAAAAAATTATGCACAACGCTAAAAACCAGTTAAAAATTTTATTCAAAAAAGATATAAGACTACAAGGACTCTCTTTTGATAGTTTTATTGCATCATATCTGTTAAGACCAGATTTAAGGGAATATGAACTATCAGAAATTGTTCAAAAATATTTAGGTTATAGTGCATATAATTTTAAGAGCGAGGAAGCTTCTGGTCAGTTAGGATTAATTCAAAATACAGACTGGGTTCAAAAAATGTCAGAAGTTGAGGGAAGAAGAACTTGTGCATTACTTGTTCTAAAAGAAATATTAGAAACAACATCTATATCTCAAGATACTGAGAAACTCTTTTATGAGGTTGAGCTTCCATTAATTGAGGTTTTGGCAAAGTTAGAATTATGGGGTGTTAAAGTCGATGTTCATTATCTAAATAATTTAACCAATAAATACCATGAAAAAATATCGAAAGTTTCCGAAAAAATCTATGAACTTGCTGACCAGAAATTTAATATTAATTCTCCCAAACAATTAGGAAAAATCCTTTTTGAAAATCTAAAACTCAGACCATACAAAAGAACAAAAATAGGATATGCCACTGGCATTTCAATATTAAGAAATTTAAAAGAAGAGCATCTAATAATAAAAGAGATAATATGCTATAGAGAATTATCAAAATTGAAATCAACATACATAGATGCTCTTCCTCCATTAGTCAGTAATTTTGATAATAGAATTCATACTACATTTCATCAGACTGGTACTGTTACTGGCAGGCTATCAAGTAGCGACCCTAATCTTCAAAACATACCAATTAGAACAGAACTAGGAAGAGAGATAAGAAAAGCATTTATAGCTGATAGAAATCACATTTTATTAGAAGCTGACTATTCACAAATTGAGCTTAGAATTCTCGCTCATCTATCTGAGGATGAGAAACTAATTCATGCTTTCAAGCAGGATATTGATTTTCACAAACTTACAGCTTCTCAACTTTTCAATATAAAAATGGATAAAGTTACTGCAAAATTTAGAAGAGCTGCAAAAGCAATAAATTTTGGAATAATCTATGGTATGACAAAATTTGGCTTAGCTCAAAGGCTTAAAATATCAGAAGAGGAAGCAAAAAATTATATAGAACAATATTTCAATGAATATCCAAAAGTTAAAGAATATATATATGAGGTTGTTGAAGAAGCAAAAAATAAGGGATATGTTAAAACAATTCTAAATAGAAGAAGATATATCCCGGAATTAAAATCAGGTAATCTAAAAGTTAGACAACTTGGTGAGAGATTTGCTATCAATGCACCAATTCAAGGAAGTGCGGCAGATATTATAAAAATAGCAATGATAAACATATTTAAAGAGATATTAGAAAAAAAATATAACACAAAAATTGTATTACAGGTTCATGATGAACTTGTATTAGAGATACCAATGGATGAAAAAGATAAAATTACCAAAATGGTAATAGAGAAAATGGAAAATGCATACCCACTAAGAGTTAAGCTAAAAGTTAATGTAAAAACTGGAAGTAATTGGTATATGTAAATTTTTGTTATATAATTACCGGCGAACTAAAATATTTTCTATAAAAAAATTGTAATAACACTTGCATTTTTTTTGTAGTTAGTATTATATTATATAAAAATTTTTAGGAGGAATTATTTGTGACTGAAAAAAGATTATTAAATGATTTATCAGAAGAAGAAAAACAATATATGACTATTAACGAAAAAGGGGAAGTTGTTCCTAACTATGAAATGACTATAGTTTCCTTTAAAGAAGGGGATATCATAAAAGGAACAGTAGTAAAAGTTGATAAAGACGAAGTTTTAATTGATGTTGGATATAAATCTGAAGGAGTTATCCCACCAAGGGAGTTATCTGTAAGATATGATTTGGATCCACAAGAAGTAGTAAGTATAAATGACGAGATAGAAGTGTTAGTTCTTCAAAAAGAGGATCAGGATGGAAGGTTGATTCTTTCTAAAAAGAGAGCAGAGGCAGAAAGAGCTTTCGAAAAGATAGTAAAAGCTTATGATGAAGAAAAATTTGTTAAAGGAACAGTTATTGACTTAGTGAAAGGTGGATTAATTGTAGATATTGGTATGCGAGCTTTCCTTCCTGGCTCCCTAATTGATTTAAAGAAAGTAACAGATTTTAATTCATATCTAAATAAGGAAGTTACATGTAAGGTAATAAATATTGATAAAGTTAAAAGTAATGTTATCATCTCAAGAAAAGCATATCTTGAAGTGGAAAAAAAGAAAATCAGGGAGAAACTTATAAAAACCATAAAGGTTGGTCAAGTTAAGAAAGGAGTAATTTCAAATATTTTAGATTTTGGAGCGTTTGTTGATTTAGGTGGAGTTGATGGATTAATACATATTTCAGAACTTTCATGGAGTCATGTAAATCACCCCTCTGATATAGTTCAGATTGGGGATGAGGTTGAAGTAGTTGTTTTGGATGTGGATAAGGAGAAAAAAAGAGTGGCTTTAGGGCTCAAACAAACACAAATTGATCCATGGATGGAATTAACAAAAAAATATGCAATAGGTGATATAGTTGAAGGAAAAGTAATAAAGATTGTACCATTTGGAGCATTTATACAGATTGAAAAGGGAATCGAGGGATTAGTTCATATTTCAGAGATTGCTGTTTATAGTGTGGAAAAACCAGAAGAAGTTGTGAGTATTGATGATAAGGTTAAAATAAAAATTATAGATATTGATTTTGATAAAAGAAGAATTGGCTTAAGTATAAGACAGGTACCAAGGGAGAAAGAAGAGGGTGAGAAACCTGAAGAAAAAGCTAAACCTATAAAAAAGAAAAAAGAGATTAAGGAAGAAGTTAGACCCCTGGAAGAGAAGAAAAAGATTAAAGAAAAAATTAAGCCAATTGAAGAGGAAATAAAAGTCGAGAAGGAAATTGAACCTGCTAAAGAGGATATAAAAGCTAAAGAAGAAATAGAACTCAGCAAAGAAGAGACAAAAGTCAAAGAAGAAGTTAAAATAACTAAAGAGAAAAAAAAGGCTAAAGAAGAAGCTAAGCGTGTAAAAGAGAAAATAAAAGCTAAAGAAGAAGTAAAATCTATTAAAGAAAAGAAAAAGATTAAAGAAGATAAATCAGTGAAGAAGAAAAAAATAAATAAATAAAAATTTCATTTTTTTCAAATTACAAAATTTAATATCTTGATATAGAAATAACAAAAATAATTTAAATAAAATAAATTTATAAATAGTATGCTCTGGTTTTATTCCAGAGTATTTTTTATTTGCTCACAACTTTAAAGAGGTTTAAAATTTAAGTGAAATAAAATATAGGGCAACACTCTAGCCTTACTTAAAAAAATCTCATAGATATCCAAATGTTATGATTAATTAAAAGAAAAAATACAATTGAAAAATTTCATAAATATAATTTAAGATGCAACCCTAAACGGTTGCCCTATATATTAAAATTTAATGTGAAGCAAAAAGACATTGTAAGGAAAGTTATGAAAATTATATGTTTAGTTGGAGAAATCGGGACAGGAAAAACTACAGTTGCTGAAATGTTGGAGAATTTGGGAGCAGAAGTTATATATTCTGATGATATTGCAAAAGCTATCTCTTTAAATCCTAAATATAAAGCGAAATTGAGTAGGACCTTTGGCAAAAATATACTATACAAAAACGGAAGGTTGAATAGGAAAAAATTAGCAAAAATTGTATTCTCTAATAAAAATAAATTAAAAAAATTAGATAGGATTATGCTACCTTTAATTATAAAAGAATTAAAGAAAATACTCTCTGAAAAATCCAGATTGGAAAAACTTTTAAAAAAAGAAAAAAAGAAAGAAATGAAAGTTGTTTTAGAAGCCCCTCTTCTTTTTAGAACTAACCTATATAATAGATGTGATGAAATTTTATATATAACTTGTCCAGAGGATTTAAGAATAGAAAGAGTGATATCTAAAATGAACTTGTCAAAGGAAGAAGCTAAATTGAGAGTAGAAGGGCAAGATTTAATTATTCCAAAAGATAAGGTACATTATATTATAAATAATAATAAGGGTATAAATCATCTAAGAAGAGAAATAGGGAAATTTTGTAGACATATTCAGTCTAAAACATAATTTTATTAAAATATATCTATTTTTTAGAATGCCAGACTTTAAATTAACATCAAATTATAAACCACAAGGAGACCAGCCCAGGGCAATAGAGAACCTTGTTGAAGGTTTATATAAGTGTGATAGATTTCAAACTTTACTTGGAGTTACTGGGTCTGGAAAAACTTATACAATGGCTCAGGTAATAAACAGTGTAAATAGACCTATCTTGGTGATGTCTCCTAATAAAACATTGGCTGCTCAACTTTGTAATGAGTTTAAGGAATTTTTCCCTAAAAACTCGGTTCATTATTTTGTAAGTTATTATGATTATTATCAGCCTGAAGCTTATGTTCCTACTACAGATACATATATTGAGAAAGATGCATCTATTAATAAACAATTGGAAAGACTTCGACTTTCATCAACTAATGCATTACTTACAAGAAGAGATGTAATTATTGTTGCAAGTGTTTCATGTATATTTAATCTGGGTTCACCCTCCCAATATCAAGAAAAAACTCTTATTTTAACTGAGGGTGATAAATATGAAAGGGATAAAATTTTATTAAAATTAGTTAAAATAAAGTATCAAAGAAATGATTTGGATTTTAGCTGGGGAACATTCAGAGTAAAGGGAGATGTTGTCGATATATTTCCACCTTATGAAGATAATGCTATAAGGATTGAGTTATTTGGGAATGAGATAGAAAAAATAATTAAAATTAATTATATAACTGGTGAAGTTATTGAGAAATTACCTGTTGTTATTATTTCTCCAGCAACTCATTTTGTTACAGACCCACAGAGAATGGGGGAAATCATATATGAAATTAAAAAAGAACTTGATAATAGATTAAAAGAGTTGGAGTCTGAAAATAAATTAATTGAAACTCAAAGGTTAAAGATGAGAACCAAATATGACCTGGAGATGTTAGGAGAAATCGGATATTGCAAGGGAATTGAAAATTACTCAAGATATTTTTCAGGAAGAAAACCAGGATCTACTCCATCCACATTATTGGACTATTTTCCGGATGATTTTGTAATATTTATTGATGAATCCCATATAGCAGTTCCTCAAATAAATGGAATGTATCGTGGAGATAGATCTCGAAAAGAAACACTTATTGAATATGGATTTAGGCTACCATCTGCTCTTGATAATCGTCCTTTAAAGATGAATGAATTTTTAAATGCAATAAACCAGGTTATATTTGTCTCAGCAACCCCTGCAGATTTTGAAATTAAAAATAGTAGTCAGGTTGTTGAACAAATTATTAGACCTACTGGTCTTGTTGATCCAGAAGTTGAAGTTAGACCAACAAAAGGTCAAATTGATAATTTGATTATGGAATTAAAAAAGAGAGCTGCACAAAATGAGAGAGTTTTAATTACGACTCTTACAAAAAGAATGGCTGAAAATTTAACAGAATACCTACTTGATATGGGTATAAAATCAAAATATCTTCATTCAGAAATAGATACTTTGGAGAGAGTAAAAATTATAAGAGAGCTGAGGAAAGGCGATTTTGATGTGCTAGTTGGAATAAATCTACTTAGAGAAGGTCTGGATCTTCCTGAGGTTTCTCTTGTTGTGATACTGGATGCAGATAAAGAGGGATTTTTAAGAACAGAAACATCACTTATTCAAACTATTGGGAGAGCATCAAGAAATATCAATGGTAAAGTTGTAATGTATGCTGATAACATAACAGGATCTATGAAAAGAGCAATAGATGAAACTAACAGAAGAAGAAGTATTCAATTAAAATTTAATGAGGAAAATAATATAGAACCCCAAACAATTCACAAGAAGATATCCGATATTTTAATGGCAACCAAGGTAGCTGAAAAAATAAAGATAAAAGATAAAATAATAATACCAGGAAAAATTTTGCCTGATGAAATACCAAAAATAATAGCGGGACTTGAAGAAGAGATGAGACTTGCTGCTGAAGAATTAAATTTTGAATATGCAGCGGTTTTAAGAGACCAGATAAAAGAATTAAAAAAATAGATAAAATATTAACTTGTCATTGCAAAGGACAAAGTCAAGGAGACAAATAAAATATTAATTTGTCATTGCGAGGGACGGAGTCCCGAAGCAATCTCAAAATTAGAATTTATATTGTTTTATCTATTGTTAAAAGAAAAAGATATAGTATGGAAAAACAATACTATGTTTATATTATGACTAACAAAAGAAATACAGTACTTTATACTGAAGTTACTATTGACTTAAGAAAAAGAGTTTATGAACATAAAGCTAAATTAGTCATTAGTTTCACAAAGAAATATAATGTTAGTAAATTAATCTATTATGAAGTATTTAATGATATATATAATGCTATTGTGAGGGAAAAACAGATAAAGGGAGGATCAAGACAGAAGAAGATTGACTTGATTAATGATATGAATTCTAAGTGGCAAGATTTATATGAAAATTTATAAGATTATAAAGTTTATACTAAATGGGATTGCGCAGTTTATCCTGAGCAAGAGCGAAGGACCTCGCTCGCAATGACAATTTAAAATCAATTATTAAGGTTATGTAAATCAATTATTAAAGTTATGTAAATTAATTATTAAAGTTATGTAAGTCAATTATCAAGATTATGTAAATCAATTATTAAAGTTATGTAAATTAATTATTAAAGTTATGTAAATCTATTATCAAGGTTATATGGAAGAAAAAAGGATTATTATAAGAGGTGCAAGAGAGCACAATTTAAAAAATATAAATTTGGACCTTCCAAGAGATAAGTTGACTGTAATAACAGGAATTAGTGGTTCTGGTAAATCCAGTCTTGCATTTGACACTATTTATGCAGAAGGTCAGAGAAGGTACGTTGAATCTTTATCTGCATATGCAAGACAATTTCTTGAACAGATGGAAAAACCTGATGTTGATTATATCGAAGGTCTTTCTCCAGCTATTTCAATTGATCAAAAAGGTGCTACAAAAAATCCTCGTTCAACTGTGGGAACTATAACTGAAATATATGATTATATTCGATTACTTTATGCTCGGATCGGAAGACCTCATTGTTATATATGTAAAAAAGAAATATCACAACAATCCCCTCAGCAAATAATAGATAAAGTTTTAAAGCTTCCACAAGGCACAAAATATATGATTTTATCTCCATTAATCAGAGGTAGAAAAGGAGAGTATAAAAATCTTTTTGATCAAATAAGAAAAAAAGGTTATGTAAGAGTCAGAGTAGATGGTGAGATAAAAAATTTAGAAGAAGAGATTATACTTGAAAAATATAAAAAGCATGATATTGAAATAGTAATAGATAGACTTATATCTAAACCTAATATAAGAAAAAGAGTTGCTGATTCAATTGAGACAGCTTTAAGGGAATCAGACCAAGTTGTCTATATCAAGATAATCGATGGAAAAAAATTAGTATTTTCTCAAAAATTTGCCTGTCTTGATTGTGATATAAGTTTCGAAGAATTATCGCCAAGAATGTTTTCTTTTAATAGTCCTATTGGTGCCTGTTCTTATTGTGATGGATTGGGTTTCAAGCAAGAAATAGATCTAGATTTAGTAGTACCTGATAAAAACCTTAGCTTATCACAAGGAGCTGTAAAATTATATAGAGACAGCTCATCAATATTCTACCCTATTTATATAAAGGCTCTCTCTAAAAAGTATAATTTTGATCTCTCAACACCATTTAATGATTTAGATAAAGATATTCAAAATATAATTCTGTATGGTAAATCAGAAGAAAAATTACTTGTTGAGTATAAAAGATATGATGGAACTATGACCAGGTTCTATACATCTGTGGAAGGTATTGTAAGCAATTTAGAAAGAAGATATAGAGAGACAAACTCTGAATATAGTAGAGAAAAAATTGAAGAATATATGAGTATAAGTCCATGTCCAGAATGTAATGGAGCAAGACTTAGACCTGAAAGTTTAGCAGTAACAGTAGGTGGAAAGAATATCTATGAATTAACTCAAATGTATATTTCTAAATGCAAATCTTTTATTAAGAATCTCAAATTAACAAATAAAGAAAAGGTGATATCCAGAAGAATATTAAAAGAAATAAAAGAAAGATTATCTTTTATGGAAAATGTTGGTTTGAATTATTTAACTCTTGATAGAGAAACTAGAACCCTTTCAGGTGGAGAAGCTCAGAGAATAAGGTTAGCTACTCAAATTGGAACAAGTTTAGTTGGGGTTTTGTATATTCTTGATGAACCTAGTATAGGTCTTCATAACAGGGATAATAAGAGACTTCTTAAAACTTTAAAAAGATTAAGAGACTTAGGAAATACTCTGATTGTAATAGAACATGATAGAGAAACTATTAATCAGGCAGATTATATTGTTGATTTAGGTCCTGGAGCTGGTGAACATGGTGGAAAAGTTGTTATATTTGGAAATATAGAAGATATTAAGAATGAACCAAACTCTATAACAGGTCAGTATTTAAGTGGAAGTAAGAAAATTGAAGTTCCAGATAAAAGAAGAACAGAAGATAAGGGAGATTTAGTTGTCTTAGGAGCAAAAGAACATAATCTAAAAGAAATAGATGTTTCTTTTAAACTTGGTAGATTTATTTGTATAACAGGAGTTTCGGGATCAGGAAAAAGCACATTAGTTGATGAAATTTTATACAGAGCATTAATGAATAGATTACACAGGAGGTCAAAGTTTAAACCTGGAAAGCATAAAGACATTAAAGGTATAGAAAAAATTGATAAAGTAATAGAGATCGACCAATCTCCAATTGGAAGAACTCCAAGATCAAATCCTGCAACTTATACTGGAGTATTTACTCCTATAAGGGAACTTTTTGCAGAGACTCAGGAAGCAAAAATTAGAGGTTACAAAAAAGGTAGATTCAGTTTTAATGTGAAAGGTGGAAGATGTGAAGCATGCAGGGGTAACGGAACCATCAAAATAGAGATGCATTTTCTGCCTGATATATATGTAACTTGTGATGTATGTAAGGGAAAAAGGTACAACATTGAAACCTTTGATGTAACTTTCAAAGGAAAAAATATTTCGGAGGTTCTTGATATGAGTGTTGAGGAGGCTTTGGAGTTTTTTAAAAACATTCCAAGAATCAAAAGAAAATTACAATTAATTGATGACGTTGGTCTTGGATATATAAAATTAGGTCAATCTGCTACTACACTTTCAGGGGGAGAAGCTCAAAGAGTAAAACTTGCAAAAGAACTGTCAAAAATTGCTACAGGCAGAACTATTTATATATTAGATGAACCTACAACCGGACTTCATTTTGATGATATAAAGAAACTTTTAAATGTATTAAATAGATTGATTGATAAGGGAAATACAGTAATAGTTATTGAGCATAATTTGGATGTAATAAAAACAGCTGATTATATAATTGATCTTGGACCAGAAGGTGGTGATGAGGGGGGATGGATAGTTGCTGAAGGAACACCAGAAGAAGTTGCAAAAAATCCAAAATCTTATACTGGTATGTATTTAAAGGAATTATTAAATATTTAAAAATTATAATTTGTCATTCCCTAACATTTGTTCAGTACAGGCTCAGCGAAGGGTCTCATAGTAAGTATTTGGGGGATTTATTAAATGTTTAGAAAGACTTCAATAAAGATAAATGAATATCTTGACTATTTACCTGATAAACCAGGTGTTTATTTATTCTATAACTCTTTAAGTGAAGTTTTATATATTGGAAAGGCTAAATCTTTAAAGAAAAGAGTCAAAAGTTACTTCCAAAAATCCCAAAAGTTATCTATGAAGATAAGTGATATGCTATCTAATGCAGATAAATTAGATTTTATAGTTACTGATAATGAGATTGAAGCACTAATTCTTGAAAGTAATCTAATAAAAGAACATAGACCAAAATATAATGTTAATTTAAAGGATGATAAAAGATATCCCTATATTGCTATCTCTATTTCTGAAGATTATCCCCGTGTATTTTTTACAAGAAAAACAACAAATAAAAATTATATATATTTCGGTCCTTATACAAAAGCTCAAAATGTAAGAAAAATTCTAAATATGCTTCATAAAAGATTTCAAATAAGAAGCTGCACTAATTCAAAACCTGGGAAAAAAACTGGCTCTCCCTGTCTCAACTTTCATATAAATAGATGTTTAGCTCCATGTATAGGAAATATTAAAAAATCAGAGTATAAAGAGATAATAAATATAATTGTTCAATTTCTTAAAGGAAGAAGAAAAGAAATTGCAGAGAGTTTAGAGAAATCAATGAAGTTAGCATCAAGTGAAAGAAGATTTGAAGATGCTGCAAGATATAGAGATAAATTTATTATTGTAAATGAACTTATTCAGGAACAAAAAGTGGTAATAAAACAGAAGTTAGACATAGATGTATTAGCTATTGCAGTAAACAAAGATGTAGCATGTGTTGAAATATTTACAATAAGGAGAGGACTTTTATTAGGTAAGGATTGTTTTATTTTGGAAAAAACATCAGAATTTGATAAAAAAGAGCTTCTTACAACATTTATAAAGCAGTATTACAATTTAACCTTTAGATTTCCAAAGGAAATTATCTTATCTACAAGTATTTATGAGAATGAATTTATAAAAAGATGGTTAGGGATGAAGAGAGGAAACCTTGTTGATATAAAAGTCCCTAAAAGGGGAGAAAAGAGAAAATTGGTAAAAATGGCTAAAAAAAATGCTGAAATTGAAATTAAACAATTTCTGAACAAAGAAAAGTTAAAAAAAATGAAGGAGAAAAATGCTCTTGTTTCATTAAAAAATAGAATAAATCTTAGTTCAATTCCCTACAGGATTGAATGTTATGATATATCGACATTAGCAGGTTCTCACTCCGTTGGTTCAATGGTTGTATTTTTAAATGGAGTTTGTAATAAATCGCAATATAGAAGGTTTAAAATTAAAAATACATTGCTAAAAGATGATTGTGCTATGATGTCTGAAGTAATTGAGAGAAGATTTAAGAAGTTAACATTTACAGATAAAAAAAAGGATAAAGAATTTAGCACATTTGATTTGATTCCAGATCTTGTTTTAATAGATGGAGGAAAAGGTCAATTAAAAGCTGCAAAGAAAGTTCTTAAAAAATTAGGTTTGGATGATATCACTCTTATAGGACTATCTAAAAGACCTGATAAAATATATTTATTAAATACAAGATATCCTCTTATACTTCCAAAAAATTCACCAGCTCTTTTAATATTAAAAAATATTAGAGATGAAGCTCATCGATTCGCAATTTCTTATCACAGAAGCCTTAGAGATAAGGAAATAGTGGCATCAATTCTTGATAAAATAAATGGTGTTGGTCCTAAAAGAAAAGCTATATTGATTAAACATTTTGGTTCAGCTGAATACATTACAAAAGCAACACTTCAAGAAATCCTTGATATTAAAGGAATACCTTCTAAAGTTGCTCAAAGAATATATAAGTATTTCCATCACTTCTAATTCTATTTATTGTTTTTAATAAGAGTTTGACCTTTTATTGAATCTAATTTCTATTTTTACAAAGACCTTTTTTTCTTTATTCTCATTTAATTTAAACCAATATGATATACTTATTTTTTGAAAAAAGGAGAACTTGTCATTGCGAGGAGCGAGATTCCTCGCGGAGCCTGTTCTGAGCATTAGTGATGAAGTATGTATCTCGCAAAGACACTATTTAAATTTTCATCTTTAACATTTTATTATTGTAGCGACACATAAAAAGGGGAGGAGGATTTATTATGAAAAATAAATTAATCAGGATTATTACACTTACACTAGCAATTATTTTGGTTACATACATATTCCCTGATAAAATGATTTATCTTAAAGGAGAAGGTACAGAAAAGTTATTTTATGCTTTTATTACAGCAGTTGTCTTAGCATTAGTAAATTTAATAGTTAGACCAATAGTCAAGGTCTTAACTATTCCAATAAACATTTTAACATTAGGTCTTTTTTCCTTAATAATAAATGCTGCAATGCTCTGGATTGTAGACTACTTTGTTAAAGAATTTTCGGTATTTGGTTTTTGGGGTTATTTTCTTGTGGCTTTAGCAATAAGCATTATAAACTCTATTTTATATAGCGTACTAATAAAAAATAATAGGAAAGAATAGTAAATAAACAATTTCTCTATTAGAGATTATGAAAAAAAAAGAACTTTTAAAAACAATAGTAATAACTGGGCTTTCCGGTGCTGGTAGAACTTTAGCAATGAGATGTTTTGAGGATGCAGGTTATTTTTGTATTGACAATCTTCCATCTTCTCTGATTTTAGATTTAGTAAATATATGTTCACTTCCAGGAAGTAAAATTGATAAATTAGCACTTGTCATAGACGTTCGTGGAAGGGATTTTTTTGATCAGGTACCTGATGTATTAAGTGACTTAAAAAAAAGAGGAATAGATTATCAAATTCTTTTCTTGTGGGCAGATAGCGAGACTCTTCTTAGAAGATTTAAAGAAACGAGAAGAACTCATCCATTAGCAAAAAAGGCAGATATAGTGGAAGGGATTCGTATTGAAAATAAAAGAATGAAATTTTTAAGAGATATGGCGGATATTGTAATTGATACATCACATCTTACCCCAATGGAACTTAAAAATAGAATAAATAATACAATTATATTAGGTATTGAAAGAAAAAGGATACAGATACAGGTAGTGTCTTTTGGATATAGTTTAGGTATTCCACAAGATGCGGATTTAGTAATGGATGTTCGTTTCTTACCGAATCCTAATTATATAGAATCATTAAGATTAAAAAGTGGATTAGATAAGGAAGTTTATAATTTCGTTGTAAGTAAAAAAGAGACAAATCAGTTTCTAAAAATTTATAAGAAATTATTATCTTATACCATACCCTATTATATCTTAGAAGGAAAAAATTATTTAAAAATTACAATAGGTTGTACAGGAGGGAGACATAGATCAGTAGTAGTTGTAAAAGAGATCTTTGATTTTTTAAAGGAAAATGGATATGAGGTTACAATTAATCATAGGGATTTAGAATAATGGGCAAGATTAAAAGTTTCTCATCTTGTGTAAAGGATGAATTAGCCCGAGAAATTCCTGAAAGAGTCTGCTGTCAGAAGACAGAATTGTATACTTCAGTAAAAATATCAGGTCATATAAAAAAAGAAAATAAGAATTTTAGTGTAAAGATAAGCACAGAAAATGCCTCAATTGCTCGAAGGATAATAACTTTAATAAGAGATTTATTTGGAAGTGAAATAATTTCTTATATAAAAATTAAGAGTTTCAAAAATAAAGGAAAAAGATATTTTATTGAAATACCTTTTCAGGAAAAAATAATTAAATTTCTTAAAACATTAGGATATTTAGACAATAATTCAAAAATAAGAGAAAAAATATTTTCAGATTTAATCAGAAAAAAATGTTGTCAAATATCTTTCTTAAAGAGTTGTTTTTATAATAATGGTTATATTTTAAAACCCCAAAGTGGATACCATTTAGAGATTATAATCAAAAATGAAAATGATGCAAAAGAAATTTTAAAAATTTTTAATAAATTTCGTATCAGTCCTAAGATGTATAGAAGAAGGGGTTTCTTTGTAATTTATCTAAAAAGAAGTGAAGATATTTTAAATTTTCTAAAATTGGTTGGAGCTTATAGAACGGTTTTAGATTTGGAGAACATCAAAATATTAAAGGAGACAAAAAGTTATATAAAAAGACTTGTTAATTTTGAATCAGCAAATCTTAAAAGAACTATTGAAGCATCACATAGACATATTAATAATATTGAAAAAATAGAAAATTATATGGGAATAGATTTACTCACAAAAGCGCTCAGAGATATTGCTTATATTAGACTTGAGTACCCCCAGGCTTCTTTATTGGAACTTGGAAAATTAGGTGAGAAAAAAATTTCTAAATCTGCTGTAAATAATAGACTAAGAAGAATCAATGAAATAGCTAAAAGTTTATAGTTAAAAGTAATTTTAAAAATTAAATAAGAAATTTTAAATAAATGTTTTAGAAAGAAAGGAGAAAATCAAATGGCAATAAGAGTTGGTATAAATGGATTTGGAAGAATAGGAAGATGTGTTTTTAAAGCTGGAATTGATGACAAAGAAATAGACTTTGTAGCTGTTAATGACATCACCACCCCCGAGGTTTTAGCACACCTGCTGGAGTATGATTCAACTCATGGAAGAATAGCAAATGTAGAAGTTAAAGGTGATAAAATCTTAATTCGTGATAGAGAAGTAAAAGCTCTTTGTGTTAGAGATCCAGGTCAGCTACCGTGGGATGAATTAGGTGTAGATATTGTACTGGAATCAACAGGACTTTTTAGAAAAAGAGAGGATGCAAAAAAGCATCTGGATGCGGGAGCAAAGAAAGTAATTATAAGTGCACCAGCAACAAATCCTGATATTACTTTAGTAATGGGGGTTAATAATGGGAAGTATGATCCACAAAATCATAATATTATATCTGGTGCATCTTGCACTACAAATTGTATTGCTCCAATAGCAAAAGTTCTACACGATAATTTTGGGATCCAGAAAGGTTATATGACTACAGTTCATGCATATACTAATGACCAAAGATTAATTGATGCTCCACATAAAGATAAGAGGAGAGCAAGGTCAGCAGCAATGAATATAATTTTAACCACTACAGGAGCAGCTATTGCAACAACCTTAGTTATACCAGAACTTGAAGGTAGAATGGATGGAGTGGCAATGCGAGTCCCAGTTCATGATGGTTCTATAGTAGATTTTGTAGCATTTTTAGAAAGGGATGTAACGAAAGAAGAAGTAAATCAAGCTATGAAAATAGCATCTGAAGAACGCCCTCTTAAAGGTATTTTGCAATATAGTAATGAGCCATTAGTATCATGTGATGTAATAGGAAATTTATATTCTGCGGTTTTTGATTCATTAGCAACTATGGTGATTGGAAATATGGTTAAGGTTTTCGGTTGGTATGATAATGAGATGGCTTACTCAAAGAGAGTAAATGACATGATTAAGTATATTGCAGAAAAAGGATACTAATTCCAAGTTATATTTAAAAATTGGGAGCTTTAAAAGCTCCCAATTTCTTATATGATGCATAAATTTAATACAAATTTTAAGGATTATTATATGAATAAGAAATCCATAAGGGATATTGATGTTAAAAATAAGAAAGTCTTTGTTAGGGCAGATTTAAATATTCCTTTAGATGATAATGGGGATATTACAGATGAGACAAGAATAATATCATCTTTACCAACAATTGATTATTTAATAAAAAACAATGCGAAAATTATTTTAGCATCACATCTTGGAAGACCTAAAGGAAAGTTTGTAGAAAAATTAAAAATGGACCCAGTAGCAAAGACATTGGAAAAACATCTTGGTATAGAAATAAAAAAGACAAATAAGGTTACATCTGATGAGGTTAAAAATAAGATAAAAGATTTAAAGAGTGGTGATGTTTTACTTTTAGAGAATCTGAGATTTGACCCGCGTGAAAAAAGTAATGATGATAGTTTTTCAAGAGAACTTGCAGAACTTGCAGATATATATGTAAATGATGCTTTTGGTACTTCACACAGGAGACATGCTTCCATGGTTGGTATTTGCAAACATATACCATCAGTAATGGGTTTCTTACTGGAAAAAGAGCTAAGCACACTTTCTTCTCTACTTGAAAAACCGGATCATCCTTTTATTGCAATTTTAGGGGGAAGTAAGATTTCAGATAAAATAGGTGTTGTTAAGAGTCTTCTAAATGTTGTTGATACTATAATCGCAGGTGGTGGAATGTGTTACACTTTTTTAAAATCTATTGGTTATGAAATAGGAAATTCTCTACTTGAAGAGGATATGATTGAATATTGCAAACAAGTTCTTGATGAATTTGAAAATATAGGAAAAAAATTTATATTGCCAGAAGATACTATTGTAGCTAAAGAATTCAATAAAGATTCAATTTTTAAAACAGTTAAAATAGATAAAATTCCTAAAGGTTGGATGGGATTGGATATTGGTCTAAAGACAATCAATAAATATAAAGAGGAGATACTCAGAGCAAAGACTATTTTTTGGAATGGTCCTATGGGAGTATTTGAATGGGAATCGTTTGAGAAAGGAACGAAGGAAATTGCCTTTGCAGTTGTAGAAAGTGAAGCTCAGAGTGTTGTAGGTGGGGGAGATACAATAGCAGCAATTAAAAAATATAATGTTGCAGATAAAATAAGTTACATTACAACTGGTGGTGGTGCATCATTAAAATTTCTTGAAGGTGTAAAATTACCAGCAGTAGAAGCATTACTGGACAAATAGAATATACTAATACAATACTACTTAAATAAAGAAAAATAATACTTGAAAAAAAAATACTACTAAAATTATAAGAATACCACTGAAATAAAAAATTGAATACTACTTAAATAAAAATTTATTAAATTTTTGTCATATGAAATAAAACCCTGATTGTCCTTGCGAGCAGCTCCTGGTTGTAATTGCGAGCTAGGTCCTTCGCTGAAGCTCAGGATAAACTTAACAATCTCTCTCAGAGCCTGCCCTTGAACGAAGTGAAGGGATAAACTATGCAATCCCAATTGAGATAAATTTTATAAAGAATCTCAGTTTAATAATATTATTAAGTAATTGAAATTTTTATTATAAGAATAGGAAAATAAATAAATGGTAAATGAAGAGATTAGAAAACCAATAATTGCTGGTAATTGGAAAATGCACAAAACTCATCATCAAGGGGTGAAGCTTGTTCAGGAAATAAATTACGGTTTAGACGAAGACCTAAATATTGAAGTTGTTGTTATTCCACCATTTACAGCTCTTGGAAGTATCAGAACAGTTATAGAAGCTGAAAATATGAGAATAAAATTGGGTGCACAAAATATGTATTATATGTCTGAGGGTCCTTTTACAGGTGAAATATCACCAATTATGTTAAAAGTACTTAATGTTGAATATGTAATAATAGGTCACTCAGAGAGAAGACAACATTTTGGGGAAACTGATGAATTATTGAATAAAAAATTAAAAAAAGCTCTGGAGATTGGTATAAAACCTATTCTTTGTGTTGGAGAACCATTAAGAATTAGAGAACTTGGAAGGCAGAAGCAATATGTTAGAGAGCAACTAAACAATTGCTTAAATGGTTTAAACAAGAGTTATATTCAGAATATGATTATTGCATATGAACCAATCTGGGCAATTGGAACAGGAAAAACTGCAACACCTGAAGATGCCAATTTCATGATTTTTTTTATTAGACAGAGAATAGGTAGACTATTTTCTCCATTAATCTCTGAAAAAATAAGAATCCAATATGGTGGGAGTGTAAAACCTTTTAATATAGTGCCAATTATGCTTCAGCCTGATATAGATGGAGTATTAGTTGGAGGTGCGAGTTTAGATGCACAGGATTTTATTGATATTATAAATTACAAAAAGAAGAAATATTAGAAGATAGAAAATTGACAAATACCATTTCATTAAAAAGATAGAATTTTAAATCAATTTCACTGGAAGAGGGATATATATTAAAAGAGTAAACCTTGAGTTAATATTTATACTTATTTTAGCTTTTATTTTATCTTATTTAGCATTTAATCCTGTCTTATCTTGCTTTGGTGATAATGCAAGATATATGATACTTGGAAAATCAATTTCTAAAGGTATCGGATTTAGACTTATAAATTATCCAGAGAATCCTCCTGATTATAAAGCATATCCAGGCTTTCCAATTATCCTGTCATTTTTTTATTTTATTTTCGGATCTAAATTTATTGAATCAAATATTTTAATAGTATCTAAAATAATTGTAGTTTCATGTTTTATTTTATCAGTATATTTTTTTTATTTTATAATAAAAGTGGATTTAGATAGACCATCATTACTATTTGCAACGATTTTCTTTATAATCCACCCTCAACTTCTAAGTTTCTCATCCAAAGTAATGACAGAGACTGTTTATAATCTTTTTCTTCTTATCACTTTATATTTTTTTAATTTAACAGAAATGAAAATTTATAAAGATGATGATTATAATAACAACATTGGAGATTATAATACCAATATTAGTAGCGGAAGAAGTAGTAGCAAAAGCAATAATAGCAATAAGAAGAAGAAAAAGAAAATATATAAAATCATTAATATTATTGGTGAGTATTTAAGAGATAAAAATTTTATATTATTGATATTTTTTTCAATATTTACATTTTTAATTAGACCTGTTGGCTTATTTATAATCCTCTCTATTTTTTTGAC
>Ga0114921_10000104_pt1 | contig 33717 bp, 31 predicted proteins | sample BentaG_FD_87016 | JGI IMG/M metagenome (GOLD analysis project Ga0114921, IMG submission 87016) | Deep subsurface microbial communities from South Atlantic Ocean to uncover new lineages of life (NeLLi) - Benguela_00093 metaG | ecosystem: Environmental > Aquatic > Marine > Oceanic > Sediment ... | reverse complement strand
TCAACAGCTTCGCTATCGGTGTAGCGCGTGTTGAGGGGTACCAGCACCGCGCCGGCATAGTGGGTGGCCAGGCAGGCCACCACCCAGTGCCAGGTGTTCGGCGACCAAATCGCGATACGGTCGCCCAGCTGGACACCCAGGTCGCTGATCGCCGCAGCGGCCTGCCTCACCTCCGAACGCAGCTCGGCGAACGTCAGCATTCTGTGAGCCGAAACCACCGCGGGGTGGTCGGGAAGCTCGCGCGCCATCCGGTCAAGGACCGCGGGAGTGGTTCTCAGCTCTGACATTCCCGGGTCGTCCCCTGTCCCTCTAACAAAGCAAGTGCTTGGTAGGTTAGCCTACAGGGATGATAGAGGTCCAGGAGTTCCGGGCCGAGGTCCGCGACTGGCTCGCCGACAACCTGGTCGGTGAATACGCCGCGCTCAAGGGCCTCGGTGGGCCCGGGCGCGAGCACGAGGCGTTCGAGGAACGACGGGCATGGAACCAGCATCTAGCGGCCGCAGGCCTGACGTGCCTGGGTTGGCCGGCGGAGGACGGCGGCCGCGGACTGTCGGTGGCGCACCGCGTCGCCTTCTATGAGGAGTACGCCAAAGCCGACGCCCCCGACAAGATCAACCACTTGGGTGAGGAATTGGTCGGGCCCACCCTCATCGCCTACGGGACCCGTGAGCAGCAGAAGCGATTCTTGCCCCGGATCCGCGACGTCACCGAACTGTGGTGCCAGGGCTACTCCGAACCCGGCGCGGGAAGCGATCTCGCCAATGTCTCGACGTCAGCTGTGCTGGACGGCGACGCGTGGGTCATCAACGGGCAGAAGGTATGGACCTCGCTGGCGCACTGGGCGCAATGGTGCTTCGTGTTGGCCCGCACCGAAAAAGGCTCACAGCGCCACGCGGGCTTATCCTACCTGCTGGTTCCCCTTGATCAGCCTGGCGTCGAGATACGCCCGATCACCCAGCTGACTGGTGATTCGGAGTTCAATGAGGTCTTCTTCGACGACGCCCGCACCGATGCCGGCCTGGTGGTCGGCGAACCGGGCGATGGCTGGCGTGTGGCGATGGGCACGCTGACGTTTGAGCGTGGCGTGTCAACATTGGGCCAGCAGATCCGTTATGCACGTGAGCATTCCAACTTGGTCGCGCTGGCGAAGCGCACCGGTGCCGCCGATGACCCACTGATCCGCGAGCAACTCACCCGATCCTGGGCGGGGTTGAAGGCGATGCGGTCCTATGCGCTTGCGACCATGGACGTCGAGCGACCGGGGCAAGACAGCGTGTCGAAGTTGTTGTGGGCCAATTGGCATCGTGAGCTCGGTGAGATCGCAATGGACGTTCAGGGGATGGCAGGTCTCACGCTCGACGGAGGCGAGTTCGACGAGTGGCAGCGTCTGTACCTGTTCTCCCGCTCGGACACGATATACGGCGGATCCAACGAGATTCAGCGAAACATCATCGCCGAGCGAGTGCTCGGGCTGCCCCGGGAGGTTCGCGGATGATTCTGTCCACAGCGCCGAAAGAGATTGGCGGACACGGTTTGTTAGCCGGAAAAGTCGTTCTCGTGACCGCAGCCGCGGGCACCGGGATCGGCTCCTCGGTAGCCCGCCGCGCCCTGATGGAGGGCGCCGATGTCCTCGTGTCCGACTATCACGAGCGTCGGCTGGGGGAGACCCGCGATCAACTCGCCGGATTGGGCCTGGGTCGGGTCGAGAGCCTTGTGTGCGACGTGACCTCGACGGCCGCAGTTGATGCAATGATCGACGGGACGTTGGCTGCGCTAGGACGATTGGATGTGCTGGTCAACAACGCAGGGCTGGGCGGCCAGACACCGGTCGTCGACATGGCCGACGATGAATGGGACCGCGTTCTCAACGTGACGTTGACGTCGACGATGCGTGCGACCCGGGCCGCGCTGAGGTACTTCCGTGACGCACCGCACGGCGGCGTCATCGTCAACAACGCCAGCGTGCTGGGATGGCGCGCGCAGCATTCGCAGTCCCATTATGCGGCGGCCAAGGCCGGTGTGATGGCTCTGACCCGTTGCAGTGCAATCGAAGCCGTTGAATACGGTGTGCGGGTCAACGCGGTGTCGCCCAGCATTGCGCGGCACAAGTTTCTGGAGAAGACCAGCAGCTCGGAATTGCTCGACCGGCTCTCGGAGGGGGAGGCTTTCGGCCGTGCCGCCGAGCCGTGGGAGGTCGCGGCCACGATTGCCTTCCTGGCCAGCGACTACTCCAGTTACCTGACCGGAGAAGTGATCTCGGTGTCGAGTCAGCACCCATGACCGTTTCACGCCCGGCCGCTGGGTCCAATACGCAGGCAAACACCAGACGCAATGAACTCCTGCAACTCGCCGCGACGATGTTCGCGCAGCGGGGACTGCGGGCCACCACCGTTCGTGACATCGCCGATTCCGCGGGGATCCTTTCCGGCAGCCTGTATCACCACTTTTCGTCGAAGGAGGAGATGGTCGACGAGGTGTTGCGTGGCTTCCTCGACTGGTTGTTCGAACGCTATCGGCAGATCGTGTTGACCGAGCCGAATCCTCTGGAGCGGATGAAGGGCCTGTTCATGGCCTCGTTCGAGGCAATCAAGACCAGACACGCCGAGGTCGTCATCTACCAGGATGAGGCTAAGCGCCTGGCACTGCAGGACCGGTTCGCCTACGTGGACGAGCGCAACAGAGAACAGCGCAAGATGTGGGTTGAGGTGCTGACCGAAGGTATCGCGCAGGGCTACTTCCGTCGTGATATCGATGTGGATCTGGTTTACCGATTCATCCGCGACACCACCTGGGTTTCAGTTCGCTGGTATCAGCCGGGCGGGCCGCTGACAGCGGAGCAGGTTGGTCAGCAATATCTCGCCATCATGCTGGGCGGCATAGCAGCAGAAGTGGCATGACGACAAGAGGAGTCTGAAATGGCGGGCACCACAGGGGCTACGGGAGTATCGCAGGCCTACGTTGTTGACGCGGTGCGCACCGCGGTCGGAAAGCGTAACGGCTCGCTGGCCGGCGTGCATCCTGTCGACCTCGGTGCTGCGGCGTGGCACGGGTTGTTGGAGCGGGTCGACGTCGATCCGGGCGCGGTCGACGACGTCATCGCCGGGTGTGTGGATGCCATCGGGCCGCAGGCCGGCAACATCGCCCGGCTGTCGTGGCTGGCCGCCGGATTCCCCGAGGAGGTACCAGGGGTCACGGTTGATCGCCAGTGCGGTTCGAGCCAGCAGGCCATCTCCTTCGGGGCGCAGGCCATCATGTCGGGCACGGCCGATTTGATCGTCGCCGGCGGTATGCAGAACATGAGTCAGATCCCGATCAGCTCGGCGATGACTGTCGCCGAACAGTTCGGTTTCACCTCTCCGACAAATGAATCGAAGAGCTGGCTGCACCGCTACGGTGACCAGGAGATCTCACAATTCCGCGGATCGGAGCTGATCGCCGAGAAGTGGGATCTGTCCCGCGAGGAGATGGAGCGGTATGCGCTGACCAGCCACGAACGTGCGCAGGCGGCGATCCGCGCCGGGCACTTCGCAAACGAAATCCTCCCGATCGATGTGGACGGGGGCCGCTTCGCCGTCGACGAGGGTCCACGCGAAACCTCGTTGGCGAAGATGGCCGGCCTCAAGACCCTGGTTGAGGGGGGTCGGCTTACCGCGGCCATGGCCAGCCAGATCTCAGACGGTGCCAGCGCCGTCTTGCTTGCTTCGGAGGCAGCGATCAAGCAGCACGGACTCACGCCGCGGGCCCGGATCCACCACATCAGCGCCCGCGGCGCTGACCCGGTTTTCATGCTCACCGGTCCCATCCCCGCAACCCGCTACGCGCTGGAAAAGACCGGCCTGTCGATCGACGACATGGACACCGTCGAGATTAACGAGGCATTCGCGCCCGTGGTGCAGGCGTGGCTCAAGGAGACCCAGGCGGATCCCGAGAAGGTGAATCCGAACGGTGGTGCGATCGCGCTCGGCCATCCCCTAGGTGCTACCGGCGCAAAGCTTTTCACCACGATGCTGAACACGCTGGAGCGCACAGGCGGCCGCTACGGTCTGCAGACGATGTGCGAGGGCGGCGGCACAGCTAACGTCACCATCATCGAACGCCTCTAGCCCGTTGGGCTGTTTCGTTGGTCGACAAGACGCGAAATCGCCCAGGTGGCGGTGAAATAGTGCGAGTTTGCGTCTGCTGGCATGAGCCTCAGTGATCGTGGACGACGACACCGCGGATATTGCGGCCGGCGCGCATGTCTTCGTAGCCCTCGTTGACCTCGGCGAGTTTGTACTCGTGGGTGACGGTTTCATCCAACAGCAGCTTTCCCTCTCGGTACAGGCTGACCAGTCGCGGGATGTCGGCGCGCGGGTTGGCCTCACCGTAGAGGCTGCCCAGTATGCGCTTTTGGTAGAGCGTGAGCATCATCAGCGAGAACGATGCCGTCGTATCGGTTATCGCAGCTACAGCCGTCACCACCACGGCGCCGCCTTTGCGGACGATGTTGGCGGCCTCGTCGATCATGGAGCCCTGCAGCAGTCCCATGGTGAGAATTACCGAATCGGCCATCACTCCCCGGGTCAGATCTGCTGCTAGCGCGGCGGCCTCGGCCATCGACGTGACGAAGTGGGTGGCGCCGAACTGGAAGGCGTTGGCGCGCTTGGTCTCGACCAGATCGACCACGATGATCTTCTCGGCACCGGCCAGCCGTGCCCCCTGGATGGCTCCGCTGCCGATGCCGCCACAGCCAACCACCACGACGGTGTCACCGGGCGCGACGGCGGCGGTGTTCACTGCTGAGCCCCAGCCGGTGGTGACGCCGCAACCCAACAAGCAGGCGCGGGAGAGCGGCACGTCGTCGTCGATCTTCACCACCGAGGCCTCGGGCACCGTGCCGTATTGGGAGAACGTGCCGACAAGGGCCATCGCGCCAACATCCTGCCCGCGGGCCCGGCGACGGTAGGTGCCGTCGAGCTGGGCGCCTGTCATGATCAACGCGCCGAGGTCACAGAGATTCTGCTGGCCGGTCGAGCAGAACCGGCACCGCCCGCACGACGGCAGGAACGAGGCGACGACGTGGTCGCCGGGAGCGAGACCCGGCACACCCGGTCCTACCTCCTGCACGATCCCGGCTCCTTCGTGACCGCCGACCATCGGAAGTGGCGTGGGTAGGTCAGCTGTGCGTACGTGCTCGTCGGAGTGGCACAGACCGGTGGCCTCCCACGACACCAGCACTTCGCCGGATGACGGGGGATCCAGGTCGATCTCCTCGACGGACCAGTCGGTCCCGAATTCCCACAGAATGGCGGCGTTCGTCTTCACCCGGTCGAGTCTAGGCGCCGGTCTGCAGGGGCGAATCGGCTATTGGATTCGGCTGGCTGCCGACTCGAGGTGCTGCACCGCCTCGGCGACTATCGAGTCGATGAGCTCGGCGCATGACGGCAGGTCGCCGATGATGCCGGCGACCTGTCCCGAAGCCAGCACACCGGCATCGGTGTTGCCCTCGACCAGACCGGCCTTGAGCAGCATCGGGGTATTGGCCGCCATCACCACCTGCGACCAGGTCAGTTCCTTGCCATGCCGCATCTGGAGACCGTCTTTGATCATCGACCGCCAAGACATCTGAGACATCTTCTTGAACCGCTGTGCGTTGCGCACCGCGGCGCTGAAGCCACGCAGCCGCGATCCGCCTTCGAGCTTCTCGACCAGGCCGGTGCGCAGCACCCGGTGCGGCATGCCGTCAACCCGGGTGGACACCACGGTTCCGTCCAACGCAGCGGTCAGATAGCGCTGCTTGACCGCGTCGGGGACGGTCGAGTCGGAGGTCAGCAGGAATCGGGTCCCCATAGCGACCCCGGCCGCTCCGTAGCTCAAAGCGGCGGCCAAGCCCCGGCCGTCGAAGAAGCCGCCGGCCGCGATCACCGGCATGCCCGTGTCGGCGACGGCGTCGAGCACCGACGGCAACAGCAGCGTCGTGGCGATCGGTCCGGTATGGCCGCCGCCCTCACCGCCCTGCACGATGACGGCGTCGGCCCCCCAGCCCGCGACTTTCTTGGCGTGTTTAGCCAGCCCGACGGACGGAATGACCACGACGCCTGCGTCTTTGAGTTTGGCGATGAGATCTGGTTTGGGTGCCAGGGCGAAGGAGGCGACGCTGACTCCTTCGCTGATCAGGAGGTCGACGCGCTGACTGGCGTCCCCGGCGTCGGCGCGCATGTTGATGCCGAAAGGCTTATCGGTGGCGGCCTTGACCTTGGCGACCGCAGTCCGGAGCTCATCGAGCGTCATCGTGGCCGACGCCAGGATGCCCAACCCACCGGCGTTGGATGTCGCTGCGACCAGTCGGGCGCCCGCCACCCAGCCCATGCCGGTTTGGACGATCGGATGCTCGATGCCGACCAGTTCGGTCAGCGGAGTCTTCAGCCTTGAGCGTGTCATGCCGTGGCCTCTTTGAGTACCTTGACTTCTCTGTCGCGCAGCGACTTCGGATCGATGACCTCCCGAATAAGGCGCTGCTCGTCAGCGGATGGCAGCCGGGTTGTCTCCGCGGTGGCCAGCCCGTGCACCTCGAAGGAGGTGTTCTCGGCTACCTGTCCGGCTTCGACGCCCGGGTGTAGCGACACCGCCCGCATCTGATGGTCTGGGCCGTTGAAGTCGAAAACGCCGAGGTTGGACACCACTCGATACACATTGACGAAGCGGTATGCGGGATTTCCTGGATCAACTTTGTCCCAACCGATCCCGGACACGATGTCGACGGACTCGGCGAACACGCGCGTGGAGTGGTTGCCGACGAAATAGCTGGTGGCGTGGTTGAGAGTATTGCCTGGTGCGCCCCGGACACCGAACATCTGGCGGGTTGGATGCTGTAGCGGCCCGAATGCCGACAGGTTCTGGTTTCCGTAACGGTCAATCTGGTTCGCGCCCATCACGACATGGCGACGGCCCCACGCCAGCGTCTCGAAGACCCGGCCGAAAGGCATCCAGCCCTCTATCGCGGCTGCTGCGCCGATGGCCGGAGTATCGGCGATGATTCGGGCTTCGCCGTCGGTCAGCAGGATGTCTGGCGAAAAGGTCAGCCGCGCCAGCCTTGCACCGATCGAGACGACGGTTGTCATCGGGCTAATCATGATCTCCCCGGCATCGCGGAAGAGTTCAGCGCACGCCACGGTGCACACCTCGGCGCGGGTCACGGAATTCACTTGGCTACCTCCATATCTGCCTCCGACGCTGCCGCGAACTTCCCGATAGCGGCCTGGTAGTCGGCTTCGCTTCCGGCCAGGTACGTTTCGACGAAAGCCGCCCACGTCTGATCCGAGCCGGCCGATTGGGCGTAGTGGCGCTGAAATTTCTCGTCGCGCCGGTAGTCTGGCTCGGCGGTGGTGAAGTCGGCACCATTGGGTACCTCGACAACGGTGTCCACCATCATGCGGTTGATCAACAGTGCTTGTGGCGGAACAGACTTCACGAGTTCTGCGGTGGGTACCACCCGTTCGACCGAGAGGTAGCGTTTCTCCGCGGCCATCAGGAACAGGTCGTCGAAGTAGGGATCGATTCCGGTGTAGGCCGCATTGCCCTGCGCGTCACCGAGATTCATGTGCACGAACGCCGCATCCAGCCCTAGCGCGGGCATGGCGACCAGCTCCTCGAATGCCCCATCGGTGGCATAGGGCGAGCGCACGGTTTTGAGCTCGTCGCCCCAGAAGGCTCGGACGTCGCTGCCGAGCCCGGCGCGAATCGGTAGGAACGGCAGCCGCTGCGCGGCGGCTTGAAGCCCGCAGCGCAGCATGCCCTCGTCCATCTCGCGGGATTCGATGCTCCCTGAAGTGCGGGCCTTTGCGAACCAAGGGTCGTAGAACGGCGGTGAGTCCAGTGACACGAAGCCGTAGTACGCGCGCTTGACCTTGCCTGCCGAGCAAAGCAGCCCGAGGTCGGGGCCGCCGTAGGTGACGACGGTAAGGTCGGTGACATCGGTGCGCAGCAGGGCACGCACGAATGCCATCGGCTTGCGCCGGGAACCCCAACCGCCGATGCCGATGGTCATACCGCTCTCGATGGACGAGACCGCCTCGTCCAACGTGCTTGTCTTGTCAGGCATGCTTCCCCTTGTCCGTGCCGGCGAACGCGTCGCGGTGCTCATCTGCCACCCCGGCAAGGTTCAGTTCGAACGTGAAACCCTGTTCCATGCGGTAACTGGAGTTAACTTTCTGTACGTCGATAAGGTTCAGCGCCTCCTTCGCGGCGCGGATCACCCGAGTGTCCTTGGCGGCGATGTCGCGGGCGACGTTGAGCGCGGCCTCGTCGAGTTCGGCCCGCGGAACGACTGCGTGCACCGACCCGAAGTGGTGCAGGGTTTGGGCGTCCACCGTGGCCGCGGTAAAAAACAGTCGGCGCATCATGTGCTGGGGTACCAGGCGGGATAGGTGGGTGGCAGCTCCCAGCGCGCCCCGCTCCACCTCGGGCAGTCCGAAGGTCGCGTCGTCGGAGGCCACCAAGACATCAGCGTTGCCGATCAGTCCGATTCCCCCACCAACGCAGAAGCCGTTGATTGCGGCGACGACCGGAACCTGGCACTCGTACACCGCACGGAAAGCGTGAAAGCAGCCGCGGTTGGCATCGAGTAAAGCAGTGAATCCCGCCCCCTCTGCCTTCGTCCGTTGCATCTCCTTGATGTCGACACCGGCGTTGAATCCGCGCCCCTCGGCCCGCAGGATCACCACGTGGGTGGTGTGGTCTCGGCCCGCTGCGGTAATGGCGTCGCCGAGTTCGAACCAGCCCTGCGACGGGATCGCGTTGACGGGCGGGTAGTCGACGGTGACCGAGACGATGCCCGGCTCCACAGTTTTCGAGACGATGGTCAACGGGACTCCTGGGTGTCCTGGGGCGGCTACCTAAGCAAGCACTTGCTTGGTACGCTAGCACAGTGACTGACACCGTCGACAGTGCTCTTCGCGCCATCCGGTTCGCGCTGGCCGGCCGCGTCGTACTCGTGACCGGAGGGGTGCGCGGCGTCGGCGCCGGTATCAGCAAGGTCTTTGCCGACCAGGGTGCGACCGTGGTGACCTGCGCGCGCCGCCCGGTGGAAGGCCTGCCCTACGAGTTCCATTCCTGCGACATCCGTGACGACGAGTCGGTCAAGGCGCTCATCGCCGCGATCGTGGCCGACCACGGCCGTCTGGACGTGGTGGTCAACAACGCGGGAGGCTCGCCCTACGTGCTCGCGGCAGAATCGTCAGCCAAGTTCAGCAGGAAAATTGTTGAGCTCAATCTGCTTGGTGCACTGTCGGTCTCGACGCATGCCAACGCAGTGATGCAAAGCCAGAGTGCAGGTGGATCGATCATCAACATCACCAGCGTGAGTGGCCGACGTCCAACTCCGGGAACCGTGGCCTACGGTGCAGCCAAGGCCGGCGTCGAGAACATGACCAGCACACTGGCGGTCGAGTGGGCGCCGAAGGTGCGGGTGAACTCGGTGGTGGTCGGCATGGTCGAGACCGAGCAGTCAGAACTGTTCTACGGGGACGCCGATTCCATTGCCGCGATCTCAGGTAACGTGCCGCTTGGCAGGCTTGGCAAGCCCGAGGACATCGGCTGGGCCACCGCGTTTCTCGCCTCGGATGCAGCGTCGTACATCAGCGGTGCATCGCTTGAGGTGCACGGCGGTGGAGAACCGCCGCACTACCTGTCGACCACCACTGCCGACATCACATAGCGCATCACACACGCAGCCACGGAAGAGGAGACTAGGAATGGGATTGCTGGACGGCCGCGTGGCCATCGTGACGGGCGCGGGTGGCGGAATCGGGCGAGCGCACGCTCTGGCGTTCGCGGCCGAAGGTGCACGGGTCGTGGTCAACGACATCGGCGTAGGACTGGATGGCTCGGCCGCCGGCGGGGGTAGCGCCGCGCAGGGTGTCGTGGACGAAATCGTCGCCGCCGGTGGCGAGGCCGTACCCAGCGGCGCCAACGTCGCGGACTGGGCGCAAGCCGAGGGCCTCATTCGGACCGCCGCAGACAGCTTCGGCTCTTTCGACATCCTGGTGAACAATGCGGGCATCGTCCGCGACCGGATGATCGCCAACACCAGCGAGGAAGAGTTCGACGCCGTCACTGCCGTACATCTCAAGGGGCACTTCGCCACCATGCGGCACGCCGCCGCGTACTGGCGCGCGAAGTCCAAGGCGGGTCAAAAGGTGGATGCCCGCATCATCAACACCAGTTCCGGCGCCGGGTTGCAAGGCAGTGTGGGACAGGCGAACTACAGCGCTTCCAAAGCCGGGATCGCGGCCCTGACGCTGGTTGCGTCCGCCGAGATGGGCCGCTACGGGGTTACCGTCAACGCGATCGCGCCGTCGGCGCGCACCAGGATGACCGAAACCGTGTTCGCCGACATGATGGCGACCCAGGACGCCGATTTCGACGCGATGGCCCCCGAGAACATCTCGCCGCTGGTGGTATGGCTGGGCAGCGTGCAATCCCGGGACGTCACCGGCCGGGTGTTCGAGGTCGAGGGTGGCAAGATCCGCGTCGCCGAAGGGTGGGCCCACGGTCCGCAGATCGACAGGCATGCCAGGTGGGATCCCGCCGAACTGGGGCCGGTGGTCACCGATCTGCTCGCCGAGGCTCGAACCCCGGCCCCCGTCTACGGCGCCTGACATCAGCTTGCGACGATCCCATGGTCAACAAACGACCACCGGGCACTAGGGTTCGCAGGTACGATCGGGTCTCGATCCAGGCAATCCGACAATCAGGCAGGTCCGGTGTATTTCCGATCCGCTGCTCCTACGGTGGGCTGATCGAATTCAACCGGTACGTGATGGAAAGTCATTGCGGCTCGCCTTCCTGACCGAGCTCTATTACCCGAATATCGGCGGCCAGGAGGTCTTCTTCCAGGAGTTGGCCGAGGCGATGGTGCGCCGCGGGCACCACGTCGATATCTACTGCATTAGTCACCAGCCCGGACTCGCCGGGGAAGAGGTGATCAACGACGTCACGGTTCACCGGTATCCGAACGGGGGCCGCTACAAGAAGCCCCGGATCCGTGCGCTGCGGCGCAACTGGACTGACATACTGAAGTACAGCGCAGCGGTGCGTCGGCTGCCGTCGAAACGGAATTACGACTTCTTCCTGATGAATGAGTGGCCCCTGATGCATGTCTTGGCGCTCCCCAAGCATGCGAGACTTCGCAGCGCCATTCACTGGTGTGAGATACGCGAAGACCCGCTGCTGCGAACCATTCAGGCGCGTTTCCCGAAGCGGGTGGGCATGAACTTCGCCGTCAGCGAGTCGGTCGCGGCAGCCATCCGCCATCAGTCGCACCAGGAATGCGGCGTGTTGCCGAGCGGCATCGTCGCGGATCGCTATCGGTCACTCCCACGAAACGAGCGTTCGGGTGTGCTCTACGTCGGGCGCTTGGCGCCCCACAAGAACCTTCTAATGCTCGTCGACGCATTCGCACTCGCCGCCGAACGGGGTTTCACCGGCGACCTCGTCATCGCCGGTGCCGGGCCATCGGAGAAGGAAATTGAAAAACACGTCCGTGCGTCGCCGATCGCCTCCCGAGTGCGTGTGCTCGGCTCGGTGGAGGAAGCTCAGAAGATCGACCTGTTGTCTAAGTCAGCCGTGCTGGGGATGCCCAGCCGTCGGGAAGGCTTCCCACGGGTGATCGCCGAGGCCATGTGTAGTGGGCTACCTACGGTCACCGCTGATTTCGCGGAGAACGGTGGTAAGGACGTGGTGAGGCAGTTCGGTGCCGGTGTCGTGTGTGGCACCGAGCCGACGGATTTCGCGGATGGACTGCTGGCGGCCGAGGCGGGATGGGAAGGTTTCTCGCAGGCTGGGCTCGAAGGTGCCCAGTCATTGGACTGGGCCCGGATCGCCATCACCCTCGAAGATCACGTTCTTTCAATCGTGCGGCAAGCCTAGCAGATCACAAGCGAAAAATACTGGGGGACAAAGCATGCGAATAATGGTGACGGGCGGAGCAGGTTTCGTAGGTAAGGAATTGGTGCGGAGTCTCAAGGAAGACCACGAGGTACTCGTGGCCGATCTACTTCGCTACGGCACGCCTGATTGGTTGGTGGAGCCACAGGGTTTCACCTTCCGGCGGGTGGACATTCGGGAAGCCGCGGCGATCCGATCGGTGGTCGAGGATTTCACTCCTGAGGTGGTCGTTCACCTGGCGGCTATCCATTACATCCCCGAATGCGACAACGACCCGGCGAATGCCGTGGCAACGAACGTATCGGGCACGGTGAATACGTTAGCCGCCTGCCCGGTGGGCACCCGCTTCGTCTTCGCCAGCAGCGGTGCGGTATACCGGCCGGACGAGGCGCCTCACCGCGAGCTCGAGTCGGTCGTGGAGCCCGTCGACATCTACGGCTACACCAAGCAACAGGGCGAGGTCTATCTAAGTGCGTTGGCGGCGAGCCGCGGTCTGTCAGGCGTTATCGTGCGGCTTTTCAACGTCATCGGTCCCGGCGAGACCAACCCCCACCTGCTGCCGGCGATCGTCGCACAACTGCGGGACAACCCAGAGGCCATCCAACTCGGCAACACGTGGCCTAAGCGCGACTACATCGACGTACTGGACGCCGCAGGTGGATTTGCGGCGGCGGCTCTGGGGTCGGCGCCGGAGCCAGGCGGGTGCGAAGTGGTGAACCTCGGCAGCGGGCAGCAGTATTCGGTCAACGACATCGTTGAGCGGATGCGCTCGGTGCTTGGTCTCGATTTCGAGGTTCACCAGGACGCAAGCAGGATGCGCTCTGTCGATCGACCCTACCTGGGTGCGGATATCTCCCGGATCCGCGACACCTTCGGCTGGGGTCCCGAACATGAACTCGACGAGACGTTGAAACGCATGTGGGCCAACCCGGATTTCCTGGCTGAGCTAGAAGGACGTTTGACGTAGTGGGAGGCAAGCCGCTGGCAGGCGAGCACATCGATCTCCTCTTCGATGCCCGGCATATCCGCCAAAGTGGCATCGGAACCTACATCGCGACCTTGCTTCCGTATCTTGAGGAGACGTTCGCCGCTCGCCGCATGTCACTCGCCGTACTAGCCGGCGAGCATGCGCTACCAGCCCTACAGGAAACCACGACCGTCGTTGTCGAGCGCGAGGCCGGACCAATGTATTCGCTTGCCGAACAGCGGGTTTGGGGCCGGGCGCTGCGCAATGTCCGCCCGAGGGGGTTGTGGGTTCCGCACTACCCGTTCCCGATGGCGGCGCTGCTGATGGGAAACAGGAAGACCCTGGTTTTCGCGACCGTCCACGACACAGGGCACAGCATGAGTCAGGAAATCAGCGGCCAAAATCGGGCCCGGCAGCTCTACGCCCGCGCGATGCTGAACCTGGATGGGTGGCGTTGCCGCATGATTTTTACGCCGTCAGAGGCGACAGCGGCGTTGCTCTCGCAGATGGCGCCCGCTGCGCGGACCATGGTGACACCCATCCCTTTGGACGAGGTGTGGTTCCAACCCGCCGATCTGGAGAAGTGCCCGGTGAGTGGCCCGTACCTGCTCTATGTCGGAAATACCAAGTGGCACAAAAATCTTCCGCTTCTGCTGGAAGCGTTTGCCGACGTTTCGCACGAGGTTCCGCACAAGTTGGTGATCGCGGGCAGTGGCGAGTCTTTGCGGGGCGGCGACGACCGGGTCGTCGCGCTCGCGGCCGAACAGGGCGACCGGGTTGAGGTGATGGGGCGGTTGGACTTCGACGTGCTGCGTTCGCTCGTGGCATCAGCAGATTTGCTAGTCATGCCGTCGCTGTACGAGGGTGTCGGACTGCCGCCCATCGAGGCGATGGCCTCGCATACCGCAGTACTTGCGTCCGACATCGCCGCACTTCGCGAAACCTGTGGCGACGGTGCCGAATATTTCGACCCCTACGATCACCGGGCATTGGCGGATTTGCTCCGGACCTACCTTGGCGACCCAGACGCCAGGGACGATTTGGCGGCGCGTGGATGGTCGTACGTCACCGCTCGCCAGTCGGGTCTATCCTTCAGACCTGCGGCAGAAGTAGTCGCGTCTGACCTGACTTAGCTGGATCAGGGCGCCGCGTGCGACAGGTGGCGTCGGGCCGCGACGTGCTGGCCTGCCGGACTTAGACGCTGTGTTCCTGCTCATCCGTGGCGGGGTCGACAGCCGGGCTGGCGCTACTCGCGCGTCGCCGCCTGATCCACAGGATCCCCGCGCCAAGGGTAACCGCGATGACGCCGGCGGCCGCGATGACGCCGAGGGCCAATGATTTCGATACCAACGATTCCGGCTGCGGCAGGTGGACGGGCGCCTCGAAGGGGTTGTCTCCCCCCCTGATCGCAAGGTTGACTGCGGTGCCCCCCGCACCTGCCGCGAGCACATCACCGAAGAGTGCTGACCAGTCGCCGTCCAGTTCGTCGATGTAGTCGAACAGTGGGCCTACCAGCGGCCACGAACCGGTCGTCGTGACGAGGATGACCGAGCGGTTGCGAGCCGAGTCCGCGAAAGCCTGGATGGATCCGAGCCCCTCGTCGATGTTGGCGGTCAGCTCGGTGGGGAGCGTGAATGCGATCTCCGCATTGTCACCGCGCACGGGTGGGTTTAGCGAAGTCTGCGCAATGGCTCCGGATTTGGCAACGATGAGGGCACCGGTGGTGGCATCGGCGGCCTCGGAGAGGTCCACCACCTGTGGAGTCAATGGGGCGTCGGTCAGACGTGCGATCGCGCTGACCACGCGCGCGGCGTAGGAGAGCTGGTTAGGGCCGCTGCCGTCGAGGGCCACCAGGAAGCTGGGGCTGAACTCGGAGGGGAAGGCGGCGAATCCGTTGATAGGTGCACCTCCGCGGCGCATTGTTAGCGTCGATCGTGGGTCGACCTGGAACGCCATCGGCGCCATCAAGGGCCCGCAGAGGTTGCCGGGCGTGTAGGTGAGTGCGAAATTGAGGTCGATCGATTGGCCGAGGGCCCGGGCGTCCAAGTCGAACGTGGCGTCCAGTTTGCCGCTGCTGTTCAGTAGTTGTCCGTAAACGACGGTCTCGTTGGACAGGATTTGAACGGTCGCCGCGTCGTAGTCGGCCACGGGCGTGTAATCGGCAAGTAGATGCACTTGGACGCTGTCGACCCGGCCCGGCCCCAGCGCGGCCCGATCGACGCTGACTGTCAGGCTTCCGGTCCGCAGTACTTCGGTCCTGCCGGACATGTCGAGCCGGCCGAACGTCAGTTCATCAGCGGTCGGGGCAGCATCCGATCCTGGCTGCTCAACGCGGGCTCTGGGTACCTGCACCAGTGACTGCAGCTGGTTGACGAGCAGCGATGCCTGCGTGGTGAGTGCGTCGCCGCGGCCGGACACACGAAGATAGGCGCCCGGTTGCCCGGGGTTTTCGAGGCTGAGGCCGACCGGACCGTTGTCGACGACGATCGACCGCGTCAGTTGGGAAGTCGGCGGTGGCGCCGCGCCTCGGGGCAGGGTGAGCACCGTGATGGCCAGCGGCTGCAGGCGATACAGCCGCGCCAGCGCGGAGGCCAACGTCAATACCGTTTGCTGTTCGGCGGAGTCGGCGTCGGGTGGTGCGTAGATCGTGAGCCGCTGCAGTACGGGAGCGAAAAAGTTCGCGATCGTGGATGGCACGGGTTCGGCCCCGGTGAGTACCACCGCCATATCCTGGAGAACCAGCTGCCGGAGGGGTTCGCAGACCGCATCGAAATCGTCTAGCTGACGGAGGGTGAAGGACAGGTCCATGGATCGGGCTCGGACACGTGCTGCGGAAATGTCGACGTCGAACGTCGTGACTGGCTGCGCACTCGCGTCGGGCCCCAGGCCGACGGGGGCCAGGAAGTTGCCGTCGCCGTCACCGATCTCGAGAAAACCGGCACCGATGTTGATGGGTTCGCGGATGCTGCCCAGTAATCGCACAGGGGTCATCCCGGCGGGCACCCGCACGGTGAAGGTGTTGGTGCTGTCAGGGCCGAGATAGACCTTTTCGCCCAACCCGAGGGCGGGCCATGTCAGCGCCACGGTCCCGGCATCTGGCGGGTCGGCATCGCCGCGGTCGGGCTGTGCGTGTGCCAGGCCCGCGACCGATCCCGTGGACGTGATCATCAGCAGGGACAAGAGTGCTGCGGCCAGCCACCGCGTGATGACGCCGCGACTCACGACCGCCCCCATGCGCTCGAAAGGCGACGCAGGCTATTCGTCGGGCTGACAGGATGCACGCTGGTCTACTTTCGGCATTCGAGTTCCTAGATCAAGAATCGAACTATACCGTTGGGGACCGCCGATCAACGGACCACAGGCGTTCCAGCGGTCGGTGTCGAGGGTCGGGCGGGCGGCGCGGGTGACGGCACTGGACGCGAGCACGGTCACCGCCTTGTACGGTGGGCACTCCGTGACGAGACACGGCAGGTTTCGCGTGGTAAACAATGAATCCGCGTCGGCCTTGGATAGCCTGAAGACCCGTGGTCTGCTTGATTGACAGCCCGCGAGCAGCATCTGCTGGGAAAGTATCAGCAATGAAGGGTTCGCACATTGACTGTCCAGGACTTCACGCGGATACTGCGTACCAGGTGGAAGATCATCTGCAGCACCGTCGCCATCCTCATGGCCCTTGCCTTCGCTTACTCCTTCACCGTCACACCACAATATGAGACTTCGGCGCGGCTCTATGTGACATTCGCGTTGGACGGGGACGGCACGCAGACCAACAACGGTGATCTCTACGCCCAGCGCCAAGTGCTCTCGTTCATCGAGCTACTGGTCGGCGATGTCCTCGCTCAGCGCACCGTCGACAAGCTCAACCTCGATATGACGGCGGCCGCACTGCAGGAAAAGGTTCAGGCCAGTTCGCCAACGGGCACCGTCGTGATCGACGTGGCGGTGACGGATTCAGAACCCGCCCGGGCTCGTGACATCGCCAACGCATTGGCCGAGGAATTCGTCATCATGGCGGCCGAAATATCGACCCCCTCAGGGGGAAACACGCCGAATACACAAGTGCTCCTTCAGCAACGAGCGGAGATTCCCGGCGATCCGGTGTATCCGAAGACGAAGCGATACTTGGCCATCGCTGCCGCGTTAGGAATGCTGCTGGCCGCGGTCTTGGCGATTATCCGCGATCGTCTCGACGGCACGATCAAGAGCGTCGAAGTCATCGAAAAGGCGACCGGTTGTGGGTTGGTCGCTGATATTCCGTTCGAGTCAAAGTGTCGGAAAAATCCGGTGGTTTCACTGGGTAACGATCGTTCACGAGTCGCTGCGGCATTTCGGGAAATGCGCTTCAACATTCAGTTACTCGAGGTTGGTGAGAGCCCCCGAATACTGCTGGTGACGAGTTCATTGCCGGTGGAGGGGAGGACTACGACGGCAATAAATCTTTCTCTGGTATTGGCCGAGGCCGGACACAGTGTTGTTGTCGTCGACGGTGATCTGCGGCATCCCCACGTCGCTTCCTACCTGGGCCTCGCGGGGGATGTCGGCCTCAGCGCGGTGCTCGGCGGCGAGAGGCATCTCGATGAGGCGCTGCAGGTTACAACCTTTTCCCGGCTGACCGCGCTCACCGCCGGTGCGCTTCCACCTAATCCGTTGTCAGCACTGAAGTCTCCGGTGACCGGCGATGTCCTGAGCGAATTGGGCAGACGTTTCGACTACGTGGTCGTCGATTCGCCCCCGCTGTTGGTGGCGGATGCGGCGATTCTGGCGGCTAGTTGTCAGGGGGTACTCATGATCGCTCGGTTCGGTCGTACCCCGCGCGATCAGCTGGAACGCGCGGTCGGTGCCCTCGCGAAGACGGAGGCGCCCCTGATCGGGGCGGTGCTGGCGATGGCGCCCAGGAAAAAGCGACGCAACTCGATCGTGGAGTCGTTTTATGACGGGGCAAGTCCGGTGCCGCGGGATTCCCAACTGCAGGGCGCGCGACGCCGCCACGGGCGTCACGAAAGTGACTAGGCCAGCGGTTCCATGAATCGAAGTGAATCCGAGCGCGCTGCAGTACCAGCCGGCTTCCTAGCCTGCCCGCCAAGGTCGGCTAAGCGGCGGGAATCAACCGCTCGCCTCGGGGCGCGCGGAACTTTCCTGGTAATGCCTGCGCGCGTCGTCGATTCGTTGACCGCCTACCTGCGGGTGGGTGATCGAACACTCGCCTTGCTGATATCGATGGCTATCGCGTTGGCGGTCATTCCCGAGATCATCAACTTTCTGCTCGTCAAGCGCCCGCTGGATGCTTCCCCGCTCGAGTCCATGGGGACGGAAACTGCCGTGGCCAGCCTTGCCAGGTGGGCGCTGTCCGGGGCATTACTCGCGGTGGCCTCCGCCGTCATGTTGATGCGCGGTCATCCCAACCGGGACATCACCCGCCTGCTGGTTATTTTGGTGGCGCTGAATTTGGCGTACGTTGTCGGCCCGAAGCTCCCCGGGCCAGCCGATTTCGTGAAGATTGTCCTGGCAAATGTCGTCATCCTGGCGATTTGGAACACCGGAGCGCGGGTTGCCGAGCTCAAATGGATTCCGATCATCGTCTCGGTGGTCGCTGCCTATTCGATTGTGGGCGGTCTGCTCATTCCCGAATACATGATGTACAACATTCCGTCCAGGAAAGCCATCGTCCTGGGTTGGGAGTTGGCCGGACCCTTTGGTCACAGCAATGTCCTCGGAAACTATTGCGCGGTAGCCTTCACCCTGCTCCCGCTGATTGTCGGTCTCCGGTGGCGGGTGCTGTGTGGGTCGATTCTGCTGGCGGCCATCTCGCTGTCAGCGTCGCGGACCGCCCTCATCGCGGCCAGCCTCGTCCTTCTGTTCTGGGCGCTGTGCCGGATTCAATCGGTGGTGTCGGTTCGAACCTTCGGTACCGTTCTCGCCTCCCTCTCCCTCACTTCAATGGCTGTAGTGCCATTTCTGAACTGGCATCCGACATCGTTTACCGGGCGGGCTGAAGTGTGGGCAGAGAGCCTTCATATCTGGCAGCAAGCGCCCTTGGTCGGCGTGGGCTTCAACTGGTATCTCATCGAGGCGCAGGTGGCGTCGGAGATCACCGTCTGGGCATTTGTGGGAACCGGGCACAACCTCGTCATCGATACCCTCACCAGATACGGTCTGGCTGGATTGGCCGTCCTTGCGCCCATGTGGATTATTGCGATAGTTGCGACCCGGGCCTTGCGCGCCACCAACGAACAGATGGCCTTCTTCGGTTACCTGATGGCCTTTTTTCTTGCAGCGACTACTGAGGCCCTCTGGGATCTATGGCCGAATATTTCATTGTTCCCAATTAGTGGGCTAATTTTCATCGTGTTGGTCCTGGCCCGCGACGACAAACCCGCGGAAGGATCATCGTGAGCGCCGACATGTCGATCAGTGTCGTCATCCCGACCGTCTGCCGCAGCAGCGTGCGGCGAGCGGTTGAATCGGCGCTGCGGCAGTCGCTGCCGCCTGCGGAGGTCATCGTCGTGGTGGACGGCGGTGACGACCTAGACGTGCCCGATTCTGCTGACGTCCGGGTGCTGCGGACGCCGGGCCGGGTCGGCCCCAGCCTTGCCAAGAACATCGGCATCGAAGCCGCGCGGGGGAACGTCATCGCGTTTCTCGATGACGACGATGTCTGGCATCGCGACAAGCTCGAGGTCCAACTGGCCGCGGCGCCCCCGGGAAGCGAATGGATCATGTCCTGCCGATTCCTCGTGCACGAGGAAGGCCGTGAGCCGGTGGTGGGACCTCGCACGCTGATCGACCCGCAGGAGCCGATTGCCCCATACCTTTTCGAAATGCGTTCGCGGCGTGGGTTCAGCATGATTCCGACCAGCACCCTCGTCTTCCCGCGGTCTGTGGCGCAGGAAGTGCCAATATCGTTGGCAGCCGGATCGATTCACGACGACCCGAAATGGTTGATCGAGGTTCGACGGTATTTCCCTAACATTCCGATTATTCAGGTTCCCGAGCCCTTGGTCGACATGATGTGGTCTCCGCTCTCGCTGTCCCGGTCAGGTGTGGACCGCAGCGAAGAACTCATCGAGTGGGGTATCCGTGAACTTGCCGATGAACCCAAACGGGTGCGGGGTGACTATTTGCTGACCTCCCCCGTCAGCCCGGCACTGGCCGCTGGTTCTTTTCGCGGAATAGTGAGGTCGATCGCGGCCGGTGTGCGATTCGGGCGCCCGGGTCTGTTGGCGTGGGCAAGCGTGCTGAAGTCGCTGTTGAGGCTCGGTCTGGGACGAATCAGATCCGTCGTGAGCGGGGTGGCCAAAAGGCGCTAAACCGCTACGGATAGTGGAGAAAAGCACCATGATCGCCCTAGAACTTCGCACGACACGTCCCGCTGCCTTCGAGAAATGGCGCTAATGTCCCCGTCGTTTGCCCGCAACACGCTCCTCGGATTCACCTCCGGCGCGTCGGTTGCGCTCGCCGGATTCATTGGTAACGCGGCCGCCGCCCGTCTGCTGGGCCCCGATGATCTTGGCATTCTCGCCTACCTGGTCTGGTGCGTGACGATCGCGACCTTAGTCGCCGCCATGGGTATCGGCATCGTTCAGCAGCGGTATATCCCCAATCTCCGCGCAGAGGGCAAGGACGAGGAAGCCCGGGGTCTGATTGGGGCGACGGCTCGGCTGTCCATGATTGCCACCGTGGTGAGCGCACTGCTGTTGTTCGCATACCTCTATTGGCCCGGAAAGGTTGCAGCGGAGGGACTTTCCGGCACATCGCAGGTCGTCATCATCTGCATCGCCCTGGCGTGGTTCGTGTTTTGGCGAATGGCCGACACCTACCTTTTCTACCTGAGAGGCGAACAGCGATTCGGTGAACTCGCCCGGCTTTCGACGATCTCGGCGCTGCTGAAGGTCGCGGTAATGGTGTTGGGGGCCTGGCTATTCGGCGTTCCTGGCGCATTGGCGGGTTTCATTGCCGCGAACATCCTGCCCGCCAGTCGAATGCAGCGCCTGTTACGAATCCGGGCTGACGTCGACCGCACGCTTGGCCGTGAAGTCGTGAGGTTCGCGCTTCCGGTGTGGGCGACTGCCGTGGTCGGGGGTCTGGTGTTCGGGCGTACGGAGGTCGTCTTTCTCGAACACTTCACCGGTCTACAGGCCGTCGGCCTGTTCGCCGCCGCGGTGACGGTGGTCGAGTTGGCGGTACAGCTGCCGCCGCTGCTCCTCTCGGCTCTCCTGCCCCGCTTCAGCGAGCAGTACGGCCTGGGTGATCAGGTCAACATGCGCCGTCTCTACCAAACGGTGACGGCACTCATGGCGATGCTGATCGTGCCGCTCTGCTTCGGGCTGGCGGCGATCGCGCCGACGCTGGTGCCGCTCCTGTTCGGTGCCGAGTTTTCCAATGCCTCCGCGGTGGCGTCTGTGCTGCTCGTCGCCGCCGCGGTCAGCAGTCTCGGTGTCACCACGCTGTATTTCCTGCAGAGCATGGGGAAGACCTGGCTGCTGCTCATCTCGAACGGGGTCGGCCTCGTGGGCACGATTACCCTGGGCTTTCTACTGATACCGCGCTTCGGGCTGATGGGTGCGGCCTGGTCGCGCGGAGCTGTTCAAGTGTCGGTCGTGCTCATCGAGACGTGGTACGTAACAAGACGGCTGGGCGTCTGGCCGCCGTATCGGGCATTGGGTGCGGTGGCGATTGCCTCGGTGGCGCAAGGCGTGGTCGCCTATCTGGTCGCCACCCACCTTGGTGGCGCCATTTCCTTCCTGGTCGCCATCCCGGCTGCCGTTGTCACCTACGTCGTCGCCCTTCGTATTCTTACGGTTTTGAAAATGGTTGACCCGACATTGAAAACTCGTCTCGTCGCACGCGCGCCGCAACGGATGCGACCGCTGGTCCGTCATCTTCTGTGAGTCTTGAACGCCTTCGGCGATATTTCCGTCTCGTAGTTGCCTGAGCTGGTGGTTTGGTCGCGGGGGCGGGTGTTCTGGGGTACTAACCGGGTAGGTTCGTGCAGGCTGCAATGCTACGGCTTCGTTCGTGCCCACTCCACCGTCTGCCGCAAACCCTCCACGAAAGGAACGTGTGGTTGGTAGCCCAACAAGTGCTTGGCCTTGCTGATATCCGCCTGCGAATGTCGGACATCTCCGTCCCGCGGCGGCGAATAGATCGGAACTGGCAGCGGGCCGAGGATTTCTTCCAGGGCAGTCCAGGCCTGGTTGAGCGAAACGCGTTCGCCGGCGGCGATATTGATGACCTGGCCAGCGGCATCCGGCGCGTCGATTGCTCGCAAGACACCGTCCACCACGTTGTCGATGTATATGAAGTCGCGAGTCTGTTCGCCGTCGCCGTAAATTGTCGGCGCAGTGCCCGATAGCGCCGCACTGATGAACAGCGACAACACGCCCGAGTAAGGTGAGGTCGGATGCTGTCTAGGCCCGAACACGTTGAAGTATCTGGTCGACACGGTCTCTAGGCCGAATTGCTCGAAAAAGAGCCGACCGTAGGTCTCCCCCACCTGCTTCTGCAAGGCGTAGGGTGACAGCGATTCGGTCGGCATGTCCTCGACCTTGGGGAGTGCGGGTGAATTGCCGTACACCGCGGAGGATGCGGCGAATACAACGCGTCGCACCCCGGCGGCCCGTGCGGCGAGTAGGACGTTGAAAGTAGCGTCGATGTTCGATTCATGCGAGATTCGGGGCTGAGTGATCGAAAGCGGCACAGAGGCGACGGCGGCCTGGTGAAGCACCACCTCGACATCTCGCACCGCGTCAGCGGCCGTGGCGGGGTCGGTCAGGTCCCCTTCAATGAAGTCGGCTTTCGCGGGCACGTTTCCGACCAGGCCCGTCGTGAGATTGTCCACAACCCGGACTGCGTGGCCTCGTGAAGCAAGCGCAGCTGTCAGGTGGGACCCGATGAATCCAGCCCCGCCAGTCACCAAATATGTTCCCAATCAATCAACCTCAGCAATCGGTTGCGGCAAGTGGAAGACGAACCGGAGTTCGAAAGTCCTCAGTACCATCTTCCACGAGAAATCTTTTCGCGGACCAAAGTTTTGCCAGTGTCTCACCATGCTAGAGGTATGGGAACTGGGCCCGCTGACTGGTTGAAAATGGTCGACCCGACGTTGAAAACCCGTGTCGTCGTACCTGCGCCACAGCTGATTCGACCGCTGGTCCGCCGCATCCTGTAACGGGACACCGGCCCACGGTGCTCACGACGGGGCGATATCCGTCAGCGCGATCGCGGACGGTTTCGGGCTGAGGTCCTCTCGGAGCACGCCAAAGTTCTGTTCTTTGTCAGCGGGATCGTCGCCGCCGTCAACCAGCTCGTAGAAGATGAGTGGCCCGGTCCAGTCCCAGCGTGCCACCTGCTGACGGGCCTGCAGCAGAGCTACTGCCTGACATTCCTCCGACACCGCCCAGGGATCGGTGCCCGTCGGCGCACCGAACTCGGTGATCCAAATCTTCTTGTGCCCGTCTCCGTGTTCGGCCATCACCGCATGCAGCTTAGGTAGGTCCTTGAACCCGCCGACTGGTTGCGGGCTCGTGTACGCGGGCAGCGCGGGGAAGCTGTACGGATGAGAGGCTATCCCGTCAGCGAGTTGGGCTGTCCCGTTGTCGTAAAGCTGCTCGAGGTAGGTCGTTGGCGGAATTTCGGCGCCTGGTTCTTCGTATTGCGGGCCGAGGCCGCCGATAAGCAGGGTGGTAGTTACGTCAACACTCCGGATCGCTGTCGCCGCGCCCCGGAACAGTTGACCGTACTCGTTGGCGTCGGGGAGCGGTGGCCAGAACTTGCTGGTGTTGTGTTCATTCCATATCTCCCAGCTGTGCACTCCCTCTGGTGCGTAGCGCTCGGCTGCCAGTCGCGCAAAATTCGCGTAGTGCGCCAAATCATCGGGTCGGAAGTGTCTCGGGTTTGCGGAGTCGCTGCTGGCCGAGGTGCGTGCCCACGTCGGGGTGAACCCGAGCACACCCAGCACGTTCATCTTGCGGGCGGCCGCCTCATCGACAATCAAGTCCGAATACGACCAATCAAACTCGCCCCGCTCGCTTTCGATCGCCGACCAGTCAATATCGACCCTGATCCAGTTCACCTTCATCGCCGCCATGAGATCAAACTGCCGCCGAATACTTGCCGGATCCGCACCCCGGTAATGCAGGGTCATACCAATCTGGGCCTGTTTGCCTGGAACCAACGCGTCGTAGGTGAGAACTGCAATGATTATCAGGGCAAGCGACAAAAGGTACACAAGAAACTTGCGGCCGCGCATCAGGGGGAAGCGCCTTGAGCGCTTAACTGCGGTCGCGTGGCGATCTTCTCGATACCGGTTTGGTGGGTCGGAAATGGTTTCGCGTCCAACTTCAACGAACGGTTCCGCGCCGCCCTCATCGAAAAATGGCCCGGTTGTCCAGATTGCCGGGAACCACTCTCCCAAGTACGCCTTCGGCCCGGCCGATCGCGAGTGCGAGACCTTCTCGTGGCCCGAATTTCTCGGGATTTCGCAGCGGCATGAGGATGCCGCCGAGCACGTAACGAAACCTATCCCAGACCGGATATTTCCAGCGGTCGTACACGTAGCCGGCACCTCGTCCGTAGCACCGGTTCTTGTGGCGGCGTTCCCACGGCGTCAATTGTGCGAACTCGGTTTGCCCACGCATCGCAATGTCAGGTGCCCATTCGACCGAAAAGCCGTCCAGCATCGACAACCGCAGCAACAGATCGGTACCCTCCCCTGCTTGCCACGGACTGTTCGCGCCCGACCCTATTGACGGATCGAATCCCCCGACTCGAACGAAGTCCCGCCGCCTAATCAAGGTGGCGGCCTCGATCGCACCCCATACGTTGCGCCGTGTCAGTTTCGAGCCGGGTGCGGGGATTTTATTCCTCGCGCCTTGGCGATCGACGAATTTCATTGCAACGAAGGTCGTGTCGGGCGTGGCGCATCGTTTGATGCGCTCTAGGTAATCAGTATCAAGGCAGCTGTTGTCGTTGGGAAAGCAGACCCAGTCGACGTCGTCACCGAACGTCGCGGCCGCCGCATTGCGGCCGTTCGAAATCCCGCGGGGGCTTATCACAGTGGTTATCGACAGTCTGTCTGAGAACGATTGCACAAGTGTGTCCAATTTATTTGCGGCATCAGCATTGTGGTGTGCGATGGCAACGGCGTGCGGCCGCTGTGTTTGGCTCGCCAGATCATCGAGCAAGCGGCCAAGCTCATCCCATCGTCCAACCGTGGTAACGGCAACACCGACTTTCGCATGAGCCGGATTCGGCACCCCCGCGTCCATGTGCGGAAGCCTAGTCCAGAAGGTGGCGTCGGATCAGGCTGCTTCGCAGATGAGGATCGGGATCTTGCGGTCGGTGTAGGTCCGGTAGTTGGCGAAGTCTGGATAGATGGCATCGAGCTTGGGCCAGTACTGCTCGCGTTCTTCGTCGGTCGCGTCGCGCGAGGTGAGATTCAGCACCTCGTTCTTGATCCGAAACTTCACCTGCGGGTTGGCCTGAGCATTCAAGTACCACATGGGGTTGTTGGCGCGGCCGCCCTGCGAGGCGACAAGGATCACCCGATCTCCCTCGCGCAGGAATATCAGCGGGCTCTCCCGGGCTTCGCCGGACTTGCGCCCGGTGGTCGTCAGGATGCCGACCGGCGGGGGAGCGCTGAAGCGGTTGGACCCGCCCCGCCATTTCGAGCCCAGGCGGCCGCCGGTGGCTTTGAACGCCCAGGTGTTGCACCGCGACATCCACTTGATGCCGATTCCGGCCGCCTTCGAATTGAGTCCTTCAACCTGCTTGGGGCTCAGGGGGCGTGGTTGTTTGGCCATGTGCGGATCCTATCGGGTGAGGAACGGCCGGACGTCGGCCCGGATGTGGTGGATCTGTGCCTTACCGGCGGGGTCGTCGGCCGGAATTCGGAATGTCTCGTCGATGTGGGCGCCGACGCGACGTCCGGCCACCGTCGGGTTGGTCGACAAATCGAACCGGGCCCGCACCATGTCGCCGTCGATGGTGAACTCCGGCACCGTTATCGACTTGATCACTCGGTATTGCATGCCGCGATTAAGACTGCGGCGCAGATGATTTCCCGAGAAACCGGTCTTCAGTCCGAACTCGATGCGCGTGCAGTCGGGCGCGAACGGAACTGCGGCGGCGTCGTGGCTGGCCAGCGCGTCGATGTAGGCCTGAGCCGCAGCGATACGGTCGGTGGCCGGTATCACGGGCATCCCCGCTAGATCCGCTCGATGATCGTTCCGGTGGATAATGCTTCACCGGCGCACATCGTGATCAGTGCGGTGCTCTGGTCGGTGCGCTCCAACTCGTGCAGTGCGGTGGTGATGAGTCGGCTTCCGGTACTGCCCACCGGGTGGCCCAACGCGATGGCACCACCGTTGACATTGACGGTGTCCATGTCGGGCTCATGCACCCTGGCCCACGACAGGACCACTGACGCGAAGGCCTCGTTGACCTCGGTGATGTCGATGTCGCCCATCTTCATCCCAGCCTTCTCCAGAACCCTCGCCGTCGACTGAACGGGGCCGTCGAGGTGGTAGTACGGTTCGGCGCCGATGAGCGCCTGGCTGACGATGCGCGCCCGCGGCTTCAGGCCCAGAGCCCTGGCCTTCTCTTCGTCCATCCACAGCACCGCGGCAGCACCGTCGGAGATCTGCGAAGACGTTCCCGCAGTGTGAATACCGCCCTCCAGAACCGGATTCAGCGACGACAGACCTTCTAGCGTGGTGTCGCGCAGGCCCTGATCGCGGTGCACGAGAGCCCGCTCGGAGGTCGGCTGCCTGTTCTCGTCGAGGACCGGCGCCTCGATGGGGCTGATCTCGCGGTCGAACCGGCCCTCGGCCCAGGCCTGCTTGGCTTTGCGCTGCGAGTCGAATCCGAACTGGTCGATGTCTTCGCGGGTGATGCCGCGGCGCTTGGCGATTCGCTCTGCGGCGGTGAACTGATCGGGTAGGTCGATGTCCCATGACTCGGGTCGGATGATGCTGCGGTCAGGGCCGGCGTTGGCGCCGAGGCCGACGCGGCTCATCGCTTCGATCCCGCAGGCGATGCCGACGTCGATGGCACCCGCGGCGATCAGGCCGGCGATCAACCCGTTGGCCTGTTGCCCGCTGCCGCACTGGCAGTCGACGGTCATCGCGCCCACCTGATCGGGCAGTCCGGCCACCAGCCAACCAACCCTGGTGATGTTGTTGGACTGCTCGCCGAACTGTGTCACGCAGCCACCGATGACCTGTTCGACGTGGTCTGCCTGGAAGCTGGAGTCGATGCCCGCCTTCTCGACGAGCGCCCGCTGAGTGGCCCCGAGCAGCTCAGTGGCGTGCAGGCCTGATAGCCATCCTTTCCGCTTGCCGATGGGGCTGCGAGTGGCTTCGACGATGACAGGGTTACCCATATGCGCCAGGCTAGAACACGTTTCATAACGCTGACAAGCTGCGATACGGCCATGCCTTTGATCTGCGTAGGAGGCATGTTTTACTGGCACTAGAACACGTTGCAATTGAGGAGCGCATGCTGTGACTTCCCCCCAGGGCTCATCGTCTGATATTCCAGTCCCCGAGTTCCCGTCCGGCTTCGACTTCCTCGATCCTGACGTCAACCTGGCCGGTTTGCCCGAGGCCGAGCTCGCCGCGCTGCGTCGGTCGTCGCAGCCGCTGCACTGGGTCGATGTGCCCGGTGGCACCGGAGGCTTCGGCGACAAGGGTTACTGGCTTGTCACCAAGCACGCGGACGTCAAGGAGGTCTCCCGTCGCAGCGATGTCTTCTCCAGCTGGCAGAACGGCGTGATCCCGGTCTGGCCGCAGGATATGACCTTCGACAAGATCGAGATGCAGCGCAGCGTCATGCTCAACATGGATGCGCCGCACCACACCCGCCTGCGCAAGATCATCTCGCGCGGGTTCACGCCGCGCGCGGTTGGACGGCTCGAGGAGGAACTCGCACAGCGCGCCCAGAGCATCGCCAAGACTGCGGTCGCCCAGGGCAGTGGCGACTTCGTCGAGCAGGTGTCGTGCGAGTTGCCGCTGCAGGCCATCGCCGGTCTGATCGGTGTGCCCCAGGACGACCGCGACAAGCTGTTCCGCTGGTCCAACGAGATGACCGGTGCCGAGGATCCCGAGTACGCCGACGTTGATCCCGCACAGTCCTCGATGGAGCTGATCATGTACGCGATGGCGATGGCCGACGAGCGGGGCAAGAACCCGACCGACGATATCGTCACGGCGCTGATTCAGGCCGACATCGACGGCGAGAAGCTCTCCGACGACGAATTCGGCTTCTTCGTCATCATGCTCGCCGTCGCGGGAAACGAGACCACCCGCAACTCCATCACCCACGGAATGATCGCGTTCGCTGACCACCCCGAGCAGTGGGAGCTCTTCAAGAAGGAGCGCCCGGGTACCGCAGCCGACGAGATCGTTCGCTGGGCAACTCCGGTCACGTCCTTCCAGCGAACCGCCAACGAGGACACCGAACTGGCCGGTGTGCAGATCAAGAAGGGTGAGCGGCTGGTGATGTCCTACCGGTCGGCCAACTTCGACGAGGAGGTCTTCGATAACCCGCAAGACTTCAATATTCTGCGCGATCCTAATCCGCACGTCGGGTTCGGCGGTACCGGTGCGCACTATTGCATCGGCGCCAACCTGGCCCGCATGACCATCAATTTGATCTTCAACGCAGTGGCCGACCACATGCCCGACCTCAAGCCGATCAGCGAGCCGGAGCGGCTGCGGTCGGGCTGGCTCAACGGAATCAGGCATTGGCAGGTGGATTACGCGGGCGCCGATAACCTCGAGTCTCGCTGAGCACAAACGGATCAAGGAGGAATCGGGTGGATTTCAGTCCCGATGAAGGGCAGCAGGCGGTCGCCGATGTGGTCACTTCGGTGCTGGACCGCGAAAACAGCTGGGAGGCGTTGGTCGCCGGCGGTGTGCCTGCACTCGCGGTGCCTGAACGACTCGGCGGCGACGGTGTCGGGCTGGCCGAGATTGCGACCGCGCTGACCGAAATCGGCAGGCATGGCACGGTCAGTCCGGCGCTGCCCACTCTCGGTTCTACAGCGGTACTGCTGGATACGGGTACCGATGCCCAACAGGATCGTTATCTGGCCGGCGTCGCGAAGGGTTCGGTGCTGACGTTCGCGCTAAGTGAGCCGGGCGCGTCGCTGCCTGACCGACCGACGACGACCCTTGTCGGGAACACGCTCAACGGCACCAAGGTTGCCGTGGGCTACGCGGGACAAGCAGATTGGATCATCGTCAGCACTGACAGCGGCGTTGCGATCGTCCCCGGCAATGCTGACGGATTGACGGTCACGAAGACGCCGACCTCAAGCGGTTATGACGAATTCGTAGTGTCGTTCGTCGATGTTGCGGTCACCGGAGCCGACATTTTGGAGGGCGCAACGCCGCGCCGGGTCAACCAACTGGTGTTGGCGATGATCGGCGCCTTTTCCGCCGGCTTGGTGGCTGGTGCATTGCGGCTGACCGCCGACTACGTCGCTACCCGGGAACAGTTCGGTCGGCCGCTGTCCACCTTCCAGACGGTGGCGGCCCAGCTTTCAGAGGTCTATATCGCCTCTCGCACAATCTCTTTGGTGGCCACATCGGCAGCTTGGCTGCTGGCTGAGGGACATGATGAGGACGCGGATATCGACAGCGAACTGGCGATCCTGGAATACTGGCTCACCACACAGGCGCCGCCTGCGATGCGGACGTGTCATCACCTGCACGGCGGCATGGGTATGGATATCACCTACCCGATGGACCGCTACTACTCCTCGATCAAAGACCTGACCCGACTGCTGGGCGGCCCCTCCCACAGGCTGGATCTTGTCGGGGCCTCGACATGGGCGGGAGCGTAAATGTACATAGAACTGACACCCGAACAGCGGCAGCTGCAAACCGAACTGCGGCAGTATTTCTCGACTCTCATCACAGCCGGCGAGGCCGAAGAGATGGAGTCGAACCGGCATAACGAAGCCTATCGGGCGGTGATCAAACGGATGGGCGCCGACGGCAAGCTGGGGGTCGGCTGGCCCAAGGAGTACGGCGGTTTGGGCTTCGGTCCCATCGAGCAGCAGATCTTCGTCAACGAGGCCAACCGAGCGGATGTCCCGCTGCCATTGGTAACTTTGCAGACGGTGGGACCCACGTTGCAGGAGTACGGCACCGAGGAACAGAAGAAGAAGTTTCTGCCCGGAATCCTCTCAGGTGAACTGCATTTCGCTATCGGCTACTCTGAACCTGAAGCCGGTACCGACCTTGCCTCGTTACGAACGGCCGCGATCCGGCACGGCGACGAATACATCGTCAATGGCCAGAAGATGTGGACCACCGGTGCCCATGACGCCGACTACATCTGGCTCGCGTGCCGCACCGATCCGGATGCCGCCAAGCATAAGGGCATCTCGATTCTCATCGTCGACACCAAGGATCCTGGCTTCTCCTGGACTCCGATCATCCTGTCCGATGGCGCTCACCACACGAACGCGTCGTACTACAACGATGTCCGAGTTCCCGCCGAAATGCTGGTTGGCGAGGAGAACGGCGGATGGAAGCTCATCACCACCCAATTCAACCATGAGCGGGTCGGCCTGGGTCCGGCCGGACGCGTCGCCGGCATCTACGACCGGGTTTGCGCGTGGGCGTCGAAGCCTGGTTCGGATGGTGTCACACCGATCGAGCACGACGACGTGCAGCGGCTGCTGGGGCAGATCAAGGCAATCTGGCGGGTGAACGAACTCCTCAACTGGCAGGTTGCTGCTTCGGGCGAGACCATTGCAGTGGCCGACGCCGCGGCCACGAAAGTCTTTTCCACCGAACGTATTCAGGATGTCGGCCGGTTGGCAGAGGAGATCGTCGGCAGCTACGGCAACCCGGCCGATCCGGACACCAATGAACTGCTCGACTGGTTGGACAAGATGACCAAGCGCAATCTGGTGATCACCTTCGGCGGAGGTGTGAACGAGGTGATGCGCGAGATGATCGCTGCCGCGGGTCTGAACGTGCCGCGGGTCCCACGGTGAGCGGCGATGAGCGCTTGCGCGAAGAGCAACAAGACCGCGAAGAGCAACAAGACATAGAGGACATCAAGGCTGCCGCCGAGCGGGTCAAGGCCGAAGGGCGGAGTGAGCTGCGGACCGGTCGCCATCCGGTCAACCAGCCGATGATGGACCACTGGCTGGACGCGATGGGCGACCGGAACCCGATATACGTCGATGAAGCTGCGGCGAAGGCGGCCGGCCACCCGGGAGTGGTTGCACCGCCGGCGATGATCCAAGTGTGGACGATGATGGGTCTTGGCGGTGTCCGCCCCGACGATGATCCGCTCGGCAGAATGCTCGCATTGTTCGACGATGCAGGGTATGTCGGCGTGGTCGCCACCAACTGCGAACAGACCTATCACCGCTACCTTCGCCCCGGTGAGGAAGTCGGCGTCGCTGCTGAGCTGGTCGATGTCGTCGGCCCTAAACGGACTGCGCTAGGTGATGGCTTCTTCATCACCCAGAAGATCACGTGGACAGTCGGCGACGAGCCGGTCGCCGAGATGCTGTGGCGAATGATGAAATTCAGGCCGCTGGAGAGCGACGCTCAGGATTCGACTGCCGCCACCGACCCGGTGCCCGACGACCTCGATGCCGACTCGATGATGCGGCCCGCGTCATCGAAGGATACCAAGTTTTTTTGGGACGGCGTGTGTGCGCACGAGTTGCGGATTCAGAAGCGGCCCGATGGCGGGCTGCAACATCCGCCGGTGCCGGCGCTGTGGGCCGATCCGAAAGATGAGGTGGGGCCGTCGGACTATCTCGTCGCCAGCGGTAGGGGTTCGGTCTTCAGCTTTGTCGTGCATCACGCCCCAAAGGTGCCCGGCCGCACGTTGCCGTTCGTGATCGCGCTCGTTGAACTTGAAGAAGGAGTGCGGATGCTCGGCGAGCTCCGGAACATAGACCCAGCGACCGTGGAGATCGGAATGCCCGTTCAAGCAACGTATATCGATTTTCCCGAAGGGTCTTCCGGCCCGGCATGGACGCTCTATGCGTGGGAGCCTGCGCAGTGAGCACACCTAGCATCGCCATCGGTACCAAGCTCCCCGAACTCAAGCTCTACGGTGACCCGACATTCATCGTCTCGACGGCCATCGCGACGCGTGACTACCAGGATGTGCACCACGACCGAGACAAGGCGCAGGCCAAGGGGTCCAAGGACATCTTCGTCAACATCCTCACCGATACCGGTCTGGTGCAGCGCTTCATCACCGACTGGGCCGGCCCCACCGCCGTCATCAAGTCGATCGGCCTGCGACTGGGCGTGCCCTGGTATGCCTACGACACCGTGACGTTCAGTGGTGAGGTAACCGAGATCGTGGACGATGTGATCACGCTGAAAATCATCGGCAGCAACAGCCTCGGCGACCATGTGATCGCCAACGCGACGTTGGTCATGGGCCCCGCGCATGTGCGCTCGTCGCAGACCACCGGGGGTACCCCGTGAACGACGGACTTTCCGGCAAGGCGGCGATCGCCGGTATCGGCGCCACAGAATTCTCGAAGAACTCCGGCCGGAGCGAACTGCGGCTCGCCGCTGAGGCGGTGCACAGCGCACTCGACGATGCGGGGCTGACTCCCGCGGACGTCGACGGCATGGTCACGTTCACCATGGATTCCAACACCGAGGTGGCCGTCGCGCGCGCCACCGGGATCGGAGAGTTGAAGTTCTTCTCCAAAATTCACCACGGTGGCGGCGCGGCCTGCGCGACGATTCAGCAGGCCGCGATCGCGGTGGCGACCGGCGTCGCGGAATGCGTTGTGGCATATCGTGCCTTCAACGAACGCTCCGGTATGCGGTTCGGCCAGGTACAAATGCGGCTGGTGGAGAACGCCGACTCCACCGGCGTCGACAACTCGTTCTGCTATCCGCACGGATTGTCGACGCCCGCCGCGCAGGTGGCGATGATTGCCCGGCGCTACATGCATCTGTCCGGTGCCACGAGCAGAGACTTCGGCGCGGTCTCGGTGGCTGACCGCAGGCATGCGGCGAACAACCCCAAGGCCTACTTCTACGGCAAGCCGATCACCATCGAGGAACACCAGAGTTCACGGTGGATCGCCGAGCCGCTGCGGCTGCTCGACTGCTGCCAAGAGACCGACGGCGGGGTGGCGCTGGTCGTGACGACGCCCGAACGTGCCAGAGATCTCAAGCACCGGCCCGCAATCGTCGAGGCCGCCGCTCAGGGGTCCAGCCCGGATCAGTACTCGATGGTCAGCTACTACCGCCCGGAGCTGGGGCTGCCCGAGATGGGGTTGGTCGGTAGGCAACTCTGGCAGCAGTCCGGTCTGCGGCCCGCCGATATCCAGACCGCAATTCTCTACGACCACTTCACCCCGTTCACGTTGATCCAGCTCGAAGAGCTCGGCTTCTGCGGGCCCGGTGAGGCAAAGGACTACATTGCCGACGGTGCGATCGAGATCGGCGGGAGATTGCCGATCAACACCCACGGTGGCCAGTTGGGCGAGGCGTACATCCATGGAATGAACGGAATCGCCGAAGGGGTCCGTCAGTTGCGCGGGACCTCGGTGAACCCGGTCCCCGACGTGGAGCACGTGCTGGTCACGGCGGGCACCGGCGTGCCGACATCGGGGCTCATCCTGGGTTAGCCGGCGATTCGTCCGCGACGCGCCGATAACGTAGCGCACCAAAACGAGGCGGGGCCGGGTTTGGCGGCTCTTCGCATTTGATAGGGGTCCGGTGCTGTCCGACATCGTGTCGTGTCGGTGATTGATTAGGGGCCCGCGCCCCTGTGAGCTGGGTGTTCTTCAGGCATCCAGGACAAGGAACGCGGGC
>Ga0114921_10000102_pt1 | contig 33902 bp, 28 predicted proteins | sample BentaG_FD_87016 | JGI IMG/M metagenome (GOLD analysis project Ga0114921, IMG submission 87016) | Deep subsurface microbial communities from South Atlantic Ocean to uncover new lineages of life (NeLLi) - Benguela_00093 metaG | ecosystem: Environmental > Aquatic > Marine > Oceanic > Sediment ... | reverse complement strand
TAACTTAGATACCGCCATATACCATATGACCTCTCTTAGGCTAATCAACTAATTACTCTTGCTCCTCACGAAACAAGCCCCCTCACTTGGTAGGGGGTAATTGACATTGTAAATTACTTCTTAAGAGGTTTTACACAACTGAGCAAAAAATAAGAATCCTTCAAAAAAAGAACACTTATTCACTACCCTCAATTCGAGGGGCTAAATAATATTCTAACTTCCCCCCTCCAAGAGTTTCGAATCCTATTTTTAAGGGCATATCGCTTGAGTATTCAATTTCTAGAGTATCTGTTGAGCTAACCGCCTTAGTCATATCACTTAGATACTTAAGAGCATAAATTGCCTTTGAATCTTCTCTTACCTCATATTTATAGAGTTGGTCGGTTTCTTTGTCAATAGTTACCTCAACGTTCCCTGTATTTCCTTCTGCCGCCACTTTAAGCACATCTGGGGTCGTTTCCAGAAGTATGTAGTCTCCTATGACTTCAGCATCTTTAATCGCATCTTTAAACATCCCTGCAACTATCGTAATTACTGTATTATATTCGATTTTGGGAACTGGTATCTCTTCTCCGCTTGTATCTCCGAGTAGAGAAAGGCTAAAATTACGTGTAACTTTATTTGACTTTAATTTTATCTCCAGTTTGTTTTTGTTTTCATCAACGGTTAATTCTAAAGAATCTGAGCCCCCTGCTCTGCGCATGATTTGCATCATTTCAGTAAGGCTAATTCCAAATTTTGTTTCTCCTGTGCACGTATAGTCTTGAAACGCTTCTTTAGGAAAACTTAAATCGACCATCGCAATATGCGCTTCGTCAATGGCACGCGCATGAAGACCGGATTCGTCTGCAGAAAAATAGATCTCCTTTACAAGGGCTGACAAAGCTTCGATTATTGTCTTCCAAGTACTTGCTTCTTCAAAAATACCTTTAACAACCATCTTCATCCTTCCAATTAATATTAATTTAAATTTGCTTATAATCTATTATTCATTTGAAACACCTCAAGGAGACTCCAGCCCTTTAGGGCGGAGAGGCATTGAGGTCGGGTGGGGCTCACATATCCCTTTCTGCGAGAACAGAGGGTGGTGTACCCACCATCGGATGGTGTTTTAATAACGGGAACTCGCAAGTCCCGTCCTCCCAACACCAGGGAGTAGGTCCACTTCGAGGTTGTTGTTAGGCCTTACCCGTCCGTGACACCGTCCCTACCTATCAGGACTTTTAATCAGCGTACGACAGAGCAAGGGCCTATTGGAAAATCCACGGGTGTCGTAACCCACACAACTGCTGCTCCCCATAGAAGGGAGCCCCCTAATCAACTAAGGGACTTTTTAAAGCCTACCCTTTAGGGTGGAGTAGTTGACTTGAACCGTGAGAGTCGCTCTTTAAAAATTTTATAGCTAATTACGCGCCCGTTTATTTACCTGTTGCTCTATTTGTTTTAGTCTGGTTATTATAGAATATAATAGTACTTTAAAAAAATAGTTGTAAATAACTTTAGCTGTAAAGCATATTTGTGTAAGGTTGTACAGCAATGAATATTTGTATAGCAACGGACTTATTCCCCCCGGAAGGAGGAGGTAGTGAGCTTAGCACTTATTTTTTGGCTAAAGGTCTCGCCAAACGAGGGCATAATATTATTGTCGTCATGCCACGTTTTGGTCAAAAAACAATATTTGAAGAACACAAATGGTTTAAAATTATCCGTTTTCGATATCTTCATGCACCAAATATAACTTTTTTCAGAAATGTTGTACAAAATGAGTTGCTTTACCTTTATATGGCACAGATGCTCAAAAAAATTATAAAAACTTACAAAATAGAACTTGTTCACGCTCAAAATATCCTAACAGTTCCCCCATCGATCATTGCTGCCAAAAAAACTGACATTCCCGTAATAGCCCATATTCGTGATTATTGGCCAATTTGTTTTAGGAGATCTTTTGTACGTCCTAATGGCAGTGTTTGCGACAGTTGTAATTCTAAAAATTTGATTAACTGTATTCGCCTAGAAGGTCAACTTTCCTCGTTTTTCATGCCTGTAAGTATTCCTTATGTTTTTGCTAATATGGGTCTTAAACAATCACTTTTGAACCGAGCGGATCATGTAATTGCAATTAGTGAGGCAGTACGTGCACTGCTTTTGACAAGGCCGCCTATAGCTATATTAAAATATTTCTCGCGGTTGTCTCCACAGAAAATCTCTACGATTCCAAATATTATGTCAATACCTTCAAAGAAACTTACACAACATGAATTACTCGGAATGCGTCACAATTACAAGTTAGATGAAAACGATATGCTTGTTTTATATATAGGCCAATTGACTTATGGGAAGGGCGTTCTTATTCTTATTAAAGCATTTGAGCGATTATTGCTAAAGAATACTTCATTAAAACTCATTATTCTGGGAAAAGGTCCATTAGCCAGTCGTCTTAAAAAAATTAAAAGTCGTTTTAGCGATCACTTACGATATTATGGATTTTTACCGTATAATGAAGTCCTGAAATTCTATCAAATGGCTGATATCGTTGTAGTTCCTTCAATTTGGCCTGAAGCGCTAGGTCGCGTTAATCTTGAGGCTATGGCACTAGGAAAGCCAGTCATTGCGACTAATGTAGGTGGTATACCTGAAATTATTACTCACGAAAAAGATGGCATATTAATTGAACCTGGTGATCCTAATGAGATAGAAAGTGCACTTCATAGATTAATAAACGACTCAGACCTCAGATCACGTCTAGGATTAGAAGCAAGAAAAACAATAGAGAAACGATATAATGAAGCAATTATTTGTGATCAGACAATCTCTCTATATAAGAAGATTATTCACAATTTCAGAGGCTAAACAGTTCTTATTAGATATTATCAAGTGTAATTCCTAGGTTATCACATTTACAAAGAAAGGCTGTACCGCAATGAATATTTGTATAGTTACGGATTTATTTCCCCCCGAAGGAGGAGGTAGTGAACGAAGCACTTATTTTTTAGCGAAAGGACTCGCCAAAAGAGGACATAATATTTTAGTCGTCATGCCGGATTTCGGTCAAAAAACTATATATGAAGAGCATAAATGGTTCAAAATCATCCGTCTTCAATATCTTCGTGCACCAGATGTGCCTTTAGTCAGAAATATTATAAAAAATGAGTTATTTTACTTTTACATAGCACAAAAGCTTAAAAAGATTATAATAGATCAAAAAATTGATCTTATTCATGCGCAAAATATTCTCACGATACCTCCTTCTATTATTGCTGGTAGAAAAACAAAAACGCCTGTGATTGGTACTATTCGTGATTATTGGCCTATCTGTTTTAGAAGATCATTTATACAACCTAATGGCAACGTATGCACTGGTTGTACTTTTAATAATTTAATCAACTGTATCCATCTTGAAGGGATGCTTTCTTCTTTTTCTATGCCTATAGTCATTCCGTATATTTATGCAAATCTGAGTATCAAACAGTTTCTGCTAAATCGGGCTGATCATATAATCGCAGTAAGTGCTGCAGTGCGCAAGCATCTTTTAACAAGAAAGTCAACTGATAGATACCCATATTTTTTACATTTGCTATCACAAAAGATCTCTGTGATTCCTAATATAATGCCTGTACCTCCAAAGACCCTTACACAATCTGAATTGCTGACAATGCGTTATAGTTACAAGTTTGATAAAAACGACATACTCGTTTTATATGCAGGACAATTGACTTATGGGAAAGGCATTCTTACACTTATTCAAGCAACTAAGCGATTATTACAAAAAAACACATCCATAAAACTCGCCATTCTGGGAAAAGGTCCGTTAGTAGATCACATTAAAGAGATAAATAATGGTATTAGCGACCAATTACGATACTATGGTTTCTTGCCATATGATAAAGTCCTAAAATTCTATCAAATGGCAGATATTGTTGTATCTCCATCGATTTGGCCAGAACCTTTGAGTCGTGTTATTATTGAGGCTATGGCGCTAGGAAGGCCAGTTATCGCTAGTAACACGGGTGGTACCCCTGAAATCATTATTCATGAAAAAAATGGGATATTAATTAAACCCGGTGATCCCATTGAGATTGAAAATGCACTTTACAGATTAGTAAATGATCCAGATCTTAGATCTCGTATCGGATGGGAGGGACAAAAAACAGTAGAGAAGCAGTACAACGAAACAATTATTTGTGACAAGATACTCTCACTATACAATAGAGTACTTAGCAAATTCTGAATTTTATGGTTGCTGAGAATCTGACACGAAGATTTTTAATTATCACAATTCTTTTGCGCTTGAAGATTAGAAAAAAATTTGAAGCATGTTCAGACATTAATTGCGCGTGAGATCTTATGGCTGCTACAAGCAAAATGATCAAGGGCTATTCATACGTTTCTTTGGATAATCTTGCTTTTTATATTCTAGGCTTTGCATACTGGCTATTGACTGCTTGGTTTCTTACACCCGATCAGTTAGGCTTAGTTGCCTTTGCAATTTCTACAGTGGGATTTGGACAAGTATTCTCTGATTTACGTCTTGGTTTGATTCTTAGGCGATATATTGCGGAATTTAGTGCGTTAGGTGAAGAAAATAAAATCAGAGCGAGTTTTAAATTTATTTTAAAAATTAGATTTGCAATAGCGACGATTTTTTGTGTCTTCTTTATTCTTTTAGCAGATTATATTGCCATTTTCTTTCAGAATCCAGGATATGCGCTTGCATTGAGAATTGCTGCGCTTAGTATTCTATTTGGAGCATTTACCGATATTGTAATGTCGGTATTGGAAGGATTACAAGAATTTAAAAAAGAAGTATTCTTTACGATCTTTAGAAGAAGCGCATTGATTCTCTTTTTTATTCTGTTTGTGATAATTAGTGGCCTTGGCGCTATTGGTGCACTACTTGGATTTTCTTTAGCGCCGCTCATTGTTGGTGTACTCTTTCTATTTCTAATCTTTAGAAAATTTGAAAAAAAAGGCGAATCAGATAAAGTCAAACTTGATTATAGTAGGATTCTTAAATACTCTAAGTGGATGGTAATTTCCTCAATTACATTTTATCTCTATATGAACATTAATTTCTTAATCCTCACTTACTTCTTTGACTTAAGCACTGTCAGTTATTACAAAATAGCAACTGCCACTCTTGATAGCATTCTCGGTTATGTTAACGTTTCAGGAAGAGTCTTAGAACCAATGCAAACAAGTTTTTTTGTAGCAAACAAGAAAAATGCAAGTTTTGGGAAATTGGGGAAAACTTATTTTGAGAGTACAAAATATGCCTTTCTTGCTTCACTTCCAATAATTGCCTTCACATTTCTGCTTGCAGATTCAGTGATCTCTCTGCTATATCCCCCCGCTTATTCTTCTGCAGTCATTTTTTTGATAATTCTCTCTTTTGGATACGTTGGACGTGCAGTAACAATTGGTATGCGATCAACTTTTGCCGCGATTGAAAGACCTGACTGGATTGCAAAATATTACGGTCTTATGACTTTAATAAACACAGTAATTGCGCTCGGTTTAATTCCTTTCTTTCAAGAAATTGCAGTAGCGATCGCGTTTTCGCTTGGAAGTTGCGTTGGCGTTTTATATAGTATCTCGAAAACCAAATCTTTTCTTAAAACTCCGTTTCCTTCATCATCTATCTTTAAATATTTATTAGCAAGCATTCTATTCTTTGTAGTGTGCTATGGGGTTTTAAGATCGCTCTCCTCGTTTTTAACCATTAATTTCATTCTTATTATCGTCATCTTTACATTGGGAATCGTACTCTACATTCCCTCCGTAATCTTTCTTGGCGGTATCCAAAACGAAGATTTAAATCGTTTGAAGATATTTATAGACAAACTCCCTCTTCTTAAGAAACCATTTATGTTCTTCTATAATTTCGCATGTGTCCTTATTAGATTTAAAGAAAAGACGTTAACTAAACGCTGAGGAATTCCTTTGAAGATAGGCATTCTCCACCGCTCTCTTCACACAGCTCGTGGCGCAGAAAAAATGGTTATTGATTTATGTCTGGGTTTAAAAAAAAGAGGTCTTGATATTACTGTGATCGCCCAGAATATTGAACCAAATATCAAGAAAATGTTTTCACATGCAGGAATTCATTTTTACGATATTGGTGGAACTCCTGTAGGCATTAAATACTGGTTTTCTATCAATAATGTTGTAAAGAAATTCAAAAACCAAATTCCAACTGATTTAGATATCCTCAATGCACATAATTTTCCTTCCCACATCGCAGGACACCAATACACTCAATCTCAAGAAAAACCTCTCGTTTGTTATATTCATGAGCCTCCGCGATTTTTCTATGACAGAAATTATTTCAGAGAGGCTAGTTGGTCTTTCAAATTCTTCTTCGGATTTATTCGGCACTTTTACATGATTTCCGATCGAAAAGCAATAAAATCTGCAGATTTAGTTTTAGCGAATAGTGGCTTTACAAAATCTAAAATTGACGAAATTTATGCTAAAAATGCACATGTAGTATACCCTGGAATAGATGTAAAAAAATTTAGTATCCGTAAGGAGGGGCAAGTCTATAGAGAACAGCGTTTCCCTAATGTAGATGCTGTGATTCTTACAGTGGCTCGGTTATCGCCTGTGAAGAACATCTCTATGTTAATCCGGTCCTTTAAATATGCATACAAAAAAGTGCCTTCTTGTAGATTAGTTATCATCGGAAGCGGACCAGAAAAAGACAGCCTAATAGAGTTGAGTAAAGCACTCCACATAGACCATGCTATTCTTTTTGTTGAAAATGTACCAGATGAAGAAATGCCTATTTACTATTCTATGGCTGACATTGTAGCATATCCTCCTCTTATGGAACCATGGGGCTTAGTTCCGATAGAAGCAATGGCTTGTGAAACGCCCGTAGTCGCTTCAAATGAAGGAGGTCCTCTTGAATCCGTGATTCATAAAAAGACTGGTCTTTTATCAAACCCTAGAGACCCAGTAGCCTTCTCGAAGGCCCTTCTCACATTAATAAAAGACGAAGAACTACGACATAAAATGGGCAAAGAAGGAAGGACCTTAGTAAAAGCAGATTTTTCCTTAGATGTGATGATTGATAACTTTCATTCTATCTTTCGGTCTGTCCTCTAATTCTTTATCGAAAATTCCAAAAAAAGTCTAGTTAAGCCTTTATGAGCCATTTTCACTCTGGAAGTGGTTCTCAAGTTCTTCTCTTAAATCATCACAACATTCATCTAACAAGACGTTTGCAAATTTTTGTTGTATCTGGACTAAATCCTCACGGCACTGTGCTGACAAAGTTTTTCCCCGGTATCGTCGAAGAAGATTAACGATGTCAGGGTCTTTAAACGTTGCGCTTACTATCAAACCGTCGATTTCAGACGAAGTGGCGTACTTCGATGAGACAAAGTCCCATTTTGAAATTTTTTCTTCCGGTGTGGCAGACATTTTTTTGTCTCCCTGTGACTTTATTTCACAGTCTTAATGTGTTTGTGAGTACATTAGTACTTAAATGTTTTCCACAGGGGGCAATGCGCTCACGTTTTTTTGCAATAAGGCGCGAACCCATTTTGTTGAAAGTGAAATGCATAAAGAAAAAACTAACCGAATGAAAGTCTATTCTAAAAATTAACTTAATCTCTGCTATTAGAAGTATGAACTCCAGTTCAAGTCAAGCCGATAATATTTTTAAACGATCCGCGACTTTTTTTGGACCTGCTATTGCAATATATGGGCCAAGTTTGGGACCGCTTTCTGTTCCAAGAAGAAGCCGATAAAGCAATCTAAAGAAATTCCGAGGTTTCAACGAGTTGTTCCTTGCCGTCTCGAAAATGGCTTGTTGTATTACTTCATCACTCTCATTCTCATCAAGTACTGGTATGAGATCTCTTATTGCATTTTTTTCATCAGGTGACAGTTCCACTGGTTCAACTTCAATTTCTTTGAAATCATCAACCCAATTTTTCGTTTTTTGAAAAAGTTCGTCTAGGCCTTTTCTATTTCCATCTTTTAGATAGCCTAAATCTTCTAATTTCGTTATATAAAACTCTTTGGGATTTGTTTCGGGCGCAACAGATAAAATATTCACTGATAAGTGATACGGGACATGTATTGAGCTACTCTCTGATGTTTCCAGTGAATTTGTATACTCATAGAGTGCACGATTCTTTATTCTCTTAGCCTCGTTTTTTACTTTCCTCTCTTCAAAGTAGATCTTTTCCAGATTAATGTATTCATCCATGAGTTTTGGAAGATCTTCAATGCCTACCGATCTCGTTCCTTGAAATCGCTTGAGCATTAATAACATCAAAGATTTACATGTACCATATTTAAACCATACTTTGGGTGTAAGGACATTTCCTAAAGACTTTGAAATTTTTGTCCCCGCCTTATCAAGGAACATTTCATAGCGTTCATGATATGGTGGTGCGGTTTGCAGGATTTCTCTCTGAATTTGATCATTTACAACAACGGAATCATGAATATCTTTTCCATAGGCTTCAAAGTCGATTCCCAATGCATCCCAACGCGCAGCGAACTCAACTTTCCAGTTTAATTTACCTTTATCTTTTGTATAGTCCGCAAATCCTTGATAGTTGCATCCTTTAATGATTTTACCTCTGATTTCCGTATCTGTGCATGTATAAAATACACTATGGGTTTCCGGATGGAATTCGGTAACTTTTGTAGTATACATTTTGCCACAATTCTCACAAACGGCATAATAGGGCAAGACTTCGGTATATTTCTCCTGACCTGTTAGTTCTTTTACAATATCACCAACTTTAACTGCGTTTGCTAATATCAACTCAATTTGCTTTGTAAATACGCCTTTTTTGTACATCTCTCTCGCTGATTTAGCTGTATATTCGATTCCACACTCGTCCAACGCATCAATCAACTCAGAACTCATGTGAATTCCGTAACTGTCATGGCATTTGAATGGGTCAGGAATATCTGTTACAGGTATACCAATGTATTTTTTCAGTTCGTCTGCGTTTTTCATTCCAGCAGGAACTTTGCGAAGCCCATCCATATCGTCTGAATACGCAATGAATTCAGATTTATATCCCGCCTCTTTAACTGCCAGCTTTATAACAAAACCTCGAGCAGCATCGGAAAAACTTCCTATATGAGGAAATCCAGAAGCGCCTAGTCCGCTTTCAGTACGAAATATCTCTGTTTTTTTCCCCATTCGCTCTTTATATGCTAAAGCATCCGCAGCAAGTTTGTCTATCCATGAACCTCTGCCAATTATTTCCATTCTTTATCCTCACAGCAATTGAACGCTTTCTGTAATCGCAACTTCTTAGTTTTACATTAAATGTGAAATACTTTTGAGTCTAACTCTCGACAAATTGGGATGGTTGGTTTTTAATGGTGACTATTAAAAACACACTGTATTTTTAGTAGTTTTTATGTTGTTATGCCTTCTGCTTTTAGCATTAATTTCTTAAACTAATATTCTATAGTTCAATTGATAGCATAATTCTGCTAAACAAACGGAGTTTCAAAATCAAATGAGCCACCAAAATGAATCCTCTGAAGCAGATGAATGCAAGGATGAAAATTCATCCGGCGATTGCAATGATACAGCGTGCGATGATTCCTATAATCATGTACATGAAGATTCCTGTAGTGAACACGCCCATGAGCACGACCTTGAGCGCGAAGTTGACGAAGAAGAGCAGTTTGAAGAGTTGTTTGGGTCCTCAGGTATGAAGAAATTGACGTTCAATTTGAGTGGGATGGATTGCGCAAATTGCGCATTATCTTTGCAGAAAGCCTTAAGTAACGTTGATGGTGTGAATAAGGCACTTGTTAGCTTTGGTCCAAGGACGACAAACTTATTATTTGACGGAGAAAAAGAAACCTTCGAACGTGTAGAAAAAAAAATTAGGGAGTTAGGATTCGAACTCGAAGGTGAACGCGTAATACTTGACATAGAACCTTTATCTTCAAAATCGCTCGGAAAAAAGTTAGAACATGAATTAGGCACTATTAAAGGTATTCTCTATGTAGCTGTTTCATTTGAAAAAAATACTATTACTCTCATCTACAATCCTTCAGAAATTAACTTACCGAAAATTAAAGCAGAAATCCAAAAATTAGGCGTAACTATCTCAGGTATGAAAAAAACTGCGAAGATTTCTAAGCAAAAAATAAAGTTGCTTCAGACTATCATTTCCGGAACACTTTTCGCAGTAGGTTGGGCAACTGGATGGATTTTTAACACGTATGGCGCCACATATTTCTTCTTACCGTCAATCGTATTTCTTTTATCTGCAGTAGTTATTGGAGGTTATTCCACTGTACTCAAGGCTTTCTATAGTCTTCGATCGAAAGTCTTAGATGTTAACACACTAGTAACAATAGCCATTATTGGTGCGATTATAATACAGGAATATTGGGAAGCCAGTGCAGTTGTTTTTCTCTTCCTGTTTGGATCGTTGCTCGAATCATATTCGATGGAGAAAACGCGTAATGCCATCCGTGAATTAATTGATCTCAAACCAAAGGTCGCTAGGGTACGCAGATACGAGACGGAAGTCGAAGTTTTCGCAGATGAGGTAAAAAGAGGAGAAATTGTTATTGTAAAGGCTGGAGAAAAGATTCCTGTCGATGGTGCAGTTATTAAAGGTTCTACAGCAGTTAATCAATCATCTGTCACTGGTGAATCCATTCCTGTTGAAAAAACGGTAGGCGATGAGGTTTTTAGCGGCACGATCAATACTGATGGGTATATTGAGATAGAAACAACAAAAACAGGCGAAGATACAACGCTATCAAAAATTATCAAAATGGTCGAAAAAGCACAAACCGAGAAAGCCCCACTTCAAACATTTGCGGAAAAATTTGACAAATATTATGTGCCAGCAGTGATTTTAGTTGCCATAGTTAACTTCGTGATCACCCAAAATGTTCTCGTTACACTCACGTTATTAGTTGTAGCATGCCCATGTGCCCTTGTTATATCCACACCCGTAGCTATTGTAAGTGGAATTGGTAATGCTGCAAGAAAGGGGGTTTTAATCAAGGGAGGACGTTCTTTAGAAACGCTGGGAAAACTTGAAGCAATTGCGTTCGATAAAACAGGCACCATTACTTTAGGAAAAATTAAGGTGTTTGAAATTGACAGCTTCCATGATGATGTCCCCATAAAAGATGTCTTATACTGGGCGGGTATCGGAGAGAAGATGGCAGAACATCAAATTGGGAAAGCTATTGTGGAGCATGTCCAAGCAGAAAATATTATTATCCCCGAGGATGCTCCTGATAAATTATCTGTAATCAGTGGCATCGGAGTTATTGCTGAATATAATAGCAGAAGAATAATCATGGGCAAAAGGAAACTACTTGAAGATAATGGACTTATTTTTTCAAAAGAGATTGATAGGTACCTTCAAAAGGCGGAGATTAAAGGATATACCGTTATTCCAATTGGAGTAGATGATCGCGTTATCGGTGCGATTTCTGTTGCAGATCTGTTGAAACCTGAAGCACCAGAGGCGCTTAGCAAACTAAAGAAAGTAGGTATCAAACAAATCTTCATGCTCACAGGAGATAACGAAAGAGCGGCAGAAACAATCGCAAAATGTATGGAAATAGATGTTTTTAAAGCAAACTTGCTGCCAGAGGATAAAGTTTCATATGTGAAACAACTACGTGAAGAAGGTCATGTAGTTGGAATGGTCGGTGACGGAATCAATGATGCCCCTGCCCTTGCTGCAGCTGATATAGGTATTGCTATGGGTGCAGCCGGTACAGATGTAGCAATTGAAACAGCAGACATAGCTCTAATGTCCGATGATATCTCTAAAGTTCCTTATGCAATCGGCTTATCTAAAAAAACTAATGCAATTATACGTCAGAATATAGCCTTTGCGCTAGTTATAGTCTTTGCCTTGTTGATTGCAACTCTCTTTGGAATTGTTGAACTAGCAAGTGGGATTCTTGGACATGAAGCAAGTGCGCTTCTTGTTATTCTGAATGGGATGCGTTTATTACGCTACAAATGATTTTTTTAAGTCACTTTTCCTTTCAAGCCACATCCTCTACAGATAGATTTAATAAAAACATCTTACAGCATTGTTTTTCTAAAGCATTCATGCTAACAAATAAAACTTAATTGATTTAATGGTGTACATTACGAAATCAATGAAATCATTAAAAATAATGAACATAATTCAGCAGACTATTATATTGAGTATTTCTCTTAAGAAGCAGTTTTCTAATAATCCCAAGAAGAGACTCTTTTATGGAATTATTTTGCCCTTTTTTGTACGAGGTGCAAGCCAATCAATTAATTCTTCGGGATTATTCGTGCTCATCTCTATTTCTATCGGTCCAAGTGGTGATTCATTTGTAAACTCATCAACAAAAGAGACATTGCCTACAAAAGCAGCCTGTTTATTTAAATAAAAATAGATTCGATCATTGCCTCTAATCCCTCTTCGGAGTTTTCTCCTTGCTGCACCTAAAATCCTCTTTTCTCGAAAGAGCATATGTAATTTTTTCAGAGAATTTTGTCCCTCTCCACTCGCAATAATTTCTGAGTGATCATCAGTTTCTTCGAGATGGACGTTTTCGGCGTCTACATTTACCATGTTTAGAAGTGCTATTTTTACTTTATCAACACTTTCTGTCGGTAAAAGCGGAGTTCTTGCGATCACTTTGACCTCTATGTTCATCTTATAAAAACGTCCTTTAAAAATGTATCAATTTTTCCTCTTAAATCGTCTTTAGTGCCCTCATTTGCTAGTATATGATCTGCTAATGCAATTACTGATCCAATACCCACTTTTAACTCTGTTAGATCCCTCTTATCGAACATTTCTCTGTTTTTTGGAGCGTCTGATCTAGCTCTTGTTTTCAACCTATTAAAGCGTATGTAAGGCGATGCATGAATTGCGACTAAAAAAAAATTTGAGAGATGTTTTCTAAATGTAAATAATTCCTCAAGCCCTCTCAGTCCTTCTATAATAACCCATTCATATTTTTCATCATTTTCTTTTAGTTTTTCTATACATCTTCTGGCAACTATGTCGTTTCCTTCTCTTTCACGAATAGTGAGCATAATCCTTCTCACATTATCCGGAGTTGGCTCTAACCCTTCCTTCATCACTTCCTCTCGAATGACATCCCCCATGACAATATAAAAGGAGTTTAATCGTTCTCTAAAAATTTGTGACACAACGCTCTTTCCACTTCCAGGCATTCCTACGGTTCCAATAACTTTCATTTTTCTCTTCTCAAAAAAATTCTATGAAGAAATCGATAAAAAAGGGATTCCTATTGTAAATGTTTGCCATTCTCTGAGTTCAAGAAAATATTTTTCTAAGTGTTTCATGCGTGTTTTCTTTTTTAATAAGAGAAAGGGTCTCATAGATTTGTTTACTCGTTATGCGATCCGCAGATTTTACTAAAGTTTGATGAAGTGCACTTTTTAGTAATTTCTCTTTTAAGTCACGGCCACTGAAATCTTCCGTGGCTACAGCCAATTTTTGAATGTTTACATCAATTGGCAATGGTAATTTGCCAATGTACATCTCCAAGATTTTAATTCGGTCCTCTAAAGTGGGTAATTTGAATTCAATCTCATCTTCAAATCGACTTCTTATTGCGCGATCGAGGAGTTTAGGAGCATTCGTTGATCCGATAGTCACAACACCCTTATTAACAGTTATTCCATCCATTTGTTGTAAAAGGGCGGTTACAACTTCACTAACATCCCCTCGAATGTTTTGAAAACTTCTGTCAAGTCCTATTGCATCCAATTCATCTAGAAATATAATACATGGGGCATTTGTCCTTGCTTCTTTGAATAAATTGGAAATTCTTCGAGAGGCATCCCCTACATGAATCCCTATAAGCTCAGTTGAAGATATAGCAAAAATGCTGGAGTTCGTCTCAGAAGCTAGTGCCCTTGCCGTCATCGTTTTACCAGTTCCTGGCACTCCATAAAATAAGACACTCCGGGGAGCCCATTCTGAAAAACAATCAGGATCTTTTAGATAATTTGTGATTATCTTACATTTTTCTTTCGCTTGTTGATGACCAATAATCTCATCAAAATCAACTTTTGGTATTTCATGATGTATATATGGCGTTTTCTTTGGCCTGGAGTCTAATATAATCTCAGTCTGAACGCCAATTACTCCACCTTTCTTCGGTTCACATGTCTTCACTTCGAATGCAAAATCAGGAAACATAAACTGATCAAATAGAAAGTCTCCTTCATTCACTTGAAATCCTGCCCACTGTTCCTTTGCATATGCCTCAAAAAGCCTGGGATTGTCTGTAGTAACTTCTAGGTTTTTTTCCTCAACAGTTAGTCGTAAGGGATAGCCAACTGGTTGAATATGGATCATGCTAAGTTGAGTTTTTTGTTTTCCTTTTATTGTCCTTTTATCTGGCAGATCTTCCGCAGGCAATGATGAAACATGCCAAAGTTTTGTTTTTTTCATGTAGTCAAGCCTCTTTTTTATCCACGTAGTATTCGCTTCTGCGCGCAAATTTCAAACATTCGTCCAACTATTCAAGGACTACATACGACAACTTATTTTTCAATGTATTGTTAGATACTTAATCTTTCTTAGCGAATCATCGAGTCTTTTCCTAAGAAATATAATGCACAATTCCCTTAATATTTATTAAAGATACCGCGCATGTGCGACTTAAAATTCTCATGGGCGTATGAAATATGAGTATACGTGCATTTCTAGCTATCGATTTAGATGAACATCTATTTGATAAAATCAGAAATCTACAAGATTCTCTCTTACAAGTTAAAGATGATTTAAAACTGGTGCCTCCTGAAAATGTGCATATCACGCTTGAATTTTTAGGAAATATTCATCCGTCTATGGTTGATGAGATTTTTAGAATAATGCAGACAATTATGCTCGATCCTTTTCGTCTCGATGTTAAGGGTTTGGGAGTTTTTCCGAGCACAAAGTTCATACGTGTCGTATGGATTGGTGCAGGAAAAGGTGGAGATAAGGTTGTCTCAATTGCCGAGGATTTAAAAAGGCAACTAAAATCTCTGGGTATTAAGATTACGAAGAAAAAATTTACACCACACGCCACGATAGCCCGCGTAAAGAGCAAGAGGAATACTCGTGAGTTATCTAGATCAATTCAGGAACTCTCAGATATAGAAATTGGTGAAATGATGGTTACTTCATTTAAAGTAAAAAAAAGCGAATTGCGACCTGGAGGACCTATTTATACGGATCTAAGAACACGCTATCTTTCATCTCCAGAATAATCTACACTGTTATCGATGAGTGGCCAGAGTTTGATTTACAAAGGTTTTGAAGATGAGTGTAAAAAGCGTATTACGAGATGTATTGCGTAAGTTGACGCCAACAGAGAGTGAAAGGCAAGATATGCAACTTCAAGTTAAGAAGATAATTGATGTATTAACGACTGGACTCAAAAAATCGTTTTCTGATTTTGAAGTTCAAGTAGAAGGGTCGATCGCTAAGGACACATGGCTTTCCAATAATAGAGAAATCGATATTTTTATTCTCCTTCCCCTAGAAACACCCCGAAAACTTCTTAAAGATGTAATTAATGCCGTAAAACAAGTGATTAGTGTTCCTTGGGTTGAAAGATATGCAGAGCATCCGTTTCTTGAGTTTTCTATAAATGAATATAAAGTAGAAGTCGTTCCTTGTTTTAAAGTGCGCAATTTAAAAAAATTGAAATCAGCAGTTGATAGAACACCTTTCCATACGCAGTATGTTAAAACACATTTGACTCCTCAATTAAGGGATGATGTACGCCTATTAAAGGGTTTTACCAATGGAATTGGTGTTTATGGTGCTGAATTGAAGGTTGGAGGTTTTTCTGGGTACCTTTGTGAACTTTTAATCCTTGCTTATAATGGTTTTTTGAATCTTTTACAGGAAGCAGCTTCTTGGAAACATGGTCATATAATTGATATAAAAACTCACTACAAAAACGCTTATGAATTACGAAAACTGTTTGATTCTCCTCTTATCGTTGTAGATCCTGTTGATAACTCAAGAAATGTAGCATCAGCATTAACTTTGAAAAATCTCTCGATTTTTATAGCCGCAGCAGGCGAGTTCTTTAGGACTCCGCATCTTCATTTCTTTTTCCCTCCAACAACACCAATGCTCTCTATCAGTGAAGTTCTTTCAAAAATGAACTCGCGTGGTACCCATTTTCTTTTCTTAGCGTTTCCAGCGCCATCTGTTGTTTCAGATATTCTATGGGGTCAACTCTATAAATCAGTTTCAGCACTTCGAACATTACTAGAAAGTAACGATTTTCAAGTCTTCCGCACAGATATGTGGACTGATGAACAAACTCTTGTAGTTATGATATTCGAATTGGAACACAAAACTATTCCTTATGTGACTAAACGATCGGGTCCTCCTGTAACATTACCACAACATACGACCAACTTTACTAGTAAGTATATTGAGAACGAAAATACGCTTTCTGGTCCATATATAGATGAAGACGGAAAATGGATAGTTGAAACAAAAAGAAGTTTCACAAAAGCTGAAGATCTACTTGCAAAAAACTTATTTTCCAATGATTTGGAGGAGATAGGCCTTGGAAAATATGTTGCAATGGAAATGCCCTCTGCAAAAATCTACATGGATACCGAGATCGAATCCCTTTTGAACGAAAATCAAGTATTTCTCGACTTTTTCATTGAATATCTTATCAAAACTCCGAAGTGGCTTATGAAGAGTTCGTAGTTGCACCCACTAATTTTAAATAATGTGTTTGAGAATAGATAACTGCATATTCTTCAATTAAGACGGGTTAAGGTTTCTACAATTAAAACTTAAATTAAAGCATCACAATATAATGAATATGATAACTCGACAAAACTTCACAAAACATCAAGTAAGAATGTAGCCCTCTTAGGAGCGGCGAAAAAGTGGAGTCCTCACGGAATTAAAAAACACATCGTAGCACAGAAAATCTATTTTAGAGGATGTATGCACATTGGAAGAAGACTTTGTTGAAAAAATATTATTAGGTGCGTCTGTCTTTAGAGATGAAAGATCTTTGTTTCCTGAATTTTTACCTCAAAAACTTCCTAGACGTGAAGAAGAAATTTCTCGTTTAGCAACAGACTTTCGTCCACTTATTCAGAAAAAAGGGTCTTTTGCTATTAATATAGCTATTACTGGAACAGCTGGCGTTGGAAAGACGGCAGTTGCTAGATATTGTGGAAAACACATCGAGAATGCTGCTAAGAAAAAAGGAATTGCCATCAAATTCATTTTATACAACGCACACACCTTTAGGACAAAAACTTCTATCTTAAGAAATCTCCTAACTGACCATTTCAATGTCACTGCAAGAGGCTTCTCTGACGAGGAAATTTTGGGCATGTTAGTTAAGCGACTTGAAAAGGATGACATGCGTTTAATTATTACACTTGATGAAGCTAATCTTTTAGGTAGTGACGAAATTTTGTCGATAATTCACGCCAGTGAAGTCTTTGGTATAGGACGTAGCCGAATTTCCACAATAATAATCTGTAGACGTACAGAATGGCGGGCTATACTTAACGCACCTCTCTCTGGACATATTCATGACCAAATTAACATACCCGGGTATACTAGGGACGAGCTGGTCGACATACTGACATATCGCGCCCAGTTAGCCTTCAACCCAGGAGTAATATCAGAGGAAATTATTGAAATGGTTGCCGAAATAGCTAGTCAAACCCAGAACGCTCGTCATGGAATAGAAATCTTATTGAGAGCCGGAAAAATGGCAGATTACGAGCATAATAGTGAAATTAACGCAGAAAATGTACGGAGGGCAAAAGTTGGAGTATATCCTGAATTACGTCCCGACGTTTTAGACGACTTAAATGATCATGAACTCCTGACAGCACTTGGATTAGCAAGGCGATTAAAGCATCATGGAATAACTGCTACTACTATTAATGAAGCTTACAAATACTACCAGATCGCATGCGAAGAAAAGGGCTTTAAAGCTCAATCGATGTCTGCATTTCGAAAATATGTAAGTCATCTTGATTCGGTTGGCATAATCGGGAAGGCTGTTGGACCTCTCGGCAGGGGAAGGCGGGGTCGAAGGACGCGTATTACGCTGTATGATCTCCCAGCAACCGTTTTAGAAGAGCGCGTGTTAAAAATTCTTGAGTTGCATAATAAAAAATAAAAGAAAATTCCTATCGAGAATAGTAAAAGCAATTTTTATATAAAAGAAGCAATTTTTATATAAAAGAAGAAATATAAAAATCAATCAAATTTGATTCAAATCAGAAAATCGAGATTCTATAACTTGAAGTTTTCCTCAGAAACAGTAAGCATTATAACATAGAGTAATGGAGCAAAAATATATGAAACAAATACGGACTGGAATACCTGGTCTCGACGACATTCTTAACGGTGGTGTCCCTGAAAAAAAGGTAATTATGCTCACCGGATATGCAGGCACCGGAAAAACGATATTCAGCACACAATTTTTGGTTGGCGGCATCGAAAACCAACAAACTGCCGTATATGTAACTTTTGAGGAAACCGCCCAAGAGATTATTGATAATACTAAAAAATTTGGATGGAATCTTGAATCTTTGATAGAAGAAAAAAAACTCATTTTTGTAGAAGTGTTTGCCAGTGAGGAGTCAGTAAGGATAGTTAGGGAAGTTGACGATCTGACACCCCTTATTGAGCGTATTAAACTTGCAATAAAAAGAAATAAAGCAAAAAGAGTTGTGTTAGATTCCGTTACGGCACTTCTAATGGCTTTAAAAAGCAAAGATGTTGTACGCCGTGAATTACATCGTCTGAGTGCAATTCTAAAACATATGGGTTGTACAATTCTTATGATTTCCGAAGTGCCTGAAGTATCCTTTGAACAAGCTTCTACTGTGCTAAGTCGATATGGTGTTGAAGAATTCGTTGCTGATGGACTTATTTCGTTATATTTTAGACCAGAAGGAATGACACGTGAACGATATATTGAAGTTAGAAAAATGCGAGGCGTCCATCATAAAATTGGCGTGTATCCTTTTGAAATTACAGGACATGGGATTGTAATAAAACCGCGCGCGTAGGGGAGAAAAAGTTTGTCACAATCAAAGGACGATGTAGATCGTATTGCCTCTGGAATTGACGGGTTAGATGATCTGATTAAAGGAGGCTTCCCTAGAGGAAGTTTTATCAGCGTTTGGGGCTTTGATGGTTATGCAGAGTTAATTTTTTCTAAGCAATTCTCCTTTAAAGGACTTGAAATGAACGAAAAAGTTCTGTACGTAGCTACAACAGAGACAGAGTTTGTTTTCCGAAAATCGGTGTCGGAATTCTGGGATTTCAAAAAAACCCTTCCAAACTTTAAATTTCTTGAAATCCCTGAAACTGTTCTAACAGACCTCAATGCTGCCAGTAGACTAATTTATGACGAATTTGAGCATTTAAAAGCCCCAGACAGATGTTGTATAGTTATGACACCACTTGTACATCTTAGCCCTCCTGCCCACACTTTAGGAGCTACAAAAATTTGGCGAGATCGATTCTGGAGATCGAATTCAGTCGGCATAGCTGTATATACACGAGGTGGCATTCCCACACCACTGGAAGTATCTATAAGGGCGAGTTTTGATGGCGTTATAGACTTCTTACCCTCTGAAAAAGAAGAACATGATGGATATCTACGAATCTCCAAACTACACCGAACAAAAACCCCTCCTGAATATATTCCGTTCAATCTCGAACCAAAAATAGGCATTGTTTTAAAGAAAAACGATTAATTTTTTCACGTCCATATCTCAGACCGTTTAAATAAACATAACAGTGTTTCTGTAAATTACTACGTTTATGATTATTTAATATTGCATTTTATAATGAACTATGGTATTGCTAATAGCAAACTTGAAATCGAGAAAATTATATGAGCCAAAATACATGAACAGATATCCAATAACATCGATTGTAACTATTCTTGATTAAAGGTCGAATAGCTTTATTGGAGGACACTAAATATGTCAAAACACCCTGTCTGGGATTATCTACGTAATAAAGCGCAAGAAAGTAATGCTGTGCATCTAACACTCATTGATCCTGATCCTTTACGTCAATCTCCAAAAGATGCTGGAGAAACCGCAAGAATTGCTGTTGAGGCAGGAAGCAATGGAATTATGGTTGGAGGGTCAACGGCTTTTGGAATTCTAGATGAAACGGTTAAAGAGATAAAACGAAAAGTAAATGTCCCAGTAATCTTATTCCCTGGAAATATCTCAGGTCTCAGTAAATTTGCAGATGCTGTATTTTTCATGAGTTTGCTGAATTCTCGAAATCCCTATTGGATCGCAGGAGCACAGGCGATGAGTGCACCAATTCTCAAAAGTTGGGGTCTAGAGGCAATATCAATGGCTTATCTACTCATAGAACCTGGTGCAACTGCTGGATTTGTTGGAGATGCAAACCTAATTCCAAGAGAAAAACCTAAAATTGCAGCAGCTTATGCCCTTGCATCACAATACCTAGGATTTAAACTAGTTTATCTAGAGTCGGGATCTGGCGCCAATGCAGCGGTTCCTTTGAATATGATTAAGGCTGTTGCACAGATAATCGATATTCCCTTTATCGTCGGCGGTGGTTTAAATTCTGCTGACGCAGTTGTAAATTGTGTTAAAGCAGGGGCAAATATAGTTGTTCAGGGTACATTTGTCGAAAAAACTATCCCACTCGATAATGGAAAAGCTCTTTCTGAAATAATCCAAGCCATTAACAAGATACAAAAGTAAATGGTCTTTACGCTCTTGATATAAACTATTTTAAAATACATTCCATTCTTCTTCCTCCAGGTCAGGTGGTATTGATGGACTATGATGTCATAATTGTTGGAGGTGGTTTTGCAGGATTAGCAACTGCTATAGCAGCGTCAAAGAACAATGTAAACTGTTTAGTGGCGGAGAAGGAGAAGGAATTGGGATACCCAGTTCATACAAGTGGAGGCAGTTGGTATAATGAGATGCTCCAACTTGGGCTTGATGAAAGCCTTGTACACCCTATAAATTCCATTGCTTTTCACTCTCCTTCAGGAGAAACTGCTTCTGCTAGTTTTAATGATCAAGATCCTTATGGTTGTATAATTAATGTAAGAGGGACGATTCAGTTTTTAGCAATGAAGGCAGCAGAAGAAGGCGCCAATATTCTACCTAATACGAAGGTAATCTCACCAATACTGGAAGATGATGAGATCGTTGGAGTTAATATTAAGTCTTTCGGTTCAGCGCCTAAGAAAGTCTACTCAAAAATCGTTGTAGATGCTTCAGGTAGTGCATCCCTTATCACTCGTAAATTAGGTCTAAAAAAAGGCAAGTGGCAGCGATATGGTATTGGTGCAGAATATGAGGCATATGTGCCGCTTCCAGATGAAAACCATGTAGATTTTATTTTGGGAGAAAAATATGCACCTGCAGGTTATGCGTGGATTTTTCCTACAGGAAAAAATCGTGCAAAAATTGGTGTCGGAATTATACGACCTGATAGCCGAAAAAACCCATTCGAATATTTGAAAGCAGTGATGCATCATCATCCAAATGTCTCAAAATACCTAAAACATGCAGTTCCTGTCGAATACCATCATGGAATCTTTCCTTGTGAAGGGCCGCTTCCTAAAACGGTGTTGAATAGATTTATCAGTGTTGGAGATGCCGCAGGGCATGGATCACCATTAGTTGGTGAGGGAATCAGATACGCATTACAACTTGGATACGCTGCGGGTGAGATCGCCGCTAATGCGATCGCTGATAGCGATACATCTGAGGACTATCTTATGCAATTTGAAGATAAATGGAGAACACAAGTAGAAACAAACTTTAAAATAGCGTTAGAAATACAAAAAAGACTTGCGAGTTATTCCGATGAAGATTGGGAACGAAAAATATCCATGTTGAAAGCAATGGATTTTGAAAAACTTATTATATTTCTGAATAAACTTAAAGGCGATCTTTAGCTGTCTTTAACTTCTTCCCTTTTTTTAGAATAAATCTTCAAGCCACAATATCCACATTCAATAATATTCTCCAGATTAGGAGTTGTTTTAATATCTTTCCCGCACTGAGGACATTTAGGCAATGTTTCGAGAGATTTGGGAGGAAGAATTAATTTATTGCGCCAATCAATTGCGCCCGTCCATTCCCCTTTTTCCCAAAGTTCTAGGAGAACCGCTTTGCAATTTTTTATAGGTATTTCAAAACGATCACAGATATCACCAAGAGTTGTGCGACCTTTGATTGTAGTATACTTAATTATTTTCTGTGCAAGTTCGCTCATTCTAATCCCGTAGCGCTATTTATACACCTATATTAGAAGCCTATACGTCATAGTTTAAAAATTTCTCGTAACACTTTTGATCTAATAATTTCGGGATGTTGCTGTGTAAATGTTTTTGGTCTTTTCTATGCGTTAATTTCGAATTCGGTAAGCCTTGATTTCCAACAGACACTAAATCGATAATTGACGAACTCTCAGGAAAGTTATAAGAACCAGTAATTCAACAATTAAATTGTGGAAATCTTTCTCAATCACAGTGAGAATTGATGTGATCGAGAAAATAAATCAGAGGCTTCTTTTAGGATGTGAGTTTTTGGAATTCACTATCAAACCGATTGATATTACCTCTGGAAAGAATGAAGTCATTTTGAATGAAGATGATGCTACAAAAATGGGGTTTAAAAACGGCGATCGACTCAAGATAAGACAAAGTCAGCTATCTACGGTTGGTATGATTGAAACCACCAAAACTATTGTAAATGAGGGCGAAATTGGAATTTATAAGGACCTACTAGAGAAATTTCCATTTGAGTTAAGTACGGGAGTAGAGGTTGCCGCTGTAGGACGTCCTGAATCGTTCTACTTCATAAAAGAAAAAATGAAAGGTAAGACGCTATCAAAAGATAAATTATACTCAATTGTTGCAGATGCTGTTGCAGGGAACCTCTCTAATTTGGAACTTGCGGCGTTTATCCTGGCAGAGGAGTTTATTGGGTTAGATATGGAGGAAATTGGGTACTTAACAAGAGCTATGGCAGAGACCGGACAAATGATCGATTTTGATGAAACCGTTTACGATAAGCACTCCATCGGAGGTGTCCCGGGTAACAAAGTGACCTTACTTATCGTCCCAATAATTGCTTCTGCCGGTTTACTCATCCCTAAAACCTCAAGCCGGGCTATTACTTCACCCGCAGGAACTGCAGATACCTTTGAAGTATTGGCAGATGTGAAATTCACTATAGATGAACTCAAGGAATTAGCACAAAAAGTGAGAGGAACGATTGCTTGGGGAGGCGCTCTTAATCTGGCACCTTCTGATGATATCTTTATTCACCGAGTTGAGCATGGGCTAGGTATAGATCCATTGCCTCAAATGATGGCGAGCATTTTCTCAAAAAAATTGGCAACTGGAGTGGATTTTCTTGTTCTAGACATTCCGACGCTTACCCGATATTATGAGAGAGGTGCAAAGGTTGGGAGCGTTGATGAGGCAAACACTCTCGCCCGGCAATTCGTAGAGCTTAGTGATCGAATAGGGATAAAAACTGAGGCTGCAATAACTTATGGAGGGCAGCCCGTTGGACATGCAATCGGTCCGGCACTAGAGGCACGAGAAGCACTTCAAGCTTTAGAGGGATTCAAACCATCAGCCAGCCTAGTTGAGAAATCATGTGCATTAGCTGGAGTGCTTCTTGAAATGAGCGGCAAAGCAGTGAAAGGTCAAGGAAAACAACTTGCTGAGGAGATTTTGAACTCAGGAAAAGCATTGAGCAAAATGAAAGAAATAATTGAAGCACAAGGCGGTAATCCTGCTGTTAAATCACAGGATGTTGCTGTAGGCAATTATAAGGCGGAGTTGTACTCATCCTGCGATGGCTATATCGTAAGAGTCGATAACAGTCAGATTGTAAAAATTTGCAATGCAGCAGGAACTCCTCGTGATAAAGGTGCTGGAATATTACTCCATGCGAAGGTGGGTTATAAAGTGAAAGAGGGTGACTTACTTCTTGAAATTTATTCTAATAGTGAATCACGGCTCTCAAAGGCACATGCAATTGCGCTTAAAAACAATCCAATAGTGTGTGAAGGCATGCTCATTGAAAGAATCTCTGATCTCACCTAGAGATTATCTCGTTTCTTTTTATAGTTAAACGGCAAGTTTTTCATAACTGGATATTAGTTTCCTACGTTCTTCATAGAACTGCTGCAATTCTGAAAGTTTCTCAGAGAATAAATTTAAATTTTCAATGCCGGCGCCTACAAAATTCTCGCTTATAACTTCATTTTTGAAGGATATTACGCTCTCTTCTAAAGCGTTCAGCTCGGTAAGAATATTGTATTCAAGAACTCTAACAAATTTGAAATCAATATCTTCTATTTTCTTAACTTCAAAATATGTCGAGAATCCATAATCTGGATTGATTACTTCGTTATAAAATATGTCCAAGCGATCAATTATTTCATCCATTTGTGTCCATGAATTTAAAAGCTGTAACTCGATGAATTTTGCATGGGCTTCTTTTAATGCATCTCCTATCGAAACTAATCCTGTCTTTAAACTTCCTCTCACAATTTTGTCTGCGCGAGTCCTACTTTCAAGATCAATATACTTTTTATCATCTGGTAGTTTATCAGGATCAATTTCAGCAAATTTATCTTCTGAATCACCCTTTAGCGTAATCTTATGCAGAGTGTCTTTTGACATTTTCTTGATTTTTTTCCAAACCAAATTGAAAACCACCGTGTATAATTTAGATATTGGTAATTGTCAATCTCCTAGTGATAAAATTGTCTTTATCATGGATTTTCTTATTACATTATAGGCTCAAAGCACATATCCTACCTTACATATTCCATTCTTCTATTTTATTTTATTCTCTTTAACTGACCTCTAAAAAGGTCGATAATTTCCTGTTGAGATGTTGCTTGTTCAGCAGTCTTATCATCCCTTATACGTCCAGTAAACCGTGGGAAACGCATAGCTAGACCGCTTCCCTTTCTTATCTTATCTAAAGCGCATGTATGCACGGGCGAAAGTGTTAGTTCAGCAGCTTGAACCTCTAGAACAATTGCAGGCTTAAACCATGCGTCAACTGTTGGTATAATTGAATCGTTGATAAATACTCGAGGTGGTTTGTCTGAGACTTGATATGGTTTTAATAATTTTTGAAGAGTCTCCAAGTGTTCATCTGTAAATCCACTTCCCATTCTGCACACGCTTTTAAACTGGCTCTCGATCGGATCATAACATGCCATCAGAAGCGAGCCATAATAACCTGTACGTGCACCATATCCCATATATGCCCCAATCACCACCAAGTCGAGAGTATCAGCGATTTCGCTTTTGTAATCTCTTTTATATTTAATCCAGAGCCAGCCTCTTGCTCCAGCCTGATAAATAGAGTCTTGAATGGATTTGGCCATAATTCCCTCGCATCCTTTTTCAACAGCTAATTCGAAAAATTCTTCTAATTCATCTTCGTTAATTACTTCTTTTTGAGCAGCAAGTCTAAGTTGTTCTGTTTCGGTTACTATCCCCTCTAGCGCTTTTCTACGAAGAGGATAGTTTTTATTTGTGAAATCTTTGTCCTCAAGGTATAAAAGGTCAAATAGGAAAAGATTAACTGGAATAGCTTTCATAGCTTCCTTTATCCCGTACTTTCTCCGCCGATGCATTAGTTCCTGAAAAGGACGCAATTCTCCTGTTTCAATGTTATATGCAACAACTTCACCTTCTATAATTGTCTTATTGGCACGAATCTGCGTTCTAACCATTTCACATACATCTGGATATTGTTCGCTAATTTCTTCAAGCCTTCTTGAAAAAAGAAGTATGGTTTCGCCATCCTTGTGAATCTGAAGACGTTCTCCATCGTACTTAAATTCAGCAATAAATGTTCCTTTTAGCTTTTCAAATATTTCTTCCGTCTCTCCAGACCTTTGTGCCATCATCATGCGAATTGGATGTCGAATCGTGACCTTAAAGTCTTTGACAGACTCTATTCCTTCTTTCACTAATTTTTCTGCAATTAGGCCAAGATCTGACGAAATATTAAATGCTCTTTCTATTATTGGTCTATTTGTGGCATCATCAGTATAGGCAATTGCAAGTGCATCCATAATAGTCATATCAGCCATACCAAGTCTCATTTGACCCAAAATTGTCCGGATTATGTACCTAGCTTCTAAAGGGGTAGCATTTGTCAGCAATCCTGCTAATAGTTTAATTTTAATGTCTACTGAGCCCTTACCACTTGTTCTGCCTATCTTATCAAGTGTCGCTGACATATATTTGGCATCAAGCGGCTTTGTAAACAAAGTCGTCTGTTTTTTCGTTGCTAACTCTTCTTCCGCAGCTTTTCCTAGATCCCCTTTTTCTTTCATTTTTCCGACAATTTGATCTGTAGTTAATCCAGTAGCATTTGCAATAGATTTTATTACCATTTTTTCAGCCATTCCGTATTGGAAATCTTCATAATCAGGGTAAGGTGAGCCTCTTATAAGGCCAATAACGACTCGGATATGGTCTGGAGGAGTAGCTTTAAATAACTCCACTAAATAATTCGTCATCTCCTTTCTTTTTGACGTATCTTCTATCTTACTCAACATTCCTGCTAAGACTTGATATTTCACTTCACTCACGAACCGTTATAGCAAAATTTAAAGTAACTATTATCCCAATCAAAGCCTTGTTATTCACAGAGTGTAATGCAAGGATTAATTTAAACATGGTACCAAAACAAAAAAACATTGGTAACCAATTTCCTAGTTATTATTTTCTCGATTCGTTTCGGAGAGGCGGATTTGAATGTCACGCAAAAAATCAAGTTCAAAGGAAGATAAGTTTGAAAAATATAGAAAAGCAGGCCAAGTTGTTGCGAAGACAAAAGAATACGTTCGACCGTTTGTAAGAATTGGTGCAAAACTCCTTGATATCTGCGAAAAGACTGAACAATCTGTGATAAAAGAAGGAGGAAAACTTGCATTTCCTTGTAATGTCTCAATTAACCATATAGCCGCCCATTATTCATCGCCACCTGGGGATAAAACAGTAATAAAAGAAGGCGATATCGTAAAGGTAGATATCGGTGCACACGTCGATGGTTTTATTGCTGACTCAGCATTTACAGTAAACTTCGATCCAGATTTCGATAAATTGGTTGACGCTGCTGTGGCTTCTTGCCATGCCGCAATTGAAGCAATGCTGCCTGGAACTAATACAAAAGATATTGGCAAAATAGTTGAATCTACTATTAAATCAAAGGGCAAATTCAAGCCAATTAAAGAACTTTCTGGACATATTTTGGAAGAATATGCTTTGCATGGTCATAAGACGATACCTAATGTTCGCATTCCATATGGGACAAAGATCGAAGAGGGTGAAGTATACGCAATTGAAACCTTCTCTTCAACAGGCACAGGTTCGGTTCATGATCTACCCTATGGCTACATTTATCGTTTACTGCCAGTGCGAACCCCAGTTAGATCAAAGGGTGCTCGAAAAATAATTAGTGCTGTTTTGAAGGAGTATAAAACGTTACCCTTCAGCGAGAGATGGATCGCCAAGCAAGTCAAAGCCTATAAAGTGGCATTAAATGAACTCATCACGAAGGGTGTCTTCCATCGATACAAAATACTTTCAGATAAGAAAGGTTGCAAGGTCGCACAAGCTGAAGAAACGATGATTGTTACGAAAGATGGACCTAAAATCACAACATCAATTGAATCAGATTAGATGTATTAAAAACCCAAATAAATTGTGACCTTAACGTATGAAACAAAAACCACTGCTACATCCCTTAGTGAAAAGAAATGTCACTTGGTATTTTAACGTATTGGGCGACTAGCGTAATAATTTATTTCTTTTGTATCATCCCGGGTTTTCTACTCGTTTATTCTTCATCCTCTTTTAACGTAATTGAAAAATTTATGATGAGTATAGGTTTTTCATTTGCAATCTTCATAATCCCATTAAGTATAGTTGCAATCTTTCATTTGGCGTTTTGGCTATGGATTCCTCTACTTACATTATGCATCATTGGTCTGATTACATTTATCACGTTTCTTCGCATCAAGAAACAATCCCAATCTGACAAACATTCTTTTATAGCCATATTAAACGTACCTGAATTAAAAATAGTTTTTCTACTTTTTTTTGTTCAATTCATCAGCAAGGTTTTTCTCGCAACGCTCCTTAACCACCCTGTTTTAGGCGCCGATTGGTTCAGATATACTATTGTGTATCCTTCAAATTATTTAGATCATAACTGGACTCCATCTCAAGACCGAACGCCTTTTTTCGATCTTTTAATTACCTTTTTCTACGTGATGTTCGGTAACAACTTTTGGATAGCACAGATATTCAGCTGTCTCGCAAATAGCGCACTTCTGCTTCCTGCATATTCCATTGCATCAAAATTCTTTGGAAGAAAGGTAGGTGTAACCACTTTCCTCCTTTTAATAGTCAATCCATACTTAATTGAAAACGCCCTTTATACATGGGCTAAGAATTTAACAGCTTACTTTGTCTTGTTAATGTTCTATTTTCTATTCTGTAAGAAAAACTATCTCTTCTCAGTATTTTTCAGTGCATTTGCATTCCTTAGCCACCCATATGCCTTATTTTATATAGCTTCTGCTACGCTCTTCCTTTTAATAACAAGAAAGAGCCGTTTTTTCCAAAAAAAATTATTGTATGGGCTCTTGCTCTTTGCTTTGCTTCTTACTCCCTACTTTGTGTGGAATACGATAGCTTTTGGTTCGTTACTGCCTTCACGCCTTATTTATTATCCTTTTGCCACGCAATATTATACAGAGGTGTACACAACCCCGTATGCATTAATTAGAAGTTTTTTCAATACTTCGCTCATTGTTCCTGTGCGAAATAGATTGTTAAACATCATCCGCTCACTAATTCCTATTCAAGTTGTCGGGTATCTGATAACGGGAAACTATCGTTTTTTGCTGTGGCATTTTTATCATACTTACCCCGGAGCGCTAACTCTTTTCCTGTATTTACTTGTAATAATGAAATTGTTACGGTTATCTAAAACAAGGAGTATTATATCTAATGAACTAAAGTTATTATCTTTTGTTTTCTTGCCATTTTTCTTAACAGCCGTATACTGGGGATATCCAGAAGCAGGATTTGTAAGGCAAACACTCCAACCCACCGTGCCGCTTCTTATCATGTTTGCTACGAATGAACTCCACTTTTATGCAAAAAAATTTTCTGCATGGAATCATAAACTTGTCCTTTTTCAGGTATTCCCGCTTTTTCTTTCAGGAATTGAAGGATGGATTTTCGGAAAAGTCATTTCACGATTTGAAGAATTTGAAACTCCTTTTATAGACCTACAACTATTTCAAGAAACAGGACTCCATCTCTCAGATCTTTATTCCGCAAAACTTTTGACTGGAGGTCCACAAGGTCTTCTTTGGAACATAATACCTTTGTGTCTAATGGTTTTCATAGTTCTTGCTATATTTGTTAAAGAAAAAGAAATTGGTGGTTTTCTGCGGAGTGCACTGTAATGCCTTTAGAAGTAGTTATCTTTCTTGCCTTAACGGCTTTTAGTTTTTTGCTTTTTCCGCTTGTCAATTCGCTCTTCCAAAGTTTGTCAATACCTGAAAAGATATTCATTTCTTCAATTCTATCCTTTGCTTTCTTAAGTTACTTAATTTGGTTGATTTCAATATGGTTTTCTTTGTATATAAGCGTAATTTTACTAGTCACAGGGTTGCTGGGAGCACTTAACATCTATCCCTATTTCCAAAATCCGATCAATAAAAAAGATTTGAAGCAGAAACTTCTTGCCAATAAAGATGAAGTATTAATCACGGTTCTCCTTTTTTTCATTTCTTTTGTATTGATATTGCTCCCTAGAATATTCAATCCTGCCATTGGCTTAGCTGGAGATACTTGGTGGCATGCTGCAGTAGTCGGACAAATAATTACAACGCGCTCTATTCCTCCGCCGAATCCATGGTATTCAGGCAGTCAGGTCACATATCCCTATTTCTTTCATTTGTTTACTGCTATCTTCTGCATCTTATTCCAGGAAGAAGTGAGTGTGGTATTTAATGTGGAAATTCCGTTTTTTGCAGGACTTACAGCCCTTGGAGGCTATTCTCTTGCCTATAGATTTACTAAAAGCAAAAAAATTGGGTTACTCTCTACTTTGTTTTTATTTTGTGGAAATCTATCTGGGGTTTATATCTTAATTTATGTATTACAAGGCAATCCCATACCTCAGTCTCATCATATCTATACCTTGACTCAAATCTATCTATGGGATCATTGGTATCGCACAGGCACTTTTGCTGCGTCTTTTATCTCGTATTTTTTCAGTACTGAGCCTATTACCTATTCATGGCCATTCTTCATTTTTACGATCTATTTATTAATTCTCTCAATTCAATATGAAAAAAATTGGTTTATTACTGCTCTACTCGGCTTTATGATGGGTTATATTCTCCTTACATATCCTTTCGAATATTTAACTTTACTTGGAACCGTTCTTTTGTTTATTCTAACTTTTGTAATTGTCTGGAGAAAGAAGGCATTAAATCAAGCGTTTAAACTTTTGTTGTCAGTTGGGTTAAGCGCGATAGTTTATCTTCCTTACTTATATCTAAACTACGGTAGAATTAGAGGCTTTAATTTCTGGATTTATGCTAAATTGCCGAGACTTGGTTTATGGGTCTACCTTGCCTATTTTGGAATTTTCTTGTTTCTTGGAACTATTGGCGCCTATACATCCCTCCGGTCAAAAAACCACCAGTTCAGAGCCCAAAGTATACTTCTTCTTTCTATGATTGCTTTTTCTTTGTTTTTTGCTAATATTTGGTATTTGCACACGTGGCCGAATACTTACAATCAAATTACGGTTCAAACATGGATACCATTTTCTGTCTTTGCTGGAATCGGGTTTAAGAGAGTTTTTCAATACACCCTTCCTCGTTTTAGAGGTATGACAATAAAGGAATTCATGTTTTCAAAAAACTCGCTTATAGGAATTTGCTTAGTCATTGTGTTGGCATTGACAACTCTTCACACACTTACACCCTTTTTTCATATATCTAGACACGTAGCTGCACCCTTTGAAGGGGAGAAAAATGGGCTTGATGCCCTAGTTGAATTTAAGAGAGATCATCCTGAAGAGTACGAAGCCCTAATGTGGATTCGAGAAAATATCCCAGGTAACCCTATCTTTCTTGAAAAATATACACACGCGTATAAATGGTATCCGCGCGTAGCTACAGTCGCCCATAAACGAGTCGTTTTGGGATGGACAAGTCATATGCGCCAATATTTATACCTTGTTGAAGAACGGGCCGCGGACATCGATTTAATGTATACTACAAGTGATCTAGAGCAATGCCTTGAGTTACTAAGAGCTTATGATGTGGATTATGTATATATCGGATTCATAGAAAAAGAATCATATCCTGCAAATAGTCTTGCCAAGTTCAGTAAGACACCCTTCGAAAAAGTATACGAAAATGATGTAGTGCAAATCCTTAAGGTTCCTAAGTAATTAAATTCGGACATTACAATTTTTAAAAATAAGAACATCCACTCAAGAGAGACGATAAATGTTTGAAAAAACTCGTATTAAAGACATAGGATTCTTCCAGCAGTTTAGGGACGTAAGGGTACGGCTTTTTCTTAGTGTTTTAATTGTGTACGCGTACTTTATCAATGGCTTTAATTCTCCTAATGAAGGAACTCGCCTTGCTTTAATTATGGCAATTGTAGAACAACATTCGTTTAAAATTAATGACTATATGGAATGGACATGGTGGATAGATTACAGCGAATATCCTCCAGGGAGTGGGAATTATTACTCAGATAAAGGACCAGGGTTAAGTTTTCTAGGAATTCCTTTCTATTTCATCGGCAAATTTATTGCATATAGATTGTATTCAGATACTTTGTTAATTAACGGAACGCTGGCAAGTTTTATAGTTGTATGCGGTTCTATATTCACCTCACTCAGTGTTGTAGTGCTTTTTGAACTCTGTAAATTGCTTAAAATTAGTGAAAAGACAAGTCTCATAACAGCTTTATCTTACGCCTTTGGTACGATCGCCTTTGTATATGGAAAAACCTTTTTTGCACATGGAACTTCCGCATTTCTATTGATTTCAGCGGCATATCTCACAGTTCATTACTTTCAAAATGGAAGAGAAGATGGTAAAAAGGTATTCCTTGCTGGTCTGGCCTTGGGATATTCTGTCTGTATCGATTATCAAAATGTACTTGCATTGCCACCAATTCTCGCGTTTTATGCTTTTAAGCGAGATTTCAGAAAATTACTGCTGTTTCTTGTTTCATATACTGCCTGCTTAAGTTTACTCGCTTGGTATCATTTTGCTGCTTTTGGTAGCCCGTTCTCAACACCTTACAATTATACTGGCACTTATGGTGATGTCCAGAGCACTCAGGCATTCTCTTACCCGATATACCTCGGTCTCTTCGGTTTATTGTTTAGCACCTATCGTGGGCTGTTTTATCTTTCACCTTTTCTTTTATTTGGAGCCTATGGATTTGTATTGTTTTTTAGACGCTACAAACACGAGGCCATATGGTTTGCGTCAACCTTTTTGATGATGCTATTTGTGCTTTCCGTGTATGTTGTATGGCACGGAGGTGGGGCCTATGGTCCTAGACTTTTATTGAGTGTCATTCCTTTTCTTGTCGTTCCTATAGGGATACTTTTGGATACACCCAATATTGCAAATAACCGTTGGTTTAAAGTTCTTTTCTTTGCCACCTTGGCATATAGTGTATTTGCAATAGCGACTGGTGCTGTTACTGACCCAGTTCCTTATCTGTGGATTCAAAATCCGTTTTTAGAGTATAATCTGCCACTTTTGATTGAAGGGAATTTGGATAGCGCTTTATTCAAATATTTCTCGCCATACACTATCATTTTAGTGCCATTATTGATACTATTGGTAAATCTACAGCAAACCTACCTTCTTAAATTAAGAAAAGTTGTGCTTAATGCAATTAATTCCTTAAAATAGGCTCTGCTATAATATAGTTTCCTTACGCTTTTTTCTGAAAAAAAGAGCGATGTAAGCTTATTCTCTTGGATTTTTCATCCCATAATTTCTATAAGGTTGGAAATCAATTATTTGAATGGGAGGTTCCACATGTGTTGGATGAAATAGACCAAAAAATTATTGCCATCTTAAGAAAGGATTCGCGAACTTCCTTTGTTAAAATCGCTGAAGCAGTCGGACTTTCAGAAACTGCTGTTAGGAAAAGGATAAAAAATTTGCAGGAACACGAAGTTATTAAAAGATTCACTATTGAGGTCGATGAAGAGCAGCAAACAAAGGCTATTGCACTTATCACCACGCAAGCTCAAATCCATACACCTAGTATCTCGCAGGATTTTATTAAGATCGATGGAGTATCACATTTGTATGAAACTACTGGAGAATACGATATCATTGCTTTTCTCAGTACCACATCAATTGAAAAACTCAATCAAACGCTTGAGAAAATCCGGCTAACTAATGGTGTTATTAGAACAAACACCAGCCTTGTTTTGCGCAGTTGGTTTTAACTTATGCGGCGGGAAGTCCCCTTCCGACAGCTGGGGGATGAAAGCCGCTAGCTTTATATAATTTTTTGGTAATATTGCTTTTTGGTATGGTGCTGTAATCCGCACCCGCAATTCCCCGACTGGGGTGGAGGTATATCCTCCCATAAGCGACCAGTCAGCATAGTGACAGGGGTAAGCGTTAGGAAGTCCGTGCATGAGGTCGCTATCCCGCATAGCAAGAAATTCCCCTGAATAAGGGGCAGGATAGTGATTGAGCAGCGTGTGCAACCTGGTAAGTTTCCGTAAGCCCATAGACGTAGGCTAAGCATCG
>Ga0114921_10000101_pt1 | contig 33968 bp, 34 predicted proteins | sample BentaG_FD_87016 | JGI IMG/M metagenome (GOLD analysis project Ga0114921, IMG submission 87016) | Deep subsurface microbial communities from South Atlantic Ocean to uncover new lineages of life (NeLLi) - Benguela_00093 metaG | ecosystem: Environmental > Aquatic > Marine > Oceanic > Sediment ... | reverse complement strand
CTTTATTTCCTAAACTTACAAATTTATGAAAACCTATTTTCTCCTCTGTTGACCAATCCAAAATTGCAGCACACAATGCACCAGACTGAGAAAAGAATGAGATATTGCCTTTTTTTGGAGTATGAGTAGTGAAAGAAGCATTATATGGACTATCGGTATTTATTATTCCCAAACAATTCGGACCTACGATTCTAATTCCATTTGATTTTGCTATACTTGCTACTTCTTTTTCTAACTTTGAACCCTCGATTCCAGCTTCCTTGAAACCAGCAGAAATTATTACTGTAGCTTTCACCCCTTTTTTACCACATTCTTCCATAACTTTTGGAACAAATTTAGCAGGAACAACTATAACTGCCATCTCAACATCTACTGGAATATCTAATATGGAAGGATAACATTTAATGGCATGAATCTCATCAGCTTTTGGATTAACTGGAAAAAAGGGTCCTTTAAATCCTGAATTTCTAATGTTATCGAATATTAAATGTCCTACTTTATATTCTTCTCTCGATACACCAATAACTGCTATAGAACCTGGATAAAAAAGAGATTTAAGACTCAAATATCAACCTCCAACTTCTATTTTTTCTTTTTCTTTTCAACTTTTATTACTTCCACTTTATTATAATAACCACAATTAGGACATATTCTATGTGGGATTTTAGATTCATGACATTGAGGACACTCAACTAAAGTTGGTAAGTTTAGTTTATGATGTGATCTTCTCTTATTTCTTCTCGATTTTGAAGTTTTTCTTTTAGGAACAGCCAATTATATACCTCCAAACTATTCTAATTTTTTTATTGTTCATTTAAGCTATATTTTCCATATAAAATATTTATAAAAATATATCTTAAAGTCTATAGAATCAACTAAATTATAAAAAATGTTAAATAAAATCTATAAATTGTAATTTAACTCAGTAATTAAGAACTTTTACTTCTCTTCTTCTATAGTTTTTCCTGATAGTTTATCTCTTCCCTTTTCAATTGATAAAAGAAGTTTTTGAAGAGTTGCTTCCAGGTTAGCTAACTTTGAGTCTATGTAATCTTCAGCCTCTAATCTAATCCCTCTTGCTTTTGTCTCAGATTGTTTGATAATTACTTCTGACTCTCTCTGCGCTTTCTTTATTATTTCAGTTTCTAAAATCAACTTATTTGCATTCTCCTGTGCTTCTTTAACAATTCTATCTGCTTCTTTTCTTGAATCATCCAGTACTTGATCCCTCTCTTTAACAATCCACCTTGCCTGTTTGAATTCCTCTGGAAAAGATGCTTTCAATTTATCCAGGAAATCATAGATCTTTCCCTCATTTATAATAACATTTGAGGTTAGAGGAAGTCTTTTACTTTTTGAAATCAAATCTTCGAATTCTTCCATTACTTTTAATGCATCCAAAATAACTCCTTTTTAAAAATCCCAATAGATTTTTAGATATAATAAATCATTTTAATAAAAATTTAAAGAAATACACGAATAAATTAAGTTAAATCAATAATTATTTTATCCCGGAGTCATAATAATTTAATCTCTATTTTTTCTATACTGATTATAATATCTAATTAAATCATTATTAATCTCTGGTGGTATCAAATTTTCAATACATCCATTAAATTTTAAAACTTCTTTTACAGCACTTGAACTTAGAAATGCGTAATCAGTTTTGGTTACCAAAAATACAGTCTCAATTTCTGGAGCTAATTTATGATTCACCTGTGCCATTTGAAACTCATATTCGAAATCTGATGATGCTCTTAATCCCTTAACTATAACTGATGCTTTTTCCTTCTTTGCTAAATCAACTAATAATTCATCAAAGTGACAAACGTCAATATTCGAATAAGGTTCAATCACTTTTTTTAATAGCATAACCCTCACATCTACTGGAAAAAAGGGAGTCTTTCTTGGATTCTTAGCAACTGCTACAATAACCTTATCATATAATTTCGATGCTCGTATGAATATATCTTTATGACCTGATGTAACTGGATCATAACTTCCTGGACAAATTGCTACTTCTTTCATAACCCACTCCTAAAAATATTTATTTATTTAAAATTTATACTGAGTTTGAAATTTATAAAATCATAGAAAATTTCTAAGACTTTACCTTTATATATATCTATAAAAAGACACTACTGATTCTCCAACTTTTTTATCTTTTATGAGTTTCAACTTTTCAAATATTTCAGAAAAGGAGATCCTTTTAGAGTGATGATAAATTAGTTCCCCATCTATAGTTAAAAGCTCGCTTTTAACTATCTTTTCTAAAATATTTTTTATTTTAACTTCATTTATTTTATATGGAGGATCACAAAATATGATATTAAATTTTAATTTTTTATTAGCTAAAATATTTATAGATTTAGTCACATTCATAATAAATATATCAGATACATCTTTAAATGATGTATTTATTATATTCTGCTTTAAAAAATTTGCAACAGTATAATCCTTTTCTACAAAAACAGCTCTTTTCCCCCCTCTACTTAACGCTTCAATTCCCAATGAACCTGATCCAGCATATAAATCTAATATATATGCATCAACTACCTTATTTGAGAGAGTATCAAAAACCATTTTCTTAATTCTGTTTGTCATAGGTCTTGTAGACAAACCTTTTTTACATTTTAATTTTCTTCCTTTAGCTTTCCCTGCTATAACTCTCATAAAAATTAAAAAAATAATTTATAGTTAAATTTGCCAGAATTTATTATCTGGATATTCAAAATTTAAAAAATTTATCAAAACTTTTGTGATTGGTGAACTGAGCGAAATATCATTTTTTATAATGGAAAATGCGTCCTTTCTTGATTTCTCTAATATTTCCTTATCTCTCATAATACTTGATATCTTTAAATCTGGAATACCCCATTGTCTATCACCAAAAATTTCGCCTTCTCCTCTTATCTCCAAATCCTTATTTGCTAACTCGAACCCATCCTCTGTTTTTAAAAATGAATTTATTCTCTTGAATGCTTCATCAGTCTTTAAATCTGCAAATAAAATACAATATGATTTATGTTCCCCTCTTCTAATTCTCCCTCTTAATTGGTGTAATTGAGATAATCCAAAGCGATCAGCATTTTCTATCAACATTACTGTTGCATTTTTCACATCTATTCCAACTTCCACAACAGTAGTTGAGATAAGAACATCAAGTTCCTTGTTTTCAAATCTCTGCATTATCTCCTCTCTTTTTTTAGAAGATAATTTTCCATGAAGTATTTCAACATTATATTCTTTAAAAACTACCTGCTTTAACTCTTCAGCTTCTTTTATTACTGATTTAACTTTAAGTAAATCTGAATCCTCAATTAGTGGGCAAATAACAAATGCTTGTCTACCCTCATTTAATTCACTTTTTATTAAGTTATAAGCTTCTTCTCTCTCACCTGGATGGAAAAGTCTTGTTTCAACACTTCCTCTACCTGGTGGCATCTCATCAATAATTGAAACATCTAAATCTCCATACATTGTTTGAGTAATAGTTCTTGGAATTGGTGTTGCAGACATGATTAAAACATGTGGATATTTACCTTTACTTTTTAACCGTTTTCTCTGAGTAACCCCAAATCTATGTTGTTCATCTACAATAACTAATCCTAAATTTGAAAATATCACTTTTTCCTGAATTAATGCATGAGTTCCTATAACTATTTGATTTCCATCTTCCTTAATTTGCTTTAAAATTTTTAACTTTTCACTGGGTAAAGTTGAACTGCTTAGAAGAAGTACTTCAAAAGGATATTTTTTTAGCATTTTCTTAAAGTTCTTAAAATGTTGCCATGCTAAAACCTCAGTGGGAACCATTATTGCAGATTGATAACCATTCAATGATGAAATTATCATAGAAATCAAAGCAACTACTGTCTTTCCGGAACCAACATCTCCCTGAAGTAATCTATTCATAGGGATTGGTTTTGAAATATCTTCTTTTATTTCATTAATAACTTTTTTCTGAGCTGCTGTGAGGTTAAAGGAAAGGCTTTTTATAAATTTTTCAATCTTCGATTTATCTACATCCATCACTACCGATTTTAAATCTATGGTCTGGGACTTCTTTCTGAGAGCTAAGCCCAATTGTAGAAAAAAGAGTTCATTATAAATCAGTCTATTTTTTGAGATTTTCAATGAACTAAAAGATCCTGGAAAATGGATTTGATTTATGCAATTTGATAAAGATGTAAGAAAATCCTGTCTTATCTTGATTTTATTTGGCAAAGGTTCTGGCAAAACTCCATACTTTGAAAGAATTTTGCTAAAAATCCTTCTTAAATTTTTAGTGCTAATTCCAGCAGTTGATGGGTGTTTAGGTATTATTCTGCCAGTATGAATTTGATTTCTTTCACTCTTTATATCTAAAATGTCATAAAGAGGATTCGTTATCTGAAGCTCATTAAATTTGTATTTTACTACACCACTATAAGCTACAAAAGTTCCTTTTTTTAATATATCAGCAATATAGTTTTGGTTAAACCAAATGCCTGTTATGTATCCAGTTTTATCCCAGATAAATATTTTTAACAAATTCTTTCTACTTCTTGTTCTACTCTTATCTACTCTTTTTACTACCCCTATAATTGTTATTTCTTCTCCCTCTTTAACATCACAGATCTTTTTTACTTTGGAAAGATCCAGGTATGTCCGTGGAAAATGATAAAGTAGGTCTTTTATTGAAAAAAGATTTAATTTAGCTAATTTATTAGTTGTGGCATTACCGATTCCTACTCCCCTTATTTTTGATAAAGGTTTATAAAGAAGCAGCTGGTTCTTTATGCTGTTCTCTTTGGGAAGAATTGATTCGAATTCAGGTTCATAATGAAAATTTGGTGTTGATTTTATTCCTCCAAAACGGTTGTATTTGTCGTTAATATTTCCAAACATTTTAAAAAGTTATTTATAAGTAAATAAAAAAATGATATGACAAATAAAAAGGATATCTTAATAAATTACTCAATGGATATTAAAAATGGATATAAGGGCTGACCACCATTATGAATCTCTATTTCCTTATCTAAAAATTTTCCTTTAAGTTTATTTTCAATTTCCTTTTTTTCCTTATCAGCCAAATCTTTTCCACAATACAGAGTTATTATCTCGCTTTCCTCATCTAACATCTTTTCAATCAAAGAAATTGTATTTTCTATTAAGTCATCTCCTATAACTACAAGTTTATTATTATAAAATCCTATCACATCTCCCTTTTTAATATCACCAACAGAGGATTTTGTTTCTCTAACCGCAAAAGTTATTTCACCAGTTTTAACATAACTTAAGCTTTCCTCCATTGATTTAACATTGACATCCATTTCTAAATCTTTATTAAAAGAGAGCATAGTAGAAAATCCCTGTGGAATTGATCTACTATTTATTACAGCTATACTTTTTTCAGTTAATTCTTTAACCTGAATAGCTGCAGGAATTATATTTTTATTATTTGGAAGTATGATTACATTTCTATTGGGAAGACTATTTACAGCTTTTGCAATATCAGCTGTACTTGGGTTCATACTTTGACCACCATCTACTGTTATATTTACACCTAAACTTTCAAAAATAGCTTTATTACCATCACCAATACAAACTGATACTACCGCTATCTCATCTAACACTTTTTCGTCAATTTTTTGAGCTTGAGCTTGATCTTTCATATTATCTATCTTTATATTATGAATTTCACCTTCTTTTAAAACCCTTCTTATTACTAAATTGGGTTCATTAGTATGAACATGGACATGGACATTTTTACTATTACCTACTACTAGAACTGAATTTCCTCTTTTCTCAATATACCTTTTTAACTTTTCCATATCAATATTTTCACCTTCTAATAGAAACTCCGTACAATATGTATAAGTTAATTCTTCTTTTTGTTGTCCTAATCCCATAAATTCAACTCCTTTTGTAACTACTGTGGGTTTTAATTCTTCTCCCTTTAATCTACTTAACATTCCTAAAAAGATTATATACAACCCTTGCCCACCAGCATCTACAACATCAGCTTCTTTTAATACATCTAAAAGCAAGGGTGTTCTCTCTACTGAATTTTTAGCTTCTTCCACAATTTTTTCAAAAAAGTCTTTTATTGTTTTACTTTTTCTTGATGCAGTTTTTGCAGAATTAGCAATATCTTTAATAACAGTTAACATTGTTCCTTCAACTGGCTTCATCACACCTTCATATGCTACTTTTTTACTAAGTTCTAAAGCTTTTGTGAGATCTTTTATACCTACTTCTTTCTTCTTTTCAATATAATTAAATAATCCCCGAAAAATCTGCGAAAGTATTACACCTGAGTTACCCCTCGCTCCTAAAAGAGAACCCTGAATTACAGCATTAGTAAAATTCTTCATGGTTAATTCGTTTATGGATGATAATTCTTGAAATACAGATTGCATTGTTAGAACCATATTTGTACCAGTATCACCATCAGGGACTGGAAAAACATTTAATTCATTTATTTCTTCCTCATTCTTTTGCAAGTAAGCAAATCCGGATTCCAATAAATTATAAAAATCGCTTGAAGATAGTACTTTAGCCAAACTAATTACATCCTTTTTGAACTTCTTGTATATTATTTAAAAAATTATTTTATATTTACCTTCTGTATATTAATATCTATTTTTCCAATTGGTAAAGATGTTAATTTTTCAAGATTAAACCTTATTGAATCTCTCAAACTATTAGCAACCTGTTTGAGATTTGTACCATATTGGACTATAACATGAATTTCAATATTAACTTTATCTTTATCTCTACTTACAATTACACCTTTACTTTGATGTTCTCTATGTAGAAGTTTTATTATACCCTCCTTCAAGGATGGGTTTACAAATCCTATAACACCGTAACACTTACTTGAGACATTACTTACAATTTCAGAAATAGCAGTGTCAGATATTTGTATTTGACCACGAGATTCCTTGTTAAATTCCAATATATTACCCCCCAAATCATAATATTCATTTAATAGTAATATTTATTTTTAAAGTATTAAGAGTTGTGAACACATCTCTTAAATAGTTCAATTAATTTTTAAATTAATATCACTTCTTTAATCAATATTTGACGATTAATAATATTTTATTGTTTCCTTAAGTAAAATACAATGACGCTTGTTGCAAAAAATATTTCATTTTCGCTAAACCTCTCTAATAAATTTTAACAAAATTTATAAAACTATAAAAATTTAACTTATTAATTTAGCAACTAACTTTAACATTTTGTATTGATAACAATAAAAATATAAATATATTTGATTTTTTTAAATAATAGACATATAATTTCAAACTTACAAGTAAAAATATATATTTTATATTAAAAAATAATTTATAATTAGGTTATATAATAATTTTTTTATAAACACTTATAAGAATACATAAAGAGAAATATTGTGGCAAGAATTTGTGAAATTTGTAAAAAAGGACCAGTATCAGGACATCAAATTAGCCATTCTCATAGAAAAACTAAGAGAAAATGGCTACCAAATCTCCATACAGTAAAAGTAAAAAGGGATAAAAGAGTAGTTAAAATCAAGATATGTACTAAGTGTCTTAAAGCTGGAAAAGTAGAAAAAATAGTGAAATAAAAATATATATCAAAAAAAAGAAATATATCCCTTATAACTTTTTCTATTTATATTTTAATAATTACTTCAATATAAATTTTTCTGTTACCTCACCTGTTTTGATATTAAAGAAAGTTAATTCATTATCATGTAAGATTGCTCCAGATGCAGGTTTTTCATCTAACGAAATGCTTGCACTACCAGGATTTATGAAATAAGCATCCTCTATTTTTTCAAATGATTTACGATGGGTGTGACCTGTTGCGATAATATTATACTTGTCTTTCCTTGCAAGTTTAAGAAAATCTTCCATGCTCATATTATGCCCATGATTTATAAGAATTCTAAAAGGTTGAGAAAAAATATAGGCAATTGGATTTTGGATGGGTCTTTCTATTGCTATTTGGTCTACCTCACTATCGCAATTACCTTTGCAGAAAATTATAGGTTTTTTCGATTCATTTAATAGCTGTGCTGCCTTCTTTGGATTATAGGATTTCTTAATTGGATTGAAAACACCATGATTTAATATATCACCACAATGCAGAATAAAATCACAATCCTTAAAAATCTCAAGACTTTTTCTAATGGCTATATAATCGCCATGAGTATCGCTAAATATTCCAATTTTCATAATTAAAATTTAATTTATTTTATTTCTTTTAACAAATTTGACATTTCAATAGCTGATATAGCTGCTTGATATCCTTTATTACCCATTTTTGTTCCTGCTCTTTCTATAGCTTGCTCAATAGTGTCTGCAGTTATAATTCCAAATGATACTGGTATCTCTAAATCAAAACTGACTCTTTCAATTCCCCTCGTTACTTGAGAAGCTACATATTCAAAGTGAGGAGTATCCCCTCGTATAACTGCTCCCAAACATATGATAGCATCATATTTTTTTGTAAGTCCTAACTTTTTTGCAATAAGAGGTATTTCAAGACTTCCCGGAACATAAGCTATCTTAATGTTTTCCTCTGAACATTTATGTCTTTTTAAAGCATCTAATGCCCCTTCTAAAAGCCGACTGGTTATGAAATCATTAAATCTGCTTACCACTATTGAAAACTTTAAATCTTCTGCTATTAAATGACCTTCATACATTTTGTTCCTTTTTTCATTCTTAAAATCTTCCTCATACTCCACCGGTCCAGAATTCATCTTGCTACTTTCATATTTCTTTTCCATTTATTCTCCTTTCTAAAAAATTATTATTTTTTACTATTTCGATTTAAATTTAATTCTTTTTAGAGATTTGTGACTATTATTCGACACAATCAATTAAATGAGAAAGTTTATCTCTCTTTGTTTGTAAATATTTGATATTTTCTTTATGTGGTTTTACTACTATTGGAACTCTTTCTGTTATTTTTAACCCGTATCCCTCAAGCCCCACAATTTTTCTTGGGTTATTTGTCAATAATCTTATTGTTGATAATCCTAAATCAACCAATATCTGGGCTCCAATTCCATAATCTCTAAGATCTGCTGAAAAACCTAATTCTATGTTTGCTTCAACAGTATCTAAACCTTTGTCTTGCAGTCTATATGCTTTTAATTTATTGGAAAGTCCAATTCCTCTTCCCTCTTGCTCCATATATAGTAAAACACCTCTTCCTTCATCTTGTATCTTCTTAAGAGCTTTAGACAACTGTTGACCACAATCACATCTTAGAGACTTAAAGACATCTCCAGTAAGGCATTGAGAATGTACTCTAACTAAAACATTTTGTTTATTTATCACCTTACCTTTTTTCAAGACTACATGAACTTTCTCATCCAAAATTGATTGATATACAATAATATCAAATTTACCATATTCTGTTGGAAGTCTTGCTGTTGATATCTTTCTAATTAATCTTTCTCTTTTTCTCCTATATTCAATGATAGATTCTACTGTAACAATGGGCATATTAAACTTTTTTGCAATTTTTTCCAACTGATTTAATCTAGCCATTGTTCCATCATTATTCATTATCTCGCATAAAACACCAGCTGGGAAAAGACCTGCTAATCGAGCTAAATCAATAGCAGCTTCTGTATGTCCCGCTCTCTTAAGCACACCACCATCATTCGCTCTTAAAGGGAAAACATGCCCGGGCATACTTATATCTTCTGTTTTTGTTTTAGGATCAATTATTGTTAAAATTGTTGCAGCACGGTCAAATGCAGATATTCCAGTTGATATTTTATGTTTCGCGCCAACAGAAACTGTAAACGCAGTTCCATGTTTCGATGTGTTCTCAGTTACCATATCAGGTATCTGTAGTTCATTTAATCTTGAACTGATACAAGGCATGCAAATTAAACCTCTACCAAACTTTGACATGAAATTTATATCCTCAGGAGTAACCTTCTCAGCAGCCATTATGAAATCACCTTCATTTTCTCTGTCTTCATCATCAACCACTATTACCATTTTGCCTTTTTTAATTTCTTCTATTACCTTTTCAATTGTGACTATGCTCATATTATTTCTTTCCTGTAAAATTTTTTCTTTAAATTGTTATTAGTAATCTCTTTATTTTTATATCTATCTGAAATAAATTTATAGCAGTATTTCGCAAGAACATCTGCTTCTAAATTTACATTATCATTGATACTTTTATTACCTAAAGTAGTATTTTTCAGAGTGTATGGAATTAAATTAATTGAGAACTTTCTAATAAAAACATCCATTATGGTCAAACTAATGCCATCTACAGTTATTGATCCCTTTTTCACTATATATTTCGCGAATTCTGGTGAGTGAGAAATCTCAAATATATTAGAACCTCTTTCCCTTTTTATCTTTATTATTTTTCCAACTTCATCAATATGTCCTAAAACAATATGACCTCCCAATAAGGTTCCAAGAGTAATAGATCTTTCTAAATTTACCTTTCTTCCCACCTTAAGATATTTTAATGTGGTTTTTTCATATGTTTCAGGTAAGATATCAACACCAAACAAACCATGTCCAATTTCTGAAATTGTAAGACATGTTCCATCTACACTTATGGAATCACCCAATTTAAGGTCTTCGTAAATTTTTTTGCAAAAAATTCTTATAAAACTTTTTTCTGGAGATAGTCTTACTTTTTTAACTATTCCAATTTCTTCAATTATTCCAGAAAACATTTTTTCCTTTTCTAATCCGTTTAAGAAATTTTACTAATTAATTTTTATTAAATAGGATAAGCTTCAATTAACAGATCATCCCCTATTCTTTCTACCTTTGAGAAATTAAGTTTTTTGGTATCTACCATTCTTACAATTTCTAAGTCACCGATAGTTTGAAAAGCATTATATCCACCAATTATCATAGGAGCGATAAAAATATGAAATTTATCAACCAAATCTTGTTTAATAAATGATGTAGAAAGTGTTGGACCAGCCTCTATTAGGACAGATGTTATCTCTTTCTCACCCAATATTTTTAGTAATTCATTTAAATTTACTCTGTTTTTTAGTTCAATATTCTCATTCTTGTTTTCATCAACTATTAGAATCTCTGCTCCAAGTTTATTTATTTCTTTAGCTTTTTTCTTGTCATAATGCTTGGTTGTTGCAATAATTAATTTTGTTTCATTAGCAGTCTTTAATAATTTTGAATCCAATGGTATTTTAAGTCTTGAATCTACCACAATTCTTATAGGATTTTTTTTATTGTTGTCATGTCTTGCAGTAAGTAAGGGGTCATCAGCTAGTACTGTCCCCACTCCAGTTAATATGCTATCAAATTGACTTCTTATTCCATGCACATATTTTCTTGAAATATCTGAGGTAATCCATTTAGAATCTTTTGTTTTAGTGCACATCTTACCATCTACACTTATAGCCATTTTCAATACAATAAAAGGTATCTTTTTTGTAATATGTTTTATGTAAATCTCATTTTGTCTTGATATTTCATCTTGTAAAAATCCAACTTCTACATCAACTCCTCCTTCCTCTAACTCTCTTATTCCCTTACCATTTACATTTGGATTAGGATCAATCATTCCAACTATTACTTTTGTTATTCCACTTTTTAAAATTGCCTGAGTGCATGGTGGTGTATGACCATAAAAACAACAAGGTTCAAGAGTCACATATATAGTGTCTCCTTTCAGAGAAACGTTGCAAGAATGTAGGGCTTCTACTTCAGCGTGATTAGAACCTCTCTTTTTATGATATCCTTTTCCGATTATCTCATCGTTTTTAACTAGAACAGCTCCAACCAGTGGATTGGGGCTTGTATTTCCCCTTGCTTTCTCTGCTAGTTTGAGTGCAATATTCATATATTTTTTATGTACTTCTTTTTTAATATTTTTCACCTATTGAACCCACTTTTATATAGATTTTTCTACTTATTAAAATATTTTCCTTAAATAAAATAAACGCCAAGGAGAAAATTCCTTGGCGCATGTATAGAATCTTCTCCCATCCAGACTATACTGTCGGCTCTGGAATAACCAGATCTGCCAAAAAGGCTCGCGGGCTTTTACCGCCGGTAGGGAATTACACCCTGCCCTGAAGATTTTTATCTTTAAAAAATATAATAATATTATATACTATAAAAACTACTGTTTTTCAATATTTTACCAAAAAATATGTTCTATATTTCAATTGAAGAAAAATTTTTTACAGCTTCTTCTGTATCACTGGATTTATATATTGCAGATCCAACTACTAAAATATCAGTTCCAGCTTTTAATAATTTATGAGCATTATTTAAATTTATTCCGCCATCAACTTCGATTTTAACTTTAATGTCTTCTGTATCAATTATTCTCCTAATTTTTCTAATTCTTTCATAAGTTTTTTTTATAAATTTTTGACCTCCAAAACCAGGAAAAACAGACATGATAAGAAGAAGATCAATATTTTTTAGGAAATTAGTTATATTTTTTATAGGGGTATCAGGATTTATAGCAAGTCCTGCTTCAACCCCATATTTTTTAATCTCTTTTATAATATTTAATATTTCTATTGATGATTCTGATTCATAATGAATAATTATGCAATTGGAGCCAGCATCTATAAAATCTTTTATATATCTTTGTGGTTTTTGAATCATTAAGTGAGCTTCTAAGGGAATATCAGTAATATTTTTTATTGCTTTTACAATTGGAATTCCAAAAGAAATATTTGGTACAAAATGTCCATCCATTACATCAATCTGGATAAAATCAGCATAAGGCTCTATTTTTCTAATCTCATCCTCTAAATGTGTAAAATCTGCATCCAGTATTGAAACTGACAATTCGTATGTTTTATCTTTTTTATTAACCATAATGAAATTTAAGTTTTGTTATAGGTTTGTTACATAATTTCAGAGATATTCTATTTCAGGATGTCTCCTCTATTTACTCGATAACCCCGTAAGAACTCAATATCTTTCATCCTTCTTCTATCCTGAGGTTGCAATATAAAAGGACGAATTAAATAATCTGATGTTGCAATAAATAACCCTTCTCTTGGTGAACATGTCACTACTGATCCTGGAGGAAGAGTTGATTTTCTATTAATTATCTGAGATATAAATATTTTCAGGTTTTTACCTTTAATGGATGTTTGAGCACCAGGGGTTGGACTTAAAGCTCTTATTTGATCATGTATTTTCTTTGATGGATTATCCCAACTTATAGTTGCAATTTTTTTTGTGATTTTATTAGTATATGTAGCCAAACTATCATCTTGTACGATAGTCTTTACATTCCCTTTTTCAACTAAATCTAGGGTATCCATTAATAATTTACAGCCTTCATTTTCAATTATTCGCTTGAGCTTTCCAAAAGTATCATTTTCTTTGATCTTGATTTTATTTTGCAAAATTATATCCCCCGAGTCCATCTTTTCCTCTATAAAAGTTGTAGTAATACCTATTGTTCTGTCTCCATTTAATATTGCCCATTGAATTGGTGATGGACCTCTATATTTTGGAAGCAAAGAAGGATGAAGATTAATCCATCCTTTTTCCATGATGTTTATAGTTTCTTTTTTCAAAATCCTTCCATATGCTACAACAACTCCCACTTCTGCTTTAAGTTTACTAATTTTTGATATAAATTCCGAGTTATTAATATCTGGAGGTTGGAGAACTTTTAATCCCAATCTGATAGCTTCTTCCTTTATGGAAGGTGATGTTATTCTCATTCCCCTTCCACTCTTTCTATCAGGATTTGTTATAACAGCAACAATTTTATGATGCGATGAATTTATTGTTCTTAAAAATGGAACAGAAAATTGAGGCGTTCCCAAAAAGATGAGTTTCAAATCTTTCCCTCCTGATATTGTTTTCTTAACTCATTCATTTCTAAAAGTATTTTTCTTCTATCTTCATTTGAAGCATGATCAATAATTAAAACACCATTAAGATGATCAATCTCATGTTGAATCGCCCTTGCCAACAGACCTTCAGCATTTATTTTAACCTTTTGACCTTTTGAATTTTTAGTTATTATAGAAATTTTTTCAGCTCGCTTTATAAGACAACTTAAGGAGTAAAAGCTTAAACAACCCTCTTGTTGTTCTGTTTCTCCCTCCCTCTTTATAATTTTAGGATTTATGAGTTCGATTAATTCATCCCCAATATCAACAACAGCCACTTTTTTTAAAACACCTATTTGATTAGCTGCAATACCTACACCAGAAGAGTTTTTCATGGTGTCTACTAAATCTTTAATTAATTTTTTAATCTTACCATCTATCTCTTTGACATCTGAACATTTTTCCCTTAAAACGGGGTTTCCAAATACCTTTATCCTATTTTTTGCCATTATCAATTTTCTCTTGTATGTTTAACTTTCAAAATTTAAAAAATTACCATTTAAAAATATTAAGACTTTTACTAATATCCAAAAATTATTGGAAACTTTATATATATTTTCTAATCTAAATTTCCTTTAAAAATATACCATAAAGTTAATATTAAAACTTAAATTTATTAAAAAAATAGGAAAAAATTCTAACCTAAATTTTAAAACTTTTCAAACTCTAAAAATGTCTATGTCATATAAAATTTAAAAATGGACACTTTTTTTGTAAATTTATATTTTAGACTGTCTATTTTTAAATTTTATCTAATACCTTGAAATTATGTCTAACCATTTTTTACTTTATCACTTGATTAAGGTAGTCTTATTTTAATATGCAAAGAAAGTTATTTACATTGTTAATATGGGGTCAACATCTACTACATATTTAGCCTTCTTACCTAATCTAGGAATCTCTAACATTGTTTGATTCAATATTTCTTTCGTTTTATCAGGTTTTTCTGTTTTTATAAATATATGCCATCTATATTTATCCTTAATTCTTGAAAGAGGAGCTGGTGCTGGACCTAATATAGTAGCATAATTATCTATTTCTTTCGATTTAATAAAAGAAAATATTTCATTACTAAGATTAATAACATCATCTTCAAACTTACCAGAAATTAATATATTTATAAGATAAGAATATGGTGAATACATTAGTTCTTTTCTAAATTTAATCTCCTTTTTATAGAACTTTAAATAGTCACCTTTTGTTGCACAATCTATAGCATAATGCTCTGGAAAGTGTGTTTGTATAATTACCTTTCCCACTTTTTTACCCCTACCGGACCTTCCACTAACCTGTGTTACAAGTTGAAATGTCCTTTCTGCAGCTCTAAAATCCGGAAGATTTAAAGCTGTATCAGCATTTACAACTCCAACTAATGTCACATTCTTTATATCCAGACCTTTTGCAATCATCTGTGTACCTAAAAGAATTGACCCTGAGCTCTGGCTAAATTGGTTAAGAATTGTCTGATGCGAAATCTTTCCTCTTGTACTGTCTGTATCCATTCTATATACATCAACTTTGGAAAATAATCTGTATAATTGCTCTTCAACCCTTTGAGTACCCATCCCCATCGGTTTTAGAGTTATACCCTTACAATTTGGACATACATCTGTAGCTCCAGTTGTATAATTGCAATGGTGACAAATGAGTGAGAGATTTACTCTGTGATATTTTAAGGATAGGTCACAATTTGGACATTTAAATACATATCCACAACTTGTGCAGAGTAAAAATATGGCAAATCCTCTTCTATTTATAAATAATATAACTCCATCTTTATTATTTAGTGTTTTTTCAATCTCACATATTAATATATTGCTCATTCCCAAAGCACCTGGAACAATTGGTTCATTTCTCATATCAACAACTTCAACCTCTGGTAATCCTCTCTCTGTAACTCTTTCTGGAAGAGTAAGAAAGTTATATTCACTAATCTCTGCTTTGTATCTAGTTTCAATACACGGAGTAGCACTTCCAAGTATAACAACTGAATTTTGTAGCTTGGCTAATTTCTGAGCAACTTCTCTAACATTATATTGAGGGGAGGTTGTTTCTTTGTAGCTATTTTCATGCTCCTCATCTATAACGATCACACCCAAATTCTTTAATGGTGAAAAAATTGCAGAACGAGTTCCAATAACTACCTGACATCTATTTTCATTTATATCCATCCACTGATCAAATCTTTCTCCTTTGCTCATTTTGCTATGAAAAACTCCAACGACATCACCTAATCTATTTTTAAAACGAGTTACCATTTGTGGTGTTAATGCAATCTCTGGAACTAAAACCAAAGCTGTTTTACCTATAGAAAGTATAAACGATATTACTCTAAGATAAACCTCTGTCTTTCCGCTTCCAGATACTCCCTGTAATAAGAATGTAGCTGATTTTCCCTTTTTTATCTGGTCAACAACATACTTAATAGCCTTTTTTTGATAAGAGGTTAACTTTTTAGGAATCAAACTCTCATCACTATAAGAAGTTGGGAACTTCCTTTTCACCCTTTCTGAAACTATTTCGATGTATCCCTTCTTTTCCAGTGATGAGATACTTGAGTGAGATGATTTTGTACTTTTTAAAAGTTCATTTTGTTCAATTTCAACCTTCAAAGATAATTTTTTAAGTATTTCCTTCTGTTTAGGAGCATTTTCTAATTGTTTTAACGTTGCTTTAACCTCACTTTTAGATATTTTTAGTTTAACTATTTCTTTAAAACGATAAGAAATGGGCTCATGCTTAACACTGTAAATTCTTTTTATTAGTCCTCTTTTCTCAAGTGAAATAACAGAATTAAATAGATTTTTCCTAGATAAAAGCTTTTGTAATCTTGTGATTTTTACTGGTTTTCCTTTGTCTGAGATTATCTCAACAATTTTTCTCTGTAAAAAAGCTTTCTTGGATAATTTCTCAAAACATCTTTTCTTGCTTTGGGTAAGTTTAACAAGGATAATAATTGCACCAGCACCTCCAGGTTTAATAATGTGCTTTATACAACTTGAAAGAGGTGCTAAATAGTAGTTGGACATCCATCTACAAAGTTCAAACATTACTGGAGAAAACTGGGGTTTTTTTTCTAAAATAGCTTGAATTTTTTTTATCTTTTTTACAGGTTTTTTATTAGTAAATCCAACAACAAATCCAAGTTGTAGACCATGAGAAAATGGGATTTTTACTAAAGAACCAATATTTATTTCACTTCTTAAGTGAGGGGGTATTTCATAAACATAAAATTTACTTAATTCTTTTGTTGGGAGATCCACTAGCACTTTGGCTAGAGTAAATTTATTTGCCACTATTACTTCTCCATATTCAGCAATAGATCCTATTATTATATTTAATTATTTATTTTTTCTCCTCAGGTTTTTTATATGAGATTTTTCCATTAGCAATTTCTTTAAATGCTATAGTTAGAGGATTTGTTGAATTAGTCTCTATTAATGGTTTGGGGTACTTTGTTTTTCTCATATATTTTTGAGCATTTATATAAGATTGTATATGCCTTGCTCTTTTAGCAGCAATTATTGACAATATATACCTATTTTCAATTTTATTTTTTAATTTATCGATAGAATTTTTACCTAATTTTTTATTTTTCAATATAACCTTCTATAATTATTTTTAATTTTTTTACAACTTTTTTGATATCATCATTTATAATAACATGATCATAAAAACCTTTTGAGGTAATCTGTTCTTTTGCAGATTGTAATCTTCTGGTCATCTCTTTTATACGTTCAGTATCCCTTTCTTTGAGCCTTTTTTCTAATTCTTCAAGTGATGGCGGAAGTATATATATGAAGAGAGCAGGAATTTTTTTCTTTTTAATCTGATTAGCTCCTTGTTCATCTATATCGAGTATTACATTTTTTCTTTTTTCTCTAAGTTCTTTTACATGTTTTTTTAATGTACCATATAGATTTCCATGAACCTTAGCCCACTCAATAAATGCATCATTTCTTAATAAATCATTAAATTCTTCTGGAGACACAAAGAAGTAGTCAATGCCCTCTATCTCACCTTCTCTTATAGCTCTTGTAGTAGCTGAAACAGAGAAGGTTAGAGTGGGAATTTTTTGCATGACTTTTCTAATCAGAGTAGTTTTACCTGCTCCTGATGGACCTGATATAATAATTAATTTGCCAAGTTTCTTTATATTTTTTATTTTCTCAGGTTTACTTTGGCTTATGCCAATTGGATGTTTTTTTACAGTATTCAATCTTCTAACTAAAGCGAGAAAGAATCTCCTTTTTCTGTCTTGCTCCTAATCCTTTAACTCTACGAGAGGCTGCTATTTTGACCTCGTTCATTATCTTTTTAGCTGTTATTTTTCCAACCCCGGGTAATGATGTTAAAATATCTTTTGCTTTTATTCTTTCAACTGTTTGTCCACTCGTCTCTAGTACTTCCTTAAGGCTAATTTTTCCTCTCTTTAAATTTTTCTTCAACTCAGCTCTCTCTCTTCTTAGTTTAAGTGCTTTTTCAAGACCTGCTTTTCTTTGCTCTGGTGTTAATTTTGGAGGATACATTATAATTTACTCCTTTCCCTCAAAATTTTATAGATTTAGAGTATTACTTTTTCGTTTTAATATTATACCAGAATAATCCTAAAATACAAATAATCTTTATTATTTTATCAGATGAAATCAAATTTATATTGAAATCTCAAAAAATCTTTAAAAAAGGAATATTATTTCTTGATTCCCTTTTTATGAAGGTTTAATTAAAATTAAAGTTCCAAAAGTCAAAGCATCCTGTGAATTTGCTAGAGGAGAAGAAGATATTATAAGCTCACATTCACCTAAATTATCTGTATCTAAAATATCAAGGTTGAATCCAAATGGTGTCTCATCCTGTGGGTTCTGTATTCCTATTTGAATCCAGGGTATCTTTAATTCAATATAATATCCTCCAACCTTAATTGATGAGTCAACTTCTATCCCTATTAGTTCAAATTGTTCAGGAACGATTGTTTTTACCTGAGCAGGTATGTTTGAAAAATTACCAGGTGAAATAAATAGTTGATAATCATCAGCATTAAGTATCCTTTCATTTAAATCTCCGTATAAATTGCTATCTATAGATAATAACAGACCATCTCCCTTTAAAATATCATTTTCCTTGCCTAATGGAGTTAAAACATCATCAGTAACATCTATAATTATGTAAAGATATTTATCATCCCAGACAGAATAAAATCTTCCAGAAAGATCAGAAGGACTTGTAAGAGCCTTTGTATTATAAGTTGCTTTAAATGCTGAAAAAGAATCGAAATCTTCCCATTTTTCAGTAATCCCATCTATTTCAATAGGACTTTCAGTTAAGTAACATACCTTAGGACTTCCATTGGGTTTTCTATAATCTATTTCACTTATTACCCTGTTTATCTTCTCAAGCAGAGTTTCTTTTTCTTCTTCCTCCTCTGGAGAATAAACTGTTAATTCAATTGGTAATGACTCTTTCTTTTCATTCTGATTATTTACTGCTTCAGCATATATGGAATATACTCCAGTAGTTGTTGTTTCCCATTTAAAAATATAAGGTTCTTTATTAAGACCCTCAACCAATACACCATTGATGAATATATTTACTTTATTAATTGGTCGATTACTTGAAACAACAACCTCAATGTTAGATTCTGCTTTTCCTTGAAGAGTGGGGATCTTTTCACCATCCGTAGGTGAAGAGATAGCAACCTCAAAAATTGGTTTTTTAAAAGTTTGCTCTCCTGTAAAAAATCCTGAAAAGATAGGTCTCAAAATTGTAAAAAATAGAAAAGCAAATATTATAATGGATATTATTATTATTATTAGAAAAGCCAGTATAGAATTTGATTCTTGCCCTTTAATCTTAAAAGCTTTATCTTTATTGATATCCATAATTTAATCTAAAAATTCTTTAATAATAAGACACTTATTAAAATACTCACTATTCCAGCAATAACCATCTTCATTCCTGAAATAAATAGATTCTCTTTTGAAATCCTTCCCAGAAATACTCCCAACATAAAAAGGGCAGTAAATGTTAAAGCAAATGAAATATAGTAACAAGTTCTAATATCTAAATATTTAGTAAATTGAAATGGTATTAATGAAAAAAGGGCTGTAACAAATGGAGCAACAGCATCTACAATTGCTACAACTATCATCGCAAATTTATGCGCGCTTTCTATTTTTGTGTTAGAAAGATCTGAAATTGTTGCTTTTTCTAACTCTCTTATACTGCTTATCCTTTCAGATCTTTCAGTCAAGTAAGCTCCCCACAATCCTGAAATCCCCATAGCAATACAGGTTGATATTCCAGTTGTAAAAATTACAATTGGATTTTTAACATTTGCTAAGTAAAAACCAATTAAAAAACCTAAAATCGTGAGACTGCCATCAAAGCCATTCTTTGCAAAACAACGTCGTGCAATTTCATCTACTTTTGAAATTTCCCTGTATTCTTTTAATTTCTCTGTAAATTTATAAAGAAAGTTCATGGGTTCTTTTGAATATTATAAGATTAAGCAAGGGTTGATTCTGTATCTTGATGAGTTGGAACTTCTTCAATAATAGTACTACCGGTTGAGACCTTATCAACACTATGAACTGAACCTCCATTATCAATGATTACAGCTTCAACCTCTTTAAAAATTATGTCTTCTCCTTCACAAGTAATTTTCACACTTTCAGATTTTGCATCCATCTCAACCAAGCTAACATCAACTCCATCAACTCCTTGAATGTCAGCCAATTGCTTAGCTAAATCTACAATGGATGGTGATAGTGGTTTTAATACATCTAATACTAAACGCCTTATATTACTCAATTTTTAATCACTCCCAAATATTTTTTAATACACTATTACTATTTTATATTAATTAGTATGTAATATTACAATTACTATTCTTAAAAATCAATATTTTTATTTTCTAACATATTTAATGAATTTTTTAATTCTTCTGGCAGCTTATCTTCAAAACTCATTTCTTTTCCATCTCTTGGGTGTTTAAACTCCAATTTTGATGCATGCAAAAAATGCCTCTTCAGTTTTAAATAATCTTCAATTCTTCTTCTCTTTCTATACTGAACATCTCCAACTACTGGTTTTCCTATATAAGATAGATGTACTCTTATTTGGTGAGTTCTCCCTGTTATAGGTCTTACCTTAACCAGAGTAAAATTATTAAACCGTTTAAGAACTTCAAATTCAGTTACTGACTTCCTCCCTTCAGGAATTACAGACATTTTCTTTCTATTCCTTCTACTTCTTCCTATCGGAGCATCAATTTTACCTTCATCCTCCTCTATTCTACCATGTACTAATGCTAAATAAATTTTTTTAACACTCTTCTTTTTAAATTGTTGGGAAAGATTTTTATGAGCATCATCATTCTTTGCTACTATCATTAAACCAGATGTTTGCTTATCCAATCTGTGGACAATACCTGGCCTGAGTACTCCACCAATATCGGATAAAAATTTTGTATGAAAAAGTAGTGCATTAACAATTGTTTTGGCAGGATGACCGGGAGATGGATGAACAACAATACCAGCAGGTTTTGATAAAACTATTATATCCTCATCTTCATATATAATATTTATTTTAATATCTTCAGGTTTTGCTTCTAATTTTAACAAAGGGGGAATAATTACCTCAATATCATCTCCCCTTTTTACAAAATAGCTCTTTGATTTTTTTTGACTATTTACAAAAACATTTCCTTGTGAAATTAACTTTTGAACTCTAGACCTTGATAGTTTTGGTATTCTCTCACAAATAAAAAGGTCCAGCCTTTTACCAATATCTTTATAAGAGGATGTGAGTTTTATCTTTCTTATATATTTTTCCATAGGGTAATATACCAAAACATTAAAACCTAAATTTTCACGGGAAAGATTTTTAACTTTTTATATGTTTTTTGCACTTTTAAAATTAAATTTTTTTATAAATACGATATCTATACATTAAAAATATAAATGAGGTAAAAAATATGACTATAGAAAATATTTGAGAACCAGTAAGGTTCCACGCAAATATGGGGTTATCTCTAAAAAACTCTGTTATAAAACGAGCTAAACCATAAAGCATACAATAGATTAATATCAAATTCCCTTCAACTTTAATTCTTTTTCTAATGAGCCATAAAAAAATAAAAATTAATAAATTGTGAGAAAAATGATAAATCTGAGTTGGATGTCTAAATGCTCCCTCAAGATGAATTGCCCAGGGTAAATCAGTTATATTTCCATAACAACATCCCTTTAAAAGACAGCCTATTCTACCAATAGCATGACCCAGTGGAAGTGCCGGTGTACACATATCAGCGACTGTTTTAATTGATATCTTTTTAAAGTAACTAACTAATACAACTCCAAGTACTCCTAAGACTAATCCTCCATAGAATATAAAACCCTGTCCAAATCCTAATAATATTTCAATTGGATTTCCTGAATAGTAACTCCAGTTTCTTATAACAAAAAGTAATTTACTACCCAATGTACCACATATCATAGCTGTCAATCCCAAGTCTAATGCAAGGTTAGAATCTAATCCTTTTCTTTTAGATTCAAGATAAATTATAAAAATTGCCATTAAATAACCTAAGGCAACCATAAGTCCATATGAATGAATTGTTATATTACCAATCTTAAATAGAGTGGGATACATTTAACTTACTCCTTTCAAAACATCATTATTCTTTTATAAGCTTTGTCGTATACTTTTGAAGACATTATACCCTCCCCCTACCCCCTCCCATAAAGGGAGGGGAATCATAAGAGAAGTTCTCCTTAACCCCTCCCACCAGTGGAGAGGCTACAGAATTAAGAGAATATGCCCAAAGCTTTCTACATTTCTTTTTAAATTAGAATTTATTTTTTTTCTTTTTCAAAAAAAATAGATCTCCTTTTACTACTAATAAGGCAAGTATAAAAAAACCAATTACTACACATGAATCTGCAATATTGAACGCAGGCCATCTAAGTTTTGAATTTATTCCAAAATCCAAAAAATCTGTTATTTCTCCAAAAATAATTCTATCCAACAGATTATTACCTGTTGCTCCTCCTAAAATCAAGCCAATCGATATATAAAAAGCAGGATTCTTTTGCCTATACATATACAAAAAGTAAAGGAAAAAAGCTATAGCAATAATAGAAGCAATAATAAAAAAATATTGGGCATTTGGAAATATTCCAAATGCAGCTCCAGTGTTACTTACATGGGTTATGTGAAAAGTATTTGGTATTACTGGAATTGAATCTCCTAAAAGCAAGTTCTTTCTTATTAAATATTTTGTTATCTGGTCAAATAAAAGAACTACAGTCCATAAAAACCAGGTTATTCTTATACCATTTTTTCTATTTATTATCAAATTATATTTACTCCCCTTTAAAACTGAAATTTAATTAGAATAATATAAAGTGTATTGTTAATGAGTTAAGTTGACACTATTAGTATAATTTTTAATTATTTATATCTAAATAACACTCTCCCAAAAGGGGAAATAATTTCTTATAGTTGTTTTTTAAAAGTAAATTGTAAACCTATCTCGTTAATAGTACATATAAAGAATAATATTGAGAACTTCTAATTTTTATGAAATAGAGCCAGTAATTGATATGCCCACTTTAATCTTAATATTGTTAATATTAAATTCTTCTATGTAACCAGAAAGTTTATCCGAGAATATTAACTCAGTCGTTAAGGTTTCTGTGCATAAATAATCTTTATGTTCTTTAATAATTACTTCCTCATCTTCTGAGCAATCGATTATAGTTTTTATGGTATTTTCTATTCTAAATCCAGCCCCTTTTCTCTGGTTTTGAATTAATCTCACCAGTTCTCTTATAAAACCTTCATCAAGAAGTTTTTCTGACAATACTGTATTTAAAGTAAGAGCTATTTCACCTTCCTTTTCAGTTATGTGTTTTGGTGGGGCAACTATCTCTATTAATATTTCTTCCGGTAATAGTTCTTCCTCTTGTTCTTCCAACTTAATTTTAACTTTCTCGTTTGCTAACACAGTATTTGCAATTTCTTGATGATTCATTCTTTCCAAGATATTTTTTATTACAGAAACCTTAGAGCCATATTTTGGACCCAGAAGTTCAAGATTTGGTTTTACCTTATAGTTTAATATCTGTTTAAGATCTGGGGTTAATTCAAAACTTTTTACATTAAGTTCATCTTTTATTACAGCCTTATAATTTATCAATTTTTCTGTTTGTTCTGTTTTAAATACTTTAACATATGACAATGGTTGCCTAACTTTTATTGATGCCTTATTTCTTGCTGCTCTACCCAAACTAACTACCTTTCTTACCAGATTCATCTGTTCCATTAAATCTTTATCAATTAATTCTTTTTTAGAAATTGGAAAATCTGTTAGATGTACACTTTCTGGTGAATCTTTAGAAATGGAAAAAACAAGGTTTTGGTAAATCTCCTCACTTATAAAGGGCATATATGGTGCTAAAAGTTTTGCAATTGTCACTAAACATTCATAAAGAGTTAAATATGCAGAAATCTTATCTTTATCCTCCTCAGATTTCCAGAATCTCCTTCTCGATCTTCTAATATACCAGTTTGATAGTTTATTAACAAATTGTTCAATTTCTTTTCCACCCCTTGTAGCATCATAATTATTCAGACTTTCATCAACAGTAGATATTGTTTGATTTAGTTCTGATAAAATCCATTTATCCAGAACAGATCTTTCCTCAAATTTTAAGGAATGTTTTTCTGGATTAAATTTATCAATATTTGCATATACTACAAAAAAACTACAACTGTTCCATAATGTAAGAATAAATTTCTTTATGATTTCATTTATTATATCCACATCAAAATTCTTATTTACCCAAGGGGAGCTAGAGGTAAAGAGATACCATCTAAGTGCATCAGCACCCTGGTTATTTAAAACTGACCAGGGGTCTACTATATTTCCTTTAGATGAGCTCATTTTTCTTCCATATTTATCATGTATTAGACCTAAACAAACTACATTTTTATAGCTTGACTTTTCAAATAAAATAGTTGATATAGCCATCAAAGTATAAAACCAGCCTCTAGTCTGATCTAATGCTTCACAGATAAAATCAGCTGGAAAATTATCATGAAATTTTTCATAATTTTCAAAAGGATAATGAAGTTGAGCATACGGCATTGAGCCAGAATCAAACCAACAATCAATTACATCTTTAACTCTACTCATTTCTTCCTTACACCTTGGACAAATCAATTTAATTTCATCAATATATGGTCTATGTAAATCTATTTCATCTGGAAAATGTTTAGCTAATTTTTTAAGTTCGTCCAGGCTTCCGATACAAATTTTATGACCTGAATTATCCTCCCAAATAGGAAGTGGCGTACCCCAATATCTCTCTCTTGAAAGTGACCAATCAATATTATTCTCTAACCAATTGCCATATCTTCCATATTTGATGTGATCCGGATACCAGTTTATCTCAGAATTTGATTTTAATAACTTATCTTTTATTGTTGATGTAGCGATAAACCAGGATTTTCTTGCATAATATAAAAGTGGAGTATCACATCTCCAGCAATGAGGATAGGAATGTAAAATTTTTTCCTCTTTAAATAGGATTTTGCGTTGTTCAAGATTTTTTATGATCTCAGGATCAGCTTCTTTAACAAATAGACCTGCAAAATCAATAGCTTTTTTCTTTATTTCCCCTGATTCATCAACTAATTGAATAATAGGAAGACCTTTTTCTCTTGCTAAATTCATATCATCTACACCAAAAGCAGGAGCTATGTGAACAACTCCAGTTCCTTCCTTAAGAGAAACAAAATCTGCACCTACTACAAGATAACAATCATTTTTTATGTTTGTGTAATTAAAAAGAGGTTCGTATCGCTTACCTGTAAGATCTTTTCCTTTAAAAGTTCTTAATATCTGATAAGGTTGTTCAATTACATCTTCTAAAAGAGTTTTAGCCAATATAAGTTTTTCATTATTCTTGCTTATTTCAACATAATCTTCATCCAAGTTCACAGCTAATGCTACATTTGATAAAAGGGTCCACGGTGTTGTAGTCCAAACTAAGAAGTTAGAATCCTCATCTTTAAGTTTAAACTTTACATAAACTGAAGGGTCCTCAACTTCCTTATAACCCTGAGCTACTTCATGACTTGAAAGAGGGGTTCCACATCTAGGACAGTAAGTTATAACTTTGTATCCTTCATATAAAAGATCCTTATCATATATTTGTTTTAAAATCCACCATACTGTTTCAATATAGTCATTTGAAAAAGTAATGTATGCATCAGACATGTCTAACCAGAAACCAATTCTATCAGTCAATTTAACCCAGTCTTCTACATACTCAAGAACAGATTGTTTACATAACTCGTTAAAACGTTTAATTCCAATCTTTTCTATTTCCTGCTTACTATTTATCCCTAATTTCTTTTCAATTTCAAGCTCTACAGGTAGACCATGTGTATCCCATCCTCCTTTCCTTGGCACATAATATCCCATCATAGTTTTATATCGAGGATATATGTCCTTAAATGACCTTGCAAGTACATGATGGACTGCAGGTTTTGTATTTGCTGTTGGAGGTCCTTCATAAAATATGAACTTTTCACAACCCTCTCTATTTTTTAAACTCTTTTGAAATATTTTATTATTCTTCCAATAATCTAAAATATCGTTTTCAAGTTTTACTAAATCAACTTTACTTTTAACTGGTTTAAACATTTTAACTCCAAGAAATCATTAGTAACTGCTAATAAAACAGAATATAAATATATAAGTAAATACAGAATATTTATATAATTATACATAAAATATAATTCATAATCGGATTTCTTTCCTTTATTTTCTTTTATATAAGTAGTTCATAAATAAAAACCTCCCATTAAAATTTAAGAGAGGTTTTATCTGATATCTTTTTATATAAATTTAAATTATTTTATTTAAATATTTCTACTTTTCTCCTATTATAATAATCTTATTATATTTTTAAAGAAATCACATAAAGTCAGATTAAAATCAAAATAGCAAATTAAACAATCTTACTATTTAATTAAACTATATTTTCTTCATCAAAAAATTTATCAGCTATTTCACTATTAGAAAAGGATTTTGTTTTTTTCTTTTTATGCTTTTTTTTTACCTCTTCTTTTTTTTCATCCTCAGGTTCTGTCTCATTCTCTATATATTCTTCTATTCCACTTTCAGCTTCAGATTCTATCTCATCCTTTTTTTCAGATTCATCTTCTGCTTTTAAAACCTCATTAGAATCTTCAATTCTTGCCTCTTCTTCAACAATCTTTTCGCTTAAATCCTCTTCTACAGCCGTAGGTCTTTCATATATCTTTTCAGTTTTTAAAACTGATGATAATCTATTATAAATTTCTGTTAAACTATTATTCAATTTATCCTGTATTTTCTTAATTTCCTGGATATCTTCTAACATTTCTCTAATTTCATCTTGAGATTTAAGCACAAGATCCTCAGATTTTTTTTCCGATTTTATTTTTATGTTTTCTGATTCAAGTTTAGCAGCTTTAATGATTTCCTCTGCGGTTTTTTGCGCAGAAATTAATGTATTCTCCATTATTTTTCTAATTTCACTCGGTTCTCCCCCTGTCTCCCTTTTCAGTTCTACTTCATTAAGTCTTCTCTCCAAATCGTTATTCTTTTTATGAAGCGTTTCTAATTCTCCAGCTATGGCATCTAAAAAGGTGTCTACTTCTTCTGGATTATATCCCCTCAAAGATATGTGAAACTGCTTTTCCTGGATATCTATTGGTGTTATTCTCATCTATATCTCCTTTCATAATATTGCTTTAATATTTTATCAAATTTTTTTATTTTTTACTTCATTAATTGCTTACTTAGTTCCTCAGCTCTATTTGTTGCTGCTTTTATTGCTTTTAATATGTGATATCTAATTGCTCCTTTTTCAAATTGCTCTAATGCTGTAATAGTTGTTCCACCAGGAGATGTAACCATTCTTCTTAATTCAGTTGGAGATTTACCAGACTCCTTCAACATCTTGACTGAACCCTCCATAGTCTGAACTGCAAGTTTTTTTGCAATATCTTCATTAAGTCCAACTGATATCCCTGCATCTACTAAAGATTCTATAAAATAGAAAAAATATGCAGGTCCACAACCATTAATAGCAGCAGCAGCATTCTGCAACTTCTCAGGTAATATATCAACATCCCCGACACAAGAAAATAATTCCCTGGCAAAATTTAGGTGTTTATCATTCGCATATTTTCCTTTACTTAATACAGATATTGCTGATTGAAAAAGTGCAGGAGTATTTGGCATAACTCTTATTACAGAAACTTCTTCTTTCATATATGATTCAATGAAATATGTGGGAATACCAACAGCAATTGAAATTACCATTTGATCAGATCTTAAAAGTTCTCCTACTTCCTCTAAAACTGTGGCAATATTCTGTGGTTTTACTGAAAAAAATATAATATCAGAAACTTTAACAGCTTCTTTATTATCCATTGTAGTTTTCACATCGTACTTCTCCTCTAAATATTTGAGCCTTTGCTTCCTGATGTCACTTAGAATAATATTCTCCACCGGGAAAAATTTCGATGAGATAATCCCCGCAAGAAGAGCTTCACACATATTTCCAGCTCCAATAAAACAGAGTTTATTAAAATCATTCATATTTTATCCTCCAAAGATACTGATAATGATCAAAAATAGATTAAAATTGATTAAAGAGTCCTTTTTCTTGTAATCTTATCCTCTCTTCTGCTGATACCTCAATATTATAAGGTGTTAAAAGAAAAACTCTATCTGCAACTCTTTGAATTCCACCATCAAGACCGTATGTAATACCACTTGCAAAATCTATAACTCTTTTTGCCAGATCTTGATCAACTCCCTGCAGATTGATAATCACTGGAATATTTGCTTTAAACTTTTCACCCATAACTTGTGAGTCACTAAAACTATGTGGTTCAATAATATATACTTCAGATTGGATAAATTCTTTTGACTTATTTATTCTTCTAACATATTCTCTCTTATTTTCTCCTGAGTACTTAACTACCGGTTTTGTAAAACGGCCTCTTGAAGATCTTTCTTCTTCCTCTTCTTCAAGAAATTCCTCTTCTTCTTCAGCCAAACCTAAAAAAATCAATACCTTTCTAAAAAATCCTGGCAAAAAAATCACCTCACTTATTTAAAAATTGCAGAACCTATTCTTACCATAGTTGACCCTTCTTCTATGGCTATCTCGAAATCATTACTCATTCCCATTGATAAATGTGAGAGAGAAAGATCTGGATACTTCTTATTTATCTTATTTTTAAGTTCTCTTAATGTTTTAAAAATCCTTCTACAAATTGACATATCATCTGTAAAAGGAGCTAAGGTCATAAGACCAACTATTTTTACATTTTTATAATTTGATATTTCTTTTACAAAATCAATTAATAGATTTGGTTTAATTCCATACTTTGTCTCTTCATTAGATATATTTACTTCTACTAATATTTTTTGAATTTTATCTATATTTTTTGCTCTTTTATCAATCTCTTTTACTGTTGATATAGAATCAATTGAATGTATATATTCTACAATTGGAATGACTAATTTCACTTTCCTGCTCTGAAGATGTCCTATAAAGTGCCATGTAACTAAATCTCCTATATTATTATATAGATCAATTAATGTTTTTGCTCTATTTTCACCAACATGTTTTATACCATTTTCAATTGCTACCTTTAATTCATCAAATTTAACATACTTCGATGCTGCAATTAACAGTATGTCTGAAGTTAAACGATCACTTCTTTTTGCTACTTCTTCTATTTTTTTATAAACATTACTAATCTTTTGTTTTAAATAAATCTTCTTATTCATAAATTTTTTATTCCAGATGAGATTGCTTCGGAACTTTGTCCCTCGCAATGACAAACGAGGAATAATACTCCTGGCAATAATACAGTATCAAAATAAAGAATCTGAGCAAAATTATAGACTCTATATTTACTAAATAAATATTAGATATCTTTATAACTATTGACTCTGCTCAGAATCCAAATCTAAAATTTTTTGATTTTAAATTATCATTAAAAATGTAATTTGAAGTACAAATTAAGATTTTTGTTAAATTATTGGCTTTTCTTCCTCAAAAAAGATGGTATATCTAAATAATCTTCTTTTGTTTCTTCCTCTTTTTCGATCTCTTCACCAGTTTCTTCTGTTTCCTCTAGAACCTTTTCTTCAAAGGATGCTTCTTCTTTTGGTGCTACTCTACTGGCAATTAATTCCTCATCAAATCCTGTTGCAATGACTGTTACTTTTAATGAATCCTTCCTATTTTCATCTAAAACAGCGCCGAAAATTATATCTGCATCCCTTTTTGTGGAATTTCTAATAATTTCAGCTGCTTGATTGACTTCAAAAAGTTTTAGGTCTGGTCCTCCTGTTATATTAAGAAGTATTCCACTCGCTCCTTCAATTGAATATTCAAGTAAAGGACTTGAAATAGATTTTTTAGCTGCTTCAATGCTTCTATTTTCACCTGAAGCTTCACCACTTCCAAATAAAGCTGTTCCCGCATTACTAATTATTGATTTTACATCAGCAAAATCCAGGTTAATTAAGCCTGGCATTATTATTAAATCTGTAATTCCCTGAATTCCATCCTTTAAAACAGCGTCTGCCATTCTAAATGAGTTTATTAAAGTTGTATCTTCATTTGATACTTCTATGAGCTTATCATTTGGGATTACAATTAGACAATCAACATTCTCTCTAAGTTCAGAAATACCCTTATCTGCCTGAAGTGATCTTCTTAGCCCTTCAAAAGTGAAAGGTCTGGTGACAACTCCAACTGTTAATGCATTTAATTCTCTGGCAATGTCTGCTACAATGGGAGCGGCTCCTGTTCCTGTACCTCCACCTTTTCCTGCTGCAATAAATACCATATCTGCTCCTTTTAAAACTTCCGCAATTGCATCTCTACTTTCTAATGCAGCTTGTCTACCAACTTCAGGGTCCGATCCTGCTCCAAGACCTGTTTCACCTATTACAAGTTTATTATCCGCTTCTGCTAAAAGCAGTGATTGCGCATCTGTGTTGATTGAAATGAATTCTACCCCCTGTACTCCATCTTGAACCATTCTGGTTATTGCATTAATTCCACCACCACCCACTCCAACAACCTTTATAACTGCAACATAACTATTTCGAGGATCAATCATTTCTATTACCTCCTATTATTTTCATTTTAACATTTCAGAAAACCATTTTTTTACTTTATTTATTACTCCTTTTATTAGGTTTCTTCTTTCTTTTTTAAAACCCTCAACCTTTGGCTGATAGTTCATATTATACAACAGTAAACCTATACATGTAGAATACATTGGATTTTTTAAATTGTCAATCTTTGATACAAATTTTTTTGGAATTCCTATTCTAACTGGTGCTAAAAAATAAGATTTTGCTATTTCATCAATTCCATAAATATGAGAAGAACCACCACTTAAGACCAGACCTCGAGGAATTAAATTTAATAGATTTTCTTTTTCAAGTCTGTCATATATAATTTCAAAAATTTCTAATAAGCGGGGTTCAACAATATAGCAGAGTTTTGTAGCTGTGACTATTTTTTCACTTCCTTTCTCTAAAAAGAAATAAGCACCTGGGTCTGTTAATTTTTCCATAGCAATAGCATAGCTACATTTTATTCTTTCCGCATTTTTGTAAGAAGTCTTTAAACCAATTCTTATATCATTTGTTATTGTCTCTCCACCAACTGGAACTATAAAACTGTATAAAATACTCCCATCGACAAAAACTGCTACATCTGTAGTTCCAGCTCCAATATCAATTAGAGCCACTCCTTCATTCTTTTCCTCTTCGCTTAATATAGACAATGATGAGGCCACTGATTCAAGCACTATATCCTCAACTTCAATACTAGCTAAATTTAAAGCTTTTATTAAATTTCTTATAGAAGTTAATGCTCCAAGTACAATATGCACTTCTGCTTCTAATTTTGTACCAAACATTCCAACTGGATTATTTATACCTTTTTGTCCATCTACTATGTAATACCTAATTAGTGAATGAATTGGTTTATATTGTGGTGGAATCTCAACTTTTAATGCTGTTTTTAGTACTCTTTTTTTATCTAGTGGTGTTATCTCGAGCTTGGGACTAGTTATAATTGTTTCTCCCTTATTATTAAATGATCTAATATGACTACCGGTTATTCCTATAACTGCAGATTCTATTTCAAATCCACTTTCCTTTTCAGCTTTCTCTACTGAATCGATTATGAAACCTGCAATTTCTTGCGTATTGACAACTATTCCCTTTCTCATACCCTTTGATGGAGTAAAACCCATTCCCAAAATTTCAAGTTGTCCTGACATCACCTTTCCAACCATAGTACATATTTTAGATGTTCCTATGTCTATCGCAACAACTATCTCCTCATCTTTTGCCAATTAATTCACCTCTATATAATCCATTCTCTTAATAAATTGAACTTAAATAATTTTAATTAAATAAAAATTTATGGAGTTGTGACTGGCTTTGTCCAAACTCTTACATCAATTATTTTTAACTGATTATTTTTATCTTTTGAATTTTCTGACTCAACATTTTCATTTTCCTCTTTGGTGCTTTCCCGTTGTTCTGCTATACTTTCATACAATTTATAAATTTCTAAAACAGCTTCTTCCTTTTTAGCCAGGTTTTCAGAGTTTCCAAATATTATTTCTATATTATCATTTGTAAATGCTGAAATATTTAAGCCATCACTTATAGAATAGTAAGATATTGTCTTTTTCATATCTTCACTTAGATTATTAAAAATAACTATTACTTCAATTAAACCATCAATGTCAAGTTTATCTCCAATGTTTATTTCCTCAAATTTTAAATTTTTAATAATAGGAAGAGTTTTCTCTATATATTTATTTTTTTTGTCCAAGACATAACAATCTCTATCAATAAAAAAATATAGGTCCTCCTTTTTAATAACAGCCTCTGAGACCCTTTCTATAATTTCAATGTCTATTATCCTTGAAAGATTTTTTTTAATTTTTACATCATTTATCCAAGAAAGTTTAAGTATTTTTTCTCTGACTCTATCTAAATCTATGCTGAATATATTAGAATTCTTATCTAATTCAAAAGTTTCAATAATCACTTCATCTGGATAATGAGTACATCCAGTAATTTTAATATCCTTAATGTTGAAAAATGGTGATGTCTCTAAAAATTTCTGAAGAGAAATGATTAATAAGAAAATCAAAGTAATATATAAAACTGCCCTTATAAATCTAAAAAAGTGACGTATTTTACCTGTTTTCCTTCTCTTTTTTAAATATTTTGAATTTCTAGCCATTCAATTAAAACCAATTAACTTTATTTCTGTTTCTAAAATAATTTTGAATTTGTTATAAATGAGCTCTTTTGCCAACTCTACAAGGTCATATATATCCTTTGCTTTCGCATTATTAAAGTTTTCTATAAAATTAATATGTTTGGGAGAAAATCTAGCTCCATTTATAGCTTTCCCTTTTAAGTCAATAGATTCTAAAAGTTTTGCAACTGACATTCCCTCAGGATTCTTAAAAACACTCCCAGCAGTTTTTGATTCAATTGGTTGATATTTTCTTCTCCATTTCATATTTTTCTTCAATGTTTTTTCAATTTCCTTTCTTGAGCTTTGCTTAAACTTTAAATCTGCTTCCAATATCACTCCATTAATAGGAAATTTACAATATCTATAACCATAATCAAGTTGATTTGATGAAAAATTGTGAATTTTCCCATTATAGTCACAGACTTTCACATTTTTTATAAGATCACATATCTCTAAACCGAATGCTCCTGAATTCCCATTGATTGAACCTCCCAATGTACCTGGAATACCCCAGGCAAATTCCAATCCACTTAGCTCACTTTCTAGTGCTTTTTTTATGATACTTGATAAAGAAACAGGGGAACCAGCTTTAATTAAATTCCCTGAAATCTTTAACTTATTGAGCTCACCAGATAACTTAATTACAACACCTCTATAACCTTCATCTGAAAAGAGTACATTAGTTCCATTACCCAAAATAAAGATATTAT
>Ga0114921_10000100_pt1 | contig 34180 bp, 33 predicted proteins | sample BentaG_FD_87016 | JGI IMG/M metagenome (GOLD analysis project Ga0114921, IMG submission 87016) | Deep subsurface microbial communities from South Atlantic Ocean to uncover new lineages of life (NeLLi) - Benguela_00093 metaG | ecosystem: Environmental > Aquatic > Marine > Oceanic > Sediment ... | reverse complement strand
GTTGGTAAGGATTTCAGGTGTTGATATACCAAATGATAAGCACATTTGCATAGCTCTGACTTACATTTTTGGCATTGGCAGGTCAGCGGCAGAAGCAATGCTGAACAAACTAAATGTTGATAATAGTATAAAAACTAAAGATCTCAGTGAAGATGAACTAGTTAAGATAAGAGAATATATAGAAAATAACTACACTATTGAAGGAGATCTTAGAAGAGAAGTAAGCCAGAATGTAAAAAGATTAATCGAAATAAACTCTTACAGGGGCATCAGGCATAAAAGAGGATTGCCGGTTAGAGGTCAGAGGACTCACACAAATGCCAGGACCAGAAAAGGTAAGAGAAGAAGTGTTGGCATAAAGAAAAGTCAGTCACAATAAAAATTTCAGGAGGTAAATTTGGCTAAAAAAACTACCAGTAAAAGAAGAGTAAAAAGTAAGGAAAGAAAAAATATACCTTACGGGATTGCCCATATTCAGTCTACTTTTAATAATACCATTGTGAATATAACTGACCTGGATGGTAATACTATTGCATGGGGTAGTGCTGGAGGACAAGGTTTTAAAGGTTCCAGAAAAAGTACTCCGTTTGCTGCTCAGATAACTGCAACTGCAGTGGCTAGAAATGCTCAGGAGCATGGAGTTACTAAAGTAGATGTGAGAGTTAAGGGTGTGGGGTCTGGCAGAGAAACTGCTGTAAGGTCTCTACAGGCAGCTGGACTGGAAATTGGTAATATAATTGATGTAACACCGGTACCTCATAACGGCTGCAGGCCACCTAAGAGGAGAAGAGTTTAAAAAAGTTTGAAAAAAGGGGTTATAAAATAAATGACAGTAGCTAAAGGATCTACCTGCAAGCAGTGCAGGAGAGAAGGAGAAAAGTTATTTTTAAAAGGACAGAGATGTTTTTCTGATAAGTGTGTATTGGAAAAAAAACCTACGTTCCCGGGCAGAGAGCTAAGAGAAGACCTATGAAAACTGAGTATTATGCTCAGTTAAGAGAAAAACAAAAAGCTAAGAGATATTACGGCGTATGGGAGAGGCAATTTAGAAATTATTACAAAAAAGCAGTAAAGAGAAAAGGGGTTACCGGAGAAATATTACTCCAGTTACTGGAGACCAGGCTTGACAATATTGTTTATATTATGGGTTTTGCTACATCCAGAGCCCAGGCCAGGCAGTTAATTAGCCATGGGCATATTCAAGTTAATAGCAGAAAAGTTGATAAACCTTCATATCAGTTAAAAGAAGGACAGGAAATAAGTGTTGCTCCATCCAGTAAGGAAATAATTCCAATAATAGAAGCAAAAGAAAGCGGAGGAAGTCTAACCATACCTGAGTGGTTGGAAGTCGATCTGGATAATCTAAAGGGGAAGCTATTAAGATATCCGGAGCGGGATGAAATAAAAGCTCCTGTTAAAGAACAAATAATAGTAGAGCTTTATTCTAAGTAATTTAAATATTCATTTGAATATTCTTTTCTTTAGGAGGTAGATATAAATTGCTAAAAATGCATAAACCCAATGTGAGCATTAAGCATAAAGATGATTTTTGTGGTGAGTTTATTATTGAGCCATTAGAAAGAGGTTTTGGGCACACTTTAGGTAATTCCATTAGGAGAGTTCTACTTTCGTCTATAGAAGGAGCGGGGATTACAAGGATCAGGGTTGAAGATATAATGCATGAATTTTCAACTTTAGAAGGGATGAAAGAAGATATGATAGAATTTATCACTAATCTTAAAGGAGTTGTTTTTAAAATGGAAAGTGATGAACCGGTATTGCTGAAACTTGAAAAGAAAGGTCCTGGAACTGTAAAGGCTTCAGATATAAAACTATCCTCTGATGTCGAGATAGTAAATCCAGATACATATATTTGCACTCTGACTAAAAAGGGGAAACTAAATGCAGAAATAAGGGTTGAAAAAAATAAAGGTTATAAAAATGCGGAAGAAAATGTGGTGGAGGGAGAACCTCTTGGAGTAATACCTATTGATACTATATTTTCACCGGTAAGATTGGTTCGATTTAAAGTTGAAAACACAAGAGTTGGTCAAATGACTAACTTTGATAGACTTTCTATAAATATAAAAACTAATGGCAGCGTTAAACCAGAAGATGCTTTAAGCCAGGCATCTAAAATTATTAATGATTATATGGCGCTTCTAATAGATTTATCCGACAAAGAAAGTAAAGACGAACCTATATTTGAAGAAATTGAAGAGGAAGACAAAAAACAAGAATATCCTTCTATAGAAGAATTGGAACTTTCGGTAAGAGCACATAATTGTCTTAAGAGGGAAGGAATTGTTACGGTAGAAAAGTTACTGGAATATAGTGAGGATGAGCTTCTTGATATTAGGAATTTTGGACAGAAATCTATTCATGAAGTAAAAGATAAAATAAAAGAACTGGGATTATCCTTTAAGCAAAAATAGTGGGCGGGAGAAGTAGAATATGGTAATACCTAAAAAAGGTAGGAGATTCGGTGGGGGCAGCAGTAATCAAAAAGCGATTATGAGAAATTTGACTATTTCATTATTTGAAAATGGAAAAATTAAAACCACGGTGGCAAAAGCTAAGTATGTAAGAAGTTTTGTGGATAAATTAATAACCATAGCTAAAAAGGATAACCTGGCAGCTAGAAGAAATTGTATTAGACTACTGGGTAATACTGAAGCAGTACAGAAATTATTTAATGAAATAGCGCCGGGAATGTATCAGAGATCCAGCGGATTTACCAGGATTGTTAAGTATAAAAACAGAGCCGGAGATGGAGCTCAATTGGTAATAATGGAGCTGCTGATAAAATAAAAGTGAAAATTAATGTTATTTTGAAAATTATAAATTATATGGCATAAGATGATGAATAACTACATGGCTGTGGTGGAATATGACGGAACTAATTATAACGGATTTCAAATACAGCCAGGTGGGACTAAAACTATTCAGGGAGAGCTGGCGGCAGTTCTTTCAAAAGTTTTAGATGAAAAAGTAGATTTTAAATATGCTGGAAGGACTGATACCGGGGTTCATGCCATTTGCCAGGTAATAAATTTTAAAACTGGCAAAGATTTAGATATTTACAGAATTTTGTGGTCTGTAAATAGTTTGCTCCCGGATGATATAGTCATCAAAAAAATAGAAAAGGCTGGCCCTTCTTTTGATGCCAGAAGGGATGCGCGCTTGAGAGAATATAGCTATTTTATAGTAAACAAAAAATACCAGAGTGTTTTTTTGAAAAAGTACAGTATTCTTATAACCAGGGAACTAGACATAAGGTTGATGAGAAAAGCTGCCAGGATGTTTTTAGGAGTAAAAGATTTTGCTTCTTTTTGTAATCCTGACTGTTTGGGCAGTAACACTGTCAGGGAGATAAAAAGGTTTACGGTAGAAAAAACTAAAGAGGATTTAGTAATTTTTAAAATAGCAGCAAATTCTTTTTTATATAATATGGTTAGAATTATAGCAGGAACTGTACTTGAAATAGGAAGCGGTGGGGGGGAACTCGCGAGTATAAGAGAAGCTCTGATGAAAAGAGACAGAAAGTTGACCGGGAAAATAGTTCCGGCAAAGGGCCTTTTTCTTACAAGAGTTGAATATTTTAGGTGATTGGAGGAAGTTATGGTAAATGTTGGGCTCAAAACATTTATTTTAAAGAAAGAAGAAATTAAAAGAAAGTGGTTTTTGGTTGACGCTAAGGATAAAAATCTTGGGCGGTTGTGTACGGAAATAGCCAGGATTTTAAGAGGTAAGAATAAACCAACTTATACGCCACATTTAGATTGCGGTGATTTTGTGATTGTTATAAATGCAGATAAGATAAAGGTTACCGGAAATAAGCTGAAAGGTAAAAATTATTACAGGCATTCCGGATATGTGGGTAATCTAAAGGTTATCAGCCTGGAAAAAATGATGGAAAAATCACCCGAGTTTGTTATAAGAAATGCGGTAAGGGGAATGCTGCCGAATAATATTCTGGGCAGGCAAATACTAAAGAAGTTAAAAATATATAAGGGTGAGAATAATCCGCATAATGCGCAAAAACCTGAAAAAATTGATTTATAAAAAGGAGAACTAATTTGGCAAAGCAGGTAGTTTATAGTGCAACAGGAAAGAGAAAGCAATCGATAGCCAGAGTAAGATTATTTCCTGGAGAAGGAAAGATTATGGTTAATTCAAGGGACTTTAAAGAATATTTTAAGAGAGAGTCTCTTATAACTGTTATTATGGAACCTTTCAGACTTACCAATACCGAAAATGCGTATGACGTTATTGCAGATTTAACAGGAGGTGGAATATCAGGACAGGCAGGAGCATTACGTCATAGTATTTCAAAAGCGCTACTGGAAATTAATGAAGAATACAGGCCAATACTTAAAAGAGAGGGTTTTTTAACCCGGGATTCCAGGGTTAAGGAGAGGAAAAAGTACGGTCTCAAAAAAGCCAGGAAAAGGCCTCAGTTTTCTAAAAGATAGTTATCTTTTCTTAATGAATTATCCTTGTTTAAAAATAGATCTGGAGAAAATCTCCCATAATAGTAAAATCATTAGTGCTCGGTGCGCTCAGTTGGGCGTATTGGTTGTTGGTGTCACCAAGTGCGTTTTGGGTGATATAAAAATAGCAGCGGCAATGAAAAAATCTGGAGTTAATATATTTGGAGATAGCCGGCTGGAAAACCTCAGGAAACTAAGAAATTTTTATGGGAAGGGACAGCAGCTTATGATGCTTAGAGGTCCCATGCCAAGTGAAATTGGCGAGTTAGTTGAAATTTGCGATATTAGCCTGAATACCCAGTTGGAAGTAGTAAGAGTAATAGCGGAGATCTGCCAGGAGAAAAAAATAAAACACCGTATAATAGTTATGGTTGAAACAGATGACCAGAGAGAAGGACTGCTCCCGGGAGAGGTAGTGGATTTTTGCAGGCAGGTTGTAGATAACTACAGGTCTGTTGAATTATACGGACTGGGGACTAATGCAAGATGTATTACCAAAAATGGTCCTGCTCCAGAAAGTTTAAAGATGCTTAAAGATTTGTGGGAAGAGGTTATGAAAGTTACTGGCAGGAGCATGCCGATTATTTCAGGTGGAAACTCAAGTGTCTGGAATTTAATTGAAAAAGGTAAAATTCCCGAGGGGATTAATCAGGTGAGAATAGGGGAGGCTATACTTCTGGGGCATGATACAGTAAATTATAAGCCTATTAAGGGAGCTTTTACCGACTGCTTCCTTCTTGAGGCAGAAATAATAGAGGTAAAAAGAAAAGATGGTAAAGTGTATAAAGTTATTTTGGCTTTAGGACTCCAGGATGTCGATAGTAAGAATATTTACTGCTGCAGTCCTGGTTTATATATTATAGGTCAAAGCAGTGACCATACTATTTTAGGGATAAAAGAAGATAAATTTAAAAAATCCAGGGATGATTATTTAAATTTGGAAGCTGGCGGTATAATTTCTTTTAATCTTGATTATTTTGGCCTGTTATCCTGCATGACCTCTCCTTTTGTCAAGAAGAGTTATATAGAAGGATGAGGTAGTAGGATAAGGTATGAAAAATCTTGAGAAACAGGCACTATTATAATAGTTTTTCAATTCTTAATAATAAATATTTTGAATCATTACAATATATGATATACTAATAATTGTGCAATTAATAGAACATTATTTTGTACAATTAATAAGTAAATAATTAAAGGTGATTTAGATGTTAAAAATAAAAATTAACGAAGATGTAATTATTGCCGGGACTTCAGAATTTAGAAATTCAATTAACAAGTTTATTTCAATTCTAAAAGATAATAAGATTATCCTGACCAATAGAAATAGACCGCAGGCTGTATTAATTTCTTTTGAAGAGTATGAAAAAATTGGGGAAATTATAGAAGAATTGGAAGATAGGTATTTTGGTGAAATTGCACTTGAAAGATTAGGGAAAATGAAAAGTGGTGAAAGTAAAATTTTAAGCCATGAAGAAATTTTAAAGAGATATTTATAAACAAATAAAATTGATATTTTTATTCAGTTATTTTTTTACATTGAACACATACACATATATTTGTAAGCTTACTTATATAATAAGGGCAAATTTATTTATATGAATTTTAGAATTAGTTACTCGGAAGAAGTTTTAAAAAAAGATTTAAGCTTTATTGAAGGAAAACAGGTAAAAAAAATATTAGTAAAAATAGATAAAATTCTCAGTTCAACACCAAAAGAGTATGGAAATTCTATTAGAACCCTAAAAGGTAACTTAGAAGGTTTATTCAGGTTAAGAGTTGAAGATTATAGAGTAATTTATAAAATATTTGAAGAAAGTAATGGAGTTTTAATTCTAAAAATCGGTCACAGAAAAGACATATATAAAAAAATTTAATTAGTCTTCTTTTGCTTTGTTAACTATTCCACTGACATCTACCTGAGATTCAAAAAGTCCAAGCTCAAATTTATTTTCTTTTAGTTTCTTATAATTGTATTTTTTTAGAATAGGCAGATAAGAAATTTCTCCCATGGTTCCCCTATTTCCAGTAACGGTTTTATTGTTGATTATAATTCCAGCTCCTATTCCGTGATTGATATCCAAGTAAACCAAATTATTAATGTTCTTATAATACATCCATTGCTCACCAGTCGCGCCGTCTAATTTTTTCTAAATCTTCGCTTGTTCATCCCATTACTTCTTTAAGGAAAGTTCCACAGATTATAGGCTGAACAAATTGCCTTAGCTCTTTTGTTGTATTGTCTTTGATAGTTAGGTCCTTGTCATCACTTACCAGATAATCAACCCTGGCATTGATGGCAGAAAGAGCTATTGGAATATCCTTTTTATCTCGGACGAGATTCTGATGTTTTTTGACCTCTTCAGGGCTAGGATTATCAACAAACTCAATGTCACAGTTTTTAAGAAACAGCTCGAAACCCTTAAGAAAAATTGGAAAATCCTTAGCAAGATGAGTTCTTGCTTGATGAATACTATATATTCAATTATCCCATATTCTTAACTCTTCTGTTATAATATTTGCATTATTGTTGATATTGAATTCTATATTTAATTTTTTAACAGTTAAAATTATAATTAAATCTTGCAAAAAGCAGTACAGTGGAGTGAGGATTTATGGAAATATTTGGAATTGGCACTGATATAATAGAAGTAGAAAGAATCAAGTCTGCCATTAAGAACAATTCAGGATTCTTAAACAGAGTTTACACTGAAAATGAAATAGATTACTGCAGGAAAAAAAATAGGGGCAAGTATTCAAGTTTTGCCGCCCGTTTTGCTGCAAAAGAAGCAGTTGCCAAGTCATTAGCAGAGGGAGTCAGCAAGAATATCTCTCTAAACGAAATTGAACTGGCAAATATGGATACCGGAGCTCCTTTTATAAAATTATACGGAAAGACTTATAATTTCAGCAAAAAACTTAGAATTAGAGAGATAAAAATATCAGTTTCCGCAACAGAAAATTTTGCAGTAGCCTATGCGGTAGCAATTATATAATTTAAAATTACCAAAAAGTTAATTTTTTTATTAAAATTATAAACTACAGTACTTTTTGTTGTATTAAATAAATTAATATAGGGCAAATTAAGTGCGGTCCGGAGAGAAATGAAATTAAAAAGAATTCTAAAAGGGAGCAGAATAGCAGAGATTGATAGTAAGGCTATAAGCGGTGGAATTGATTCAAAATTGCTTATGAAGAATGCCGGCAGTGGAATATCCAAAGAAATCATAAGTGATTTTGAGAATAAAAAATTCAAAGGAGCTGCCCGTGGTCTGGTTGTCTGTGGAAGCGGGAATAATGGTGGCGACGGTTTTGTAGCAGCTCAAGACTTACTGGACTATGGAATGAGAGTGATTGTGTTTCATATATCTCCAGTGAAAGAATTTAGCCCTGACAGCTTATTTTATTTTAAAAAGCTTAAAGCAGGTAGAAATAATGATGTATATTATTTAAATCTGGAAGATAAAAAAATAAGTTCTTTATTTAAAAAAGAATTAAAAAAAGCTGATTTTGTTTTAGATGCCATATTTGGAACAGGCCTGCACGGAAAGGATGTTTACGGACCTGCAAATGAAATAATTGAAAGTATAAATTCCGCTAAAGAGAAGAACAGAAACCTGGAAATTTATTCTGTTGATATTCCCTCGGGTGTGGATTCTGATAATGGAAGAGTTTTAGGAACAGCAGTGCGGGCAGACAAAACCATAACTTTTGGCTGCAAGAAGATAGGGCTGGTTAATTATCCCGGAGCAGATTTTACAGGAGAGATTAAGGTTATTGATATAGGTATTCCAGAAAAGTATTATTCTAAATATGAGCAGATTTTTGAACCTGATTTCCAGTGGGTAGCTGAAAATATTCCCCTAAAAGAATCATGGACCCATAAATATAAAGTTGGAAACCTGCTGGTAATAGCAGGTTCTGCGGGGTTTACCGGGGCAGCTTCAATGACCTGTATGGGAGCCTTAAGATGCGGGGCAGGGGTGGTGACTCTTGTTTGCCCCCGGGAGTTGAATAGTACCTTTGAGGAAAAATTAACAGAAGTAATTACATATCCGGTTAAACAAACAGAAGATATTTCTTTACACATAGATAGTCTAAATGAAATATTAGGTCTAAGCGATAGATTTAATGCACTGGCAATAGGTCCTGGACTCTCAAGGAATCCAAGTACAATATGCCTGGTAAGGGAACTATTAAAAAATATAAAAAAACCGTTAGTGCTGGATGCTGATGGCCTCTATGCACTTTACGGACCGAGAGATGTTGAGAGTGTAAAAAAACTTGACCTGACAAATGTTATAATAACCCCTCATGCCGGAGAATTGTCATTAATAATGGGTTTAGGCAAGGTCCCTTTAGAAGACAGGATTAAAATAAATCTGGAAGTTGCTGCAAAATATAGATTAATATCTGTACTTAAAGGAGCTAAGACTGTAATTTCAGATTATAAGGGTACGACCTTTATTAATCCTACTGGAAACTGGGGGATGGCATCAGCAGGTACGGGTGATATACTGACAGGTATTATTGGCTCACTTCTTTGCCAGGGAGTGGGGTTGGTGGAAAGTGCCGTATGCGGCGTCTTTATCCACGGACTGGCGGCGGATATTATGGTAAAAGAAACCAGCAGAACTTCTCTTACTGCAACGGATCTCCTGGAGGGTATTAAGAGAGTTTTTTTAGAGGTAGAAAAAATTAAATATTAAAGGTTATTAAAATTAATAATATTAATATGATAGGAACTTAGAATGTCAGAGCTTTTAGCGAGAGATGTTATGGTAAAAAAAGTTATTACTATAAACAAGAACGCATCAGTGGCAGAACTTTCAGAATTGCTTATAAAAAATAAGATAAGCGGAGTACCTGTTGTTGATGACAGCGGTAAGCTGGTGGGGATTGCTACTGAAGGAGATTTAATTGTAAGGGACGCTGATCTTCATTTTCCAAGGTATTTCAAATTACTGGACAGTATTATATATCTTGAAAGTTTAAACAAGTTTAAGAGAAATCTCAGAAAATATTTAGGAACAAAAGTAGAGGATGTAATGACCAGTAAGGTTAAAATAGTTAAAGAAGATACACCAGTTAATGTAGTTGCAAATATAATGATAAGGGACAATGTTAATAGAGTTCCGGTACTGGATAATGATGGTAATCTGGTAGGAATAATTACCAGGGCAGATATTGTAAAATCAATGATTTGAAAACATAATTATTTTAATGCGAACTTTATGCAGGAAGATAGTGTAATAAATAAAAGGTTTGCCTGGGCTGAAATTAATTTATCTCACCTTGACCATAACCTAAAAATAATTAAATCATATGCCACCTCTAAAAATACCAGAATAATGGCAGTAGTTAAAGCTGATGCCTACGGCCATGGGACGATAGAGATTTCGAAGCAGGCAATAAAAAGCGGAGCATATGCGCTGGGAACGGCACTGGTTGAAGAAGGAACCGGGCTAAGAAGATCGGGAATTGATGCACCTATATACGTTTTAGGTGAAAGTCCTGCTGGAGCAATAGAAGAGGCTTTAGAGCATAATTTAATTCCATGTATAAATTCATATAAGTCAGCTCAATTTATATCGAAACAATGCAGTAAGATTGGGAAAGAAGCAGCTATAAATATAAATGTGGATACAGGGATGAACAGGATAGGAATAAATTTTAATGATGCTGCCGACCAGATTTCAAAAATAGCAGCTCTTCCCAATTTAAGATTGGAGAGCATTTCTACACATTATTCCTGTGCCAGCAGCAGGGAAAGCTCTTATACTGAACTGCAGTGGAGCAGGTTTAATGAAATTATAAGACAGGTAAAAAATAATGGAATAGCACCAAAATATTTTCACTGTGCCAACAGCGCAGCCTTTTTCAGGTATAGGAATATGCATCTGGATATGGTAAGAACCGGGATTTCTATATATGGCTTAAATCCTTATGCCGGGGATTATAATGATTGGCTTGGTCCTGAAGTGGGCAATGTTATATCTAATTTAAAACCTGTATTTAGCCTTAAAACAAAAATATCCTTTATAAAGAATGTCTCCAGAGGTGAGGCTATTTCCTATTGCGGCACTTTTAAAACCGAAAGGGATAGCGTAATTGCCACTGTACCTGTAGGTTATGCGGATGGTTACTGTCGATTGCTGTCCAACAAAGCCATAGTTTTAATTAATGGAATGGCTGCGCCAGTAGTAGGCAATATTACTATGGACCAGTTTATGATAGATATTACTGATGCGGCAAGGGATAATAATATTAGTGTTGGTGATGAGGTTATCTTGATAGGTGATTCTAAAGGACAGAGAATAACTGCGGAGAATATTGCGCAACTAATGGGGACTATAAATTATGAAGTAGTGTGTATGTTTAAAAACAGGATTCCAAGGATTTATATAAAATAAAAAACTTGTAATATAAAAATTATCACCATTAAAATTTAATAGGAAGGAAGGTCTTTTATGTGGATAAATAAAAGTCATTTAAAATTAAAGTTATTTTTAATAGTGGTTTTTTTATTCCTGGCAATAACTGTTATTAGTACAAGTTGCGTGTGTCCCCTGTTTTCACTTTTAGGAAGATTTACCGGAATTGAAGTTAAAACTGGAAAGAATATTGATCAAGACCTTGTAGCAAGTGAGCTTGTATATCCTGATTCTACAGCCCTGGCGCAGGTAGATGGCGATATAGAGAGGATTCTGGAATTGATTGATCAATATGGCGCAGCTTTATCTGAAGAACAACTTTCAGTTTTAGATGAATTACCACAGGAAATAAAGGAGCAGGAGGTAAGCGCTACAGTTTATTCAACTGCAGATAATAAGATAGAAGTATTAGATTATTATGATTCGTTTGATAATAAAAGATGGGATATACAGAAATTACAAAGCGAGGAGCAGCTTGATAATGGAGGGCAACCTACAATGTTATTTGCTTCAAAGGAGGACGAACAGCAGGCATTTATGTTAATTGGGACACAGAACAATACTTTTATAGTATTTATTGGTTTTGATTGGGAAGCATTATCAGAAAAAATAGAGAAATAAATAAGTTCCAGATAAAGTATTGATTAATTTTAAAAAATTGAAGACGCTTTTTATTAATGTTAGAATAAGAAAAATTTTTACCAATATTATTCAGTAATTCAGGGAGGAATAATGAAAAGATTATTGTCGCTGGCTTTGCTATTATCATTTGCAGCAGTAACGCTGGTGGGTGTTAGCTGTGCTACTGAAGATGCAGCAGAAGATATTATTGGAGGAATGGCTGCTGCTGGATTTGTAGGTATATGGATATGTATAGCAGTTATTGGTGGATTAATTGGTCTTTTTTTCTTTGTAATATGGATAATTGCTTTAGTGGATTGTGCTAAGAGAAAACCAGACGAGTTTCCGGCTGGCACTGGCGGAGAAAACGCCAAAACTATCTGGCTTGTAATATTAATTGCAACTTTTTTTGTTACCCCATTGTATGGTGTAGCAGCAATTGTTTATTACTTTATGGTAATGAAAAAGATGCCTCGAGAGAAATAATTAAAAAACTATAAAACTATATAAAATAATTTTTTATATTAATTTAAGTCCTTACCCGGGTAAGTTTTAACCAGATAAGGAAGTTACTCTTCTGATTTTCTCCTGGAGGTAAATTCATTTATTAAGTTTGAAATGGAGGGTGGAATGATTTCTTTCTGCTTTAACATATTCATTATGTTTTTTATACCCACCCTCTTTATAATATAACCGGCAATTGCTCCTAGTATTGCTCCTCCTATGATGAAACTAATATCTTTTTTATCAATTTTTTTATCTTCGGCCATTTTAAACCCTTCCTCTTGAAAATATATAAATTAAATATAATTATAATGTTTCCAAATTATTATAACCTAATATATGCTATTATTCCAAAAATTTACTTCAACAGCATTTGATATAGTTATTTTTAAGTGCAAATAGATATTTTTTGTTGTAGAATGTAAAAAATTTTAAATGGACTGTCAGGGAGAACTGATTAAAAACAATTGATATAAGATATGGGACCATATTTGATTAATTCCTGTTGGTGAATGATTGACTAAAATCCAAAAAGTTTACAGCAGTTAAGAAAAAAAATAAGAATTCCGATTATTAAAAATATAATGGGATTATAAATTCATTAATGATTAATAAATATAGCATTTAGGTTAAATATGTTATTTAAAAATGAATTATTATGGGCATCACTGATAATTTTTAACTTTGGTGTGGTGTTATTTGCATATAGATTTTTTGGAAAGTTGGGCCTTTATGCCTGGATAGGAATTGCGGTTATACTGGCAAATATACAGGTGTTAAAAACAGTTGAGTTATTTGCTCTGGTAGCGACTCTGGGCAATATTATCTATGGCACCACTTTTTTGGCTACAGATATACTGAGTGAGGTTTACGGTAAAGCTGAAGCAAAGAAAGCAGTCTTTATGGGATTTTTTTTCATGATTGGCGCGACAGCTGTTATGTGGATATGTTTACAGTTTGTTCCACATATCTCGGATTTTGCCCAGTTTAAGAGAAATAGCTCTCTGGAAACAATATTTGCAATTATGCCTCGGATAGCATTGGGAAGCCTGGCCGCATATCTGGTAAGTCAGTTACATGATGTATGGGCTTTTGCTTTCTGGAAAAAGATATTCAGTAAACCACATCAGTTATGGATAAGAAACAATCTATCTACTATGGTCAGCCAGTTGATTGACAGTATAATATTTTGCACTGTTGCCTTATGGGGTCTTTATGAAATGAATGTATGGTTTCAGATTTTGCTTACAACTTATATATTGAAACTGGTAGTGGCGGTTTGCGATACTCCTTTTGTTTATATAGCGAGAAAAATACATTTTAAATATTATAAAGATAGGAATTAAACTGCTGTAATTTAGTCAACTTCCGGAGGCGGGTAGCGGAAGTGTCCCACTATTTTATATTCCATAAGCTTATCAACCTCTCTGACTTTTCCTAATTCCTTGGAGATCATTATTACCAGCGGAACTCCGTCATTGTTTTTATGAGGGGAAATAAATCCTCCTAAATCTGCATAAGGGTTATTTTCATCAAACTGGAAATAAACTATATCTCCCGGCTGCCACAGGAAACTATTATCTTCATTCTCCTTATCATATTCAACAGGTAATGTTGTCAATGCATTGCGCTTGAAGAATTGTTCCTGGAAAAAAACATCTCTGAAATCAATATATTTTATTGCTGTCTTTCTGCCTTTTATATCCATGGGATAGTCTTCTTTATGTTCGTTCATATCTTCACATATCAGATCCATAAGGTCATAACCACAATCTCTTAGGGTCACAGAGATTACATCGGTAGAAATCCATACATTACTGCTGGGGTAACCGGTATCGGGGAAAACATCGTATCCATATTTTATATCTTCATCCAGAAGTTCCAGTGCTTTAAGAACGATTTCTTTCTGGATATCGGATAAATTATGGCTTTCTATATCATTGGATTGATTTTCATCCGATTCTATTGCAGAATCTTCTTCAGTCATATAAGCATCACTATCTTCCATAAATCTGGATCCCGGCTCTCCATAAGTTATATCAAGGGTTAGTTCAGAAATGGGAAAATCTATTTTGGAAGAAAATAATTTTTCGGGCAGCTTAAATATCTTCTCCTGATAACAGGCTCTTAGAGTCAGCAGTTGCAGTAAAGCTATAATGGCTACAATGTAAATAAAATACTTGTAGTTGATGTTCTTTCTAAATTGTTTTTTTCTGACTCTCTCTTCCATCTGTAGATATATTATATTAAAAGTCAAATAAAATTAAGAGGATAAACCATTTTTTTAACTTAAAAGCCGGGAAGTCCCCTTGCTATATCTAGGGGATGAAAGGCTTCACTTGACATTCTGCCGAAAGGCTTATATAGTCATTTATATAAATAAGTAAATATAATATATAAATTATACAAAGGCAGTCACTTGAGTTTATGCTTTGCAATATCACTTTGTGCAATGTATAAAATATAGAAGAAAAGTTCTCAACTGATGAAAAGATTATTGATTTGTTAAGAACAAAGATAAATGAGATTAGTAACACTTGACCAATTAAAAAAATATGTAGAAAGTCAAAATGCAACTAACTCAACAAATAAGAATTAAGCCGACAACAGCTCAGGAAGTAGTGCTAAATACATTATCAGAGAAATGTAGGCTTATCTACAACTTTGCCCTAAAAGAAAGAAAAGAAGCATTCAAAAATAAACTGGAAGGCATAAACTACATAAAGCAACAGAATGACTTGCCAGAAATAAAGACAAAATACCAAGAATACAGTTGGGTTTATAGCAAAGTTCTACAATATACAATATGACTGGAGATAGAAATGTAGGAATAGTTGAGACTAAATATTATCTTATAAAGTGCTTTCTTAATCTTCTGGCTTTAAATGCAATTTTTATTATAAAAAAAGCCGGGTAATTGTAGATAGTGAGAAATCAATAACTGTTCAAGGTTTATTATATTTAATCATATAACATCTGATAGAAGTAATAATTACCCATTACTTTTTTTACATATTCCCTGGATTGTTCGTAAGAGATACTTTCTATGAATTCATCAGTATCCATATTGCCTCTTTTAGAAACCCAGTCACTCATTCTCCCCGGTCCACCGTTATATGCTCCAAGACAATAAAACTTGTTCTGGCCGAAATTATCCAGCTGTTGTCTTAAATAAAAAGTGCCCATTCTTATATTTATATCCGGGTCCAGGAGCAGATTAATGTTATAATTTGAAATGCCTACCTGGCTGGTAATGCCTTTTCCTGTTGCCGGCATAATCTGCATAAGTCCCTGTGCCCCGGCATAAGAGATAGCATCAGGTACAAAGTTGCTTTCCTGCCTTATTACTGCCAGGGTAAAAAGTGGATCGAGATTATATTGACTGCTGTATTTCTTAACGATCTCTTTATAGCCGTAGGGGTAATACAGATAATAGAGATAATCTGTATAAGGCTCATTCAGTCCGGATTTTAACTTGTAAAAATTCTTATAAATAATTCTAATTGAATTTGTATAATCATTGGATTTCAAAAACAATGTCGCAATCTCCAGGATTCTAGCTGGATTTTCTTCAATTTCGCTGCTCCCTGCTTCTGTTTCCAGAGATGCGCTGTCGAAAAATCCCAGTTTGAGAAGTTCAATGGCTTTGTCTATATGATTTATCTCGCTACCTTCAATATAACTATCCTCTTCCAGAATAGCGTATATATCTGGAATTATTCCCGCAATACGGGGATTCTCTGGATTTAGCAGGGTATTGATTTTCTTGATCTGGACTTCTTTATTCATTTCTTCCAGCATTTCGCGGGACGCAAAAGTATAATAAGAGTATGAATTTAAATCTATAATTTTTTTATAAAGGTAAGCTGCCTTATTATTATCACCCAGTTTCTGGTAGCATTTTGCCTGCCAGAATAATCCTTTTTCTTCTGATGCGGTGCCTTTATACAAAGATGCATAATTGGAAAAAGTAGTTTCTGCAGCGCTGTAATCAGCTGATCTATATCGTATCCAGCCAAGCTCCCATAATGCGTCGGGCAGTTTATCTCCACCGGGATAATCGCTGGATATTCTTTGAAAATAACTGGCGGCATTTTTAAAATCTCCCTTCAAGAAGTGTATTCTTCCAATTCTGTAAAGAGCATCGTCACCATAGTTGCTGTTTGGGAAAAGTTTTAAAAGTTTTTGGTAATATGAGATGGCATCGACGCCCAGATTTAGATTAGTAAGAGCTCTGCCCATGTAGTAAAGACTATCATCGGCCAGGGAACCGGATGGAGACTTTTCATAAGATAATAACAGGTAATATTTAGACTGATTATAGTCACGAAGGTTAAAATAACACATTCCTTTTTTGAATAATGCTTTGCTGTGCAGTTCCAGTGATAAATTATTTAAATAATCTCCCTGCAGTATCTTATTAAATTCATCCAGGGCGCTATTATAATGATAAATGTCGAAAAAAATCTTACCTCTATTGTAAATCTGATTTGCTGTGGGAATGAACGGCTCAATCGAACTATCCTCTGCAAGTTTATTTAAATTCTCCCAGGCAATTTCTGAATATTCATTTAAAGGATAATTCAGCCATATTTCTTTATAATTTTCGAAAGCCAGATCTTTTTTTCCGTTCATTTCCTGGCAAGTGGCTAACTGGAATAAACAGTAGGGTATATATGATGAATGTGGGAAAGCAGTTCGGAAATGCTCATACTCATTTTCAGCAGTAATATAATCTTCCCTGATGTAGAACATATCTGCGTATCCCAGACTGGATGTTTCTGCCCATATACTGTCCGGGTAATTTTTTATTAATTTTAAATAATATTCCTCAGCTTGGTCATATTTTTCCTGGAGACGGAGGCTTTCTGCCATGTAATAAAAAATATGGTCCTGGAGCACCAGATAGTCATCCTTGATTTTATTTAAATAATATTCGGAAATGAGGTAAGAAGACTGATTTCTATATTTCATAGCCTCTTTAAAATATAATCTCAATTCTGAAATATCAGTACTGTCGGTGACGATATCGCCGGTGTTAGTGTTCTTATTATCTGAATCAATATCGTCTTTGGTAGATATATCTGTGGAATTTTCAGAATCGTCCTGGGTACCGCCGGTGCTCTCCTCATCGGTAGATTCAAAATCTTCAGTTTCAGGATATGCGCTTTCAGCTTTTTCTCCAAACTTTAATCCGAATATCTCAATATCGAGTTTGCTGCACCCCGCTGTGGTGGGAATTATTGAGAGAATCAGGATTGCAGATATTAGAAAAATAATAATTTTTATAGTTTTACTGTTCATTATGTATAGGTTATATTTGAAAAACTAAAAGAAATTTTACTCTACAATAGTCTTATTGTAAATTAAATCAATATTTGAATATAAACAAATATTAAAGATGCTTTAAATAGGATGTACAGATATTTCATACTGTGGCAAACAAGTTTGTCGTAAGTTTCTTTTAGTTTATATTAAGAATAAAGTCCTGGATTTACCAGGGGCTTTATTTTATTGGTTAATTATTTTTTACAGACTTTAAATTCAACCTTGGATGCCCCGCACACGGGACAAACCCAATCATCCGGCAAGTCTTCAAATTTATAAGGAGGCTCTATCCCGAATTCAGGATTTTCAACTTTAACATCGAAAATATATCCGCAAACCGAACATTCATGGTCCTTTATTTCTTTTGCCTTATGCTTCTTTTCTTCCATTTTAGCTCCTTTATATTTCTATGTAATCAAAATTTTAATAGTTTATTTGATCATTATGAACTAATGCTCAAACTAATATTATTATAACACACAACCGCCTTAAGTGGATGGCCATACCAGACAATGTTAGAACCCGGGTATTTAAATTAAGTGAGAATACTTCTGTTACTAAATTGAGTTTTTAGAGTTTTTTTCTGAAGTACACAACTTGTTTACAACTTTAAAATTAACGTATATAATAAAGTTGTAAACTAATATTTTAAAAGTATAAAAACAAGTAAAGATTACAACTTGTTAACGACTTTAAAATCTAATATAGAAAAAAGTTGTAAACATAACTCTTAAATAGTTCAATTAAATAATGAGTGTTAGAGAATTGATCTTAAAAAAACTAGAAGAAAAAGGTGAAGTTAAATCTTCAGAAATCGTAAAAGCTACTGGATATTCCCGTGCATACGTAAATAGGTATTTTAAAGAGCTCCGCGAGGAAGGTATTTTATTACAAATTGGTAAGGCAAATAAAGCAAAGTACATTCCTGCAACTGAAGAGATTATATTAAAAGAAAGAAAATCTATTAATAAAATACATAGAATACTTAATAATGTAAACCTTCATGAAGATGAAGTTTTTAATGGTATTAAAAGACAGTCAGGTATTGTTGAAGGATTAAGCGGCAATGTCTCAAGTATTCTAGAATATGCTTTCACAGAGATGCTTAATAATGCAATTGAACATTCTGAGTCAAAAAAGGTAGAAATAATTATTGAGCGAAGAACAATTAACATAATATTTGAAGTAAGAGACTGGGGTATAGGAATTTTCAATAATATTATGAATAAAAAGGGATTAAGCAGTGAAATGGATGCCATTCAGGATTTACTTAAGGGGAAACAAACTACAGCGCCATCGTACCATAGTGGAGAAGGGATTTTTTTTACTTCCAGGATAGGTGATATCCTGACAATTCAAAGTTCACTAAAAAAGATTATTTTTGATAATTTAATAGGAGATATATTTGTTCGGGATGTTAAAAGTACTCAAGGTACCAGGGTATTATTTTCAATTAGCCTGGATTCAACAGGGGATATTAACAAAGTCTTTAAGCGATATTCTGATAACAACTATGAATTCAGCAGGACGGAAGTTGCTATCAAACTTTATGCAGTGGATGTCAATTATATATCACGGTCTCAGGCACGCAGAGTTTTAACCGGTTTAGAAAATTTTAAAACAATAATACTTGATTTCAGGGAAATAGATACAATAGGTCAGGCATTTGCAGATGAGATTTTCAGGGTATGGAAAATGAAAAATTCCAGAGTAAATATTATATTTAAAAACGCTAATGAGAATGTTCTATTTATGATAAAAAGAGCACTTTCAGAAGAATAAATATCTAATCTTAATTAAAACTTTTAACCTTTAAAGATTTTCTTTAAATTCCAGGGAAAAATCAATGGCTGGAGCGGAGTGGGTGATTAACCCCACTGATATCATATCAACACCGGTTTTGCATATCTCTTCAAGATTTCTGAGATTAATATTACCTGAAGCCTCTACCAGGCAGGAGCTGCCCCTCTTTTCCTTTATGATTTTAACTGCCCTTCCCATCTGGCCGGGGTCCATATTGTCAAGCATTATAATATCTGCCTTACTGGTTATTGCTTCATCAAGCTGGTTAAAATCTTTGATTTCTACCTCGATTTTTAGAGTATGAGGAGCACTGGCCCTAATACTTTCTATGGCCTTAGAAACCCCGCCTGCAGCAGTTATGTGGTTGTCTTTGATAAGTATCCCGTCAAAGAGGCCGAAACGGTGGTTGTAACCACTGCCGCAGAGTACTGCATATTTTTCAATTTTTCTCAAGGTTGGCTTTGTTTTCCTGGTGTCTACAATTTTAACCTTATAGGGCTTTGCAATTTTTGCAAATTTACTGGTAAGAGTGGCAATTCCCGACATATGCTGGATGAAATTAAGGTAGGTCCTCTCGGCCTTTAAAATTGATAGGGTTGATCCGCTAATGTTGCAGACCCTATCCATATATTCTAGCCTGTCCCCATCATTTTTTAATCTGTCAATTTTTATGCTTCTGTCGATTTCTTCCAGCACAAAACCTGCTACATCCAGACCGCTTAATATGGCACCACTAGCTTCTTTGCATACAATATATGAAAATGAATTTTTATTCAGTGGAATTAAATATTTAGAAGTTATATCTCCAAAACCATCCAGGTCTTCGGAAATAGCTCCTCTTATGATATCTATTACTTCATTTTTTAAAATCTTATTTTCCATATTTTATCCTGTTACTTTTAAACATCTTTAAAATATACTTTATTCTGTTTTAGTATTATATGTTTTTTCCAGTTTTTGTCATCTTTTTTCGGGAAATCATTTCTCTGGTGTGTTCCTCTGCTTTCCTCCCTCAAGCTTGCCGCTTTTATTATAAGGCTGGCTACAGTGAGCATATTGGCAAACTCAAGTATGTTCTTATCTTTTTTGTTATAAAGATACCCGCTATTTATGTGAAAATCTACAAACTCTCCTGCTTCTTTTAAGCTCTGCGCATCCCGCAGTATGCCGACCTTCCTGGTCATAATGTTTTTCAGGTCCGAAGTGAGAGTTTTTATATCCGGTTTCTTGTCATCAAATTTACCAGCTTTTCTTTTTTTTATTTTAGCTTCATCCAAAAGCTTATTTACGCCTTCAATTGTTTTATTCTCATACCCTGTGTTTTTTTGCTTTAGTTTTTTTTCGATGTCTTTATATATTTTCCAGCCATATACCAGACCTTCCATAAGGGAATTGCTGGCCAGTCTATTCGCGCCATGTGCACCTGTTGCAGCTGCCTCACCGCAGCAATACAGGCCTTCTATATTTGTCTTTCCCTTGTAGTCTGTTTTGATTCCACCGTTTAAGTAATGTTCGGCTGGAGATACCTTGATTAAATCTTTTTTTAAATTCAGGCCATTTTCCCTCAGTTTTGAGATTATATTGGGAAAGCGTATTTTGAGATGGCTTTCAGGGATATGTGTAGCATCAAGATAGACGTAATTAGAACCACACTTATCCATTACTCTTATCATTTCCTTTACCACTATATCTCTGGGAGCCAGTTCTGCTCTTGGGTGCCTGCCGACCATAAACCTGTTTCCATGGCAATCCCGCAGGTATGCTCCTTCTCCTCTTAAGGCTTCACTTATCAAAAATAGTTTTGAGTCTTTTGTTTTAAATACTGTAGGATGGAACTGGACAAATTCTATATCCGTAATAGAGGTTCCTGCTCTGTAGGCCATGGCAATACCATCTCCGGTTGATATTGGAGGGTTTGTGGAAAGATTATAAATCTGACCAATTCCACCGCTTGCAATTACAATATTGGAAGCAGGGTGTATTTCAATCTTATTAGTATTTATATCCATACCCAGAACCCCTATACATTTGTTCTTATAAACTAATATATCCAGAACAAAATATTCAGGAAAGAAATCTATCTGTTTTAAGCTCTTTGAGTGAGAAACTAATTTTTTCTCAAGCTCTTCTCCGGTAGCATCTCCTCCGGCATGAAGGATTCTGGGATAGCTGTGTCCTCCTTCGGTAGTCAGGCTTATCTCTCCTTCGGAAATATCAAAATTTGTACCGATTTCTATTAAATCCTCTATCATTTTTAGCGCAGTTTTCACCAGTATTTTCACTGCCTTCCTGTCACAGAGTCCCTGACCGGCTGCCATGGTATCTTCATAATGGTTTTTCCAGAAATCGGGTTTTTTAATTGCTGCTGCAATACCACCCTGGGCATACCAGGTTGTTGAATCGGAAAGGGAACTTTTGGTAATCACTTTTATATTATTATTTTTTGCCAGTCTCATTGCAGTAGAGAGACCTGCAATTCCACTGCCAATAACAATGCAATCGCAGTATTTATGAATTTTCTGGCAGAATGATGGACTTATTAAATATCTTGGTAACATAATTTATTTTATGGCTATCATCCTGTCAATAGCCGATCTAGCTTTTTGAATGGTTTCTTGCGGTACTTTTATTTCATATCTCTCATCTTCCAGTGACCAGAGGACCTTTTCAAGGTTTATTAGCTTCATATTGGGGCATATGGCTTGGCTGGTGGCGGTATAGAAAGTCTTGGCCGGATTCTCTTTTTTTAGTCTATGCAATATTCCAATCTCTGTTCCAATTATAAATTTCTTTTTCTTGCTCTTTTTTACGTATTTTAACATTCCTCCGGTAGAGGTCACTTCATCTGCGATATTTATTACATCCGGTGTGCATTCCGGATGTACTATGACTGTTGCATCCAGGTGCTCTTTTTTAAGCTTAATAATATTTTTAACATTAATCATGACGTGGGTGGGACAATATCCATTCCATAGTATAAGTTTTCTATCGGTCTGGCTCTGAACATAATCTCCAAGGTACTTATCTGGTATGAATATTATTTCTTTGTTTTTTGGAATGGATTTTACCACGTTTACTGCATTTGAAGATGTGCAGCAGATATCACTTAAGGCTTTAACTTCAGCAGTGGAATTTACATAACAAACTACAACAGCATCAGGATGTTCATTTCTTAGCTTCTTAAGCTGAGTTGCGTTAATCATATCAGCCAAGGGGCAGCCGCTGTTTTTATCAGGGAGCAGAACTTTTTTAGCGGGAGATAATATTTTTGCAGTTTCAGCCATAAAATGTACTCCACAGAATACTATAATCTTACCCTGTGCTTTTGACGCTTCTATGCTTAATTGAAGAGAATCTCCTACAAAGTCTGCTATATCCTGTACTTCGCCAATTTGATAATTGTGAGCCAGTATAATGGCGTTCTTTTTTGTTTTTAGTTTAATAATATTATCAAGAAACTCTAGTTTTATATTCATTTTTTTTCCTCTTATGCATTAGTAACGCTTTTGTTATTTTAAAACAACATTTATAAAATTAAAATAAGCACTTTATTATATCTGAAAACAGAATCAGTATTTTTCTATCTGATAATATAGAATCGGTGAAAAAATAAATTAAAAAAAGCTTATCAGCTTGAAAGATTTATTTATTTTTCTTTTAATGCTATTATTTCAAATATTTAATTGAAATTTAAAATACCTTTATAATTTTAGTGGGGATAATTCCTTGAAACTGATTATAAGCGAGAAAGAAATAGCAGCTAGAAGAATTGCACATATACTTGCCGGAAATGGTGTAGACCAGGAGAAAGTATATGGGGTTCCCGTCCATCATTTCAAGATTGATGGTGAGGATTACAGGGTTATCGGGCTTAAAGGTCATATACTGAAAGTGGATTACCCGAAGGAATATGCAAACTGGTTTAAAGTAGACCCGATAGAGCTTATTGATGCTAAAATAGAAAAAATTCCCATCCAGAAAAAGATAATCCAGGCACTGAATAAAATTTCCAGTGATGCGGATGAGATTATCATAGCCACAGACTACGACAGAGAGGGTGAGCTTATTGGCTATGATGCAATGCAGCTGGTAAAAGAAAAAAACGCTCTTGCTCCTGCAAAAAGAGCAAAGTTTTCGGCAATTACTCCAAAAGGTATAAACCAGGCATTTTCAAAACTGGGAAGAATTGATCTGGATCTTGCTTTTGCAGGAAGGGCAAGGCAGGACATTGACCTGATATGGGGAGCCACACTGACACGCTTTTTATCCCTTTCCACCTATCAGATTAAGGATAAATTTCTTTCGGTGGGAAGAGTACAGACTCCCACTCTTACTCTAATTGTAGACAGAGAGCTGGAAATAAAATCATTTATCACCACTCCTTATTGGGTTGTGAGTGTAAAGCTTAAAACAGAATCCGGTGAGGAATTTGAAGCCACTCATAAGAAAAAAAGATTTTTAAAGAAAGAAGATGCGCAGGGTGTTTTTATTAAGCTGGGTGACAGGGGAACTGTCCTGGGAATAAATGAAAGCGTTAGAGATATAAAACCCCCAACACCTTTTAACACCACTGCCCTTATAATAAGCGGAAGTTCAATTGGCTTTACTGCATCAAAGACTATAAATATTGCTGAAAACCTGTATATGAACGGTTATATAAGTTATCCCCGCACTGACAACACGGTTTATCCTTCCTCCATAGATGTAAAAGAAATAGCAAGGATGCTTGGTAGTTCCGGTGAATATTCCCGGATGTCTGAAGCGGTCCTTGCACAGAAGAAGATAGTAGCAAGCCGGGGCAAAAGAAGATCAACAGACCATCCGCCAATTCATCCTACAGCAGTTGCGCAAAAAGCCAGCCTGAGCAGTGATGAGTGGAAGCTGTATGATCTGATTGTAAGAAGATTTATATGCACCCTGCTTCCTGCAGCAAAAATTAAAATTATAATTGCAACTATTGATATAAATGGAGAGCCATTCATTACTAATGGCTCCAACTTTATAGAGCAAAATTGGATAAAGTTTTATCCTTACTATAAGCGTAGAGATGTTTTTATTCCCCAGCTTAAAGAAGGACAAATAATAACTGTCACCGGTAAAGAATTGCTGGATAAAAAAACAAAACCACCTGTAAGGTATACCCAGGGAATGCTGGTTGAAAAAATGGAAGAACTTGGTCTGGGGACAAAGGCAACCCGCCATACAATTATACAAAACTTAATCCTGAGAGGATATGTGAGTGGAAATCCTCTCCAGCCTTCTGAAAAAGCTATTGCAGTAGTCAAGATGTTAAAAAAGCATGCTGAAAAGATATCATCCCCGGATATGACTTCAGAGCTGGAGATGTATATGGATGGTATTGTAAGAGGGGATGAGACTAAAGAGGATGTTGTGGATAGGTCAAGAAAGATGTTAAGTGAAGTAATGACTGTTCTTCAAAATGAAAAGGATGAGATATCACAGGAGATAAAAAAAGCAATCAGAGAAGATCTGGTAGTGGGTAAATGTCCGGGTGAAAATTGTAATGGGGATTTAATTGTCAGAACTGCAAGAAAAACAAAGAAAAGATTTATAGGATGCAATGCTTATCCTGAGTGCAGAACTACATTTTCACTTCCACAAAGAGGTCTTTTGGTTACCATAAGGGAAGAGTGTAAGCATTGTGGATATCCTATAGTTAAAATTATATATAAAGGGAGAAAACCCTGGGATTTATGTATAAATCCGGATTGTCCTGGGAAAGATGAGAAATATAAAAACTACAACAATAATAAATGAAGCGAAAAGGCTTCTGATTGAAGCAAGTTTTAATCTTCCTTGCGATGTTATGGAGACTGTAAAGAGCGCTGTTAAGAAAGAGATTAGCGAGAGAGCCAGAAAAATCCTTGAACTTGTTTTAGAAAATGCAAAAATTGCAAAAAAACAAAAACTTCCCTTATGTCAGGATTGCGGCCTGGTTTATATTGATCTTGATATTGGTCCTGATATCTGCATTAAGGACAGCAGCAGCTTAAACAGCTTATTGAACCAGGCAGTAGCGGATACTTATACCAGTAATTATCTTAGAAAATCAATAGTTTCTGACCCGTTATATGAGAGAAAAAACACTTCAGGTAACACCCCTGCAGTAATTCACACCAGTTTTACTTCCAGTCCTGGTCTTCATATAAAAATATATTTAAAAGGTGGAGGTAGTGAAAATTGTTCCTATCTTTATATGCTGAATCCATCAACCGGAGAGGATGAAATAATTGAGTTGGTTTTGGATGTGGTAAAAAAGAATGTTACCAAATGCTGCCCGCCGGTAATTGTTGGTATTGGAGTTGGCGGGACGTCTTCAGAAGTGGTCAAACTTGCAAGGACAGCCAGCTTTAGAAATCTAGAGATTAGGAATCCGGATAAAAGATACAGGCAGTTAGAAGAGAAAATATTAAAAGTAATAAATGAGACTGGAATAGGACCACAGGGTCTGGGTGGAAAAACAACTGCTCTGGCCTGCAATATAGAATATGCTCCCTGCCATATGGCTTCTCTTCCGCTGGCGGTTTTTATGAGCTGTCATTCTACGAGAAGGGCTGATTCAAAAATATCGCCGCCATAAATATCATAAGCCACAAACAGAGGCAAATCTTCTATTACTATCTCATGAACTGCTTCTGCCTCCAAATCACTATATGCAATGATTTTAATATCTTTTACTTTCGTAGAAAGATATGCAGAAATGCCTCCTACTGATACAAGATAGACAGATTTATATTTTTTTAGAAGCTCCTTTATATTATCGCTTCTCTTACCTTTTCCTATCATTGCTTTAAGTCCTGCCTTAAGCAGTGGTTCGGTTAAATCATCCATTCTGGCGCTGGTGGTGGGACCAATACTTCCGCTCTTCTTGCCCGGAGGGGTTGGTGATGGACCTGCATAAAATACAGCCTTATTTTTTAAATCAAGGGGCAATTTTTTATGGTATCTGATAGCATCAACCATTCTCTTATGAGCTGCATCCCTGGCACCGAATATAGTACCACTTAAATAAATGATATCCCCGGCTTTTAATTTTTTAATTTTTTCTTCTGTTAGCGGTGTGGATAACCTGAAAGTATTGCCACTCATTTTTTACCGGTCTTTCTAATCCTTCCAGTTTTACTCATCATCGGTATTAAAATATCTGTCTCTTTTAAAATAATTGTCATAGGAATACAGCGGTTTTCTGGTAGGAGGTGGTTTTTTACTTCTCCGTGAGCTAAAGACTAACATGAAAATTATAAAAATTATAAATAAGCCGATAATGCCTAAAATTACAATTAAAAAATAGGTCAGCAGTTTTGTTTTCCTGCCTTCTATATATAATTCTTTCTCATCGCCATATTTTATATTCCATATGGCAATGTTTTTATCCCCGATTATATCTGCATTGTGGCTGGTTATTTTTACTGGGAATTTTACCCGATATGTTATATTTAAAATATTACTGTCTGCTTTAGCCAGATCATTAATCCGATTGTAGTCAGAATTTATATCTGAAGAGGTAAGTAGCGTCTCATCTATTTTCATATCTATATAATCTTCAAAGAAATATTCATTATAGAAGAAGTGCTCTTTTATCTCCATTCTTGCATTTAGAGGAAATTCAGACAGATTATCTATTGAAATATGGGGCAAGAATATGAAGTTTTCAAAATTTATGGTAGAACTAAAATGGGTATAATCTTCTTCTTCAAAAGTGTTATATTCTACTTCATCTACTTCAGGGAGGAGACTTTCAAGTATTTCAGGTATTTTATCAGAAAGGGATTGATTCTGGCCCAGGACCACCCCACTCTTCTGGATATACTCCGTTTTAACTGCTATATCAATAGTCCTGGTGCCGGAACAATCAGAATTTATCTGGGTAAAGATATCAATTAGTGTCTGGTCGCAGGAAGAAATAAAAGGGATTATAAATATAAGTAAAATAAAAATTGTTAAAATTTTTAAGTAGTTTGATTTTATCATGGTCTCTTTATCACATTTATAAATAATTCTAACATATCGAATATTAATATTGTAGAAAAAGTTAGATGTCTGTTTCATTCCCCAGTAACTTTACTGCTTTTTCGAAATATGGCAGCACTCCTTCGTAACGGCCTAAATTATAAAGGGTAGTGCCAGGCCAGTGTAATTTGATATATCCGATATATTGCCTTGCGTAAAGAAAAATGAAACTAAAATTGGTTTGTTGACGTATATAATTAATATGCTAGCATATTTAAATAATAATAAAAGATGGTCTTTGTCTAATAGGGCATTAATGATTTTTTAATTTTTAAAGCTTCTTAAAGTTATAATACCGGCAGTAATCTAGAAAGGATTGGTGGGCTGATAGTGGGTTTATATGTAGGTTATGATATAGGGTCAATTAGTGTCAATAGGGCAATCATAAATGAAAAAAAAGAAATAGTGGAAATCCTGCCATATGCAAGACACTTTGGAGAACCTGTAAAATCAGTGAAAAAAGATATTGAATCAATGCATAAAGGCAGTTATAAAGATAGAATAAGCGGTATTTGCTTTACTGGTTCGGGAGGTAAAGAAATTGCATCCTTGCTTGGCCTTAATTTTATTAATGAAATAGAAGCCATAGTTAGCGCTGTAAAATTTTTATACAGGAATGCAAAAACTGTTATAGAAATTGGCGGCCAGGATTCAAAATTCATCGATCTTGCCTATGGTGATTATGCAATGAATGAGCTATGTGCGGCAGGCACAGGCGCTTTTCTCGACCAGCAGGCTTCAAGGTTTGACCTGACTATAGAAGAATTTACCAGATTAGCATTAAAATCAAGAAATCCATCAACCATTGCCGGTAGATGCAGTGTGTTTGCAAAAACAGATATGATACATCTCCAGCAGGAAGCAGCAAGCGATGAGGATATTATTCTTGGTTTATGTTACGCAATGGCCAGGAGTTTTAAATCAGGGATTGTAAAGGGTAATAAATTTGTACCCCCAATAGTATTCTGTGGCGGGGTATCTTTTAACCAAGCCATGATCAAGGCCTTTGAAGATACGTTGGGGGAAAAAGTATTAATTCCAGAGCACAGGGCATCTATAGGGGCTATTGGGGCTGCAATAAGTTTAAGCTCAAAGGTAATGGTAGAGGATTTAAATATTTCCGGATTAGAAGATAAATTAGACGACTATCTTAGAAATTTTAAGTATAAGAGAGAAACATTTGCTCCTCTGGCTCTAGCTAAAATTGAACTACCTCCAAAAAAATCTCATGAATATAGTTATGGCAATAAGAAAGTCGACGCCTATATTGGTATAGATGTCGGTTCAATAAGCACCAATGTTGTGGCTATAGATGAAAACAGGAAACTTATTGAAAAATGTTACCTGCGGACAGCCGGAAAACCTATAGAGGCGGTACGAAAGGGTGTTGAGATCATTGGCAGCAAAGTTGGGGATAGAATCAATGTTAAAGGTGTGGGCACTACAGGTTCCGGTAGATATTTAATAGGGGATTTTGTAGGTGCGGATATGGTAATAAATGAAATAACCGCTCAGGCAACAGCGGCAGCAGATATCGATAACTCGGTTGATACTATCTTTGAAATTGGCGGCCAGGATTCAAAATTTATATCACTGGAAGATGGGGTGATAGTTGATTTTGAGATGAATAAAGTTTGCGCTGCCGGTACCGGTTCCTTTCTGGAAGAGCAGGCTGAAAGGTTTGATATAAAAATTGAGGATTTCGGGGACATAGCGCTTAAAGCAGAGAGTCCTTTAAATCTGGGAGAGCGCTGTACTGTTTTTATGGAAACCAATGTTTATTCCCATTATCAAAAGGGCGCCAGCATTGAAGATATCCTGGGCGGTCTTGCTTATTCTATTACCATGAATTATATAAACCGGGTAGTTGGGAGGAAAAAAATAGGTAAAAAGATTTTCTTCCAGGGTGCGGTTGCATTCAACAGGTCAGTTATAGCTGCTTTTGAAAATTATCTGGGCAAAGAAATAATCGTACCTGAAAATCATGAAGTAACCGGAGCAATAGGGGCAGCAATTAAAGTGCTTGAAAATTCCCATAAAAAGACAAAATTCAGAGGATTTGAAAATATATCTAAAGTAAGTTACTCCCATAGTTCTTTTGAGTGTAAGGGTTGCCCCAACAGGTGTGAGATAAAAAAGATTTCTATTAAAGGGCAGCCTTCATTATTTTATGGCAGCAGATGTGAAAAATATGAAAAGGGAGACTCAAAAAGTAGCGATATTCCGGATTATTTTGCTGAACGTGAAAACTTCCTTTTGAATTCCTACGAACCTAAAGACAATAAAGGAGCAAAAAAGATTGGCATGCCCTATGCTATGCTTACCCATGAATTCTATCCTTTCTGGAATGCATTCTTTTCAGAGCTGGGTTTTGATTTTATCCTGTCGGATAAGACCAATAAAAAGATAATCAACGATGGGCTCCAGTACTCTGTAGCTGAGACCTGCTTTCCAATGAAGACCACCCTTGGACATGTGCAGAATCTACTGGAGAAGGGAGTTGATTACTTATTTTTACCCACTACCAGGGATATGCCTACTAAAGAAAAAAATATTAAAGGGGACAGGACTGGGAGTTATCCCTGTCCTTTCATCCAGGGGACCTGGTCAATTGTGAAATCTGCTATAAATACGGGAGAAGTTAAGATTCTTACACCTATTCTTAATTTTAGCTTCAAAGAGTATATAAAAGAAAAACAATTGACTAAATTAGGAAAAGAACTAGGAAGGGATAGAAGGTCAATAAAAAAAGCCATAAGGCAGGCACATCTTGCCCAGAATAAATTTTACTCTTCTGTTAAAAAAAGAGGAAAAGAAGTGCTCGGCAGTCTTAAAGATGACGAGATTGCAATTGTTATAACCGGCAGGTCATATAATAGTTGCGACAGGGCAATCAGCATGGATGTTCCCAGAAAACTAAGGGAACTTGGCTTTAAAGTAATTCCTATTGATTACCTGCCTGTGGACTCTATTGATCTTTCAAAAGAATGGCCAAACCTGTACTGGGAATTCGGGGATAGAATTATGAGTGCAGCTCAGATAATAAAAAAAGACAGGAGGCTGTACCCGGTTTATATTACTAATTTTGGCTGCGGACCTGATTCTTTTATACTTCAGTATTTCGAGAGAGAGATGGATAGACCATTTTTAAAACTGGAGGTAGACGAGCATTCTGCAGGCGCTGGAGTGATAACCAGATGCGAAGCATTTATAGATTCCCTGATGAATGTAAGAAATAAGAAAGATTTTTCACCTGCCCAAACAAAAACTAAGGGTAAAGACGCTGTTTTTAAGAAAAGCCAGGGAAGGGTAATATATATTCCCTATATGGGTGACGGTGCTGTTGTCCTGAGATCTGCGTTCAGGTCAGAAGGAATTAATGCTGAGATGCTGTATTCTGATGACGAAACACTTGAACTGGGAAGAAAATATACGCTGGGAAAGGAATGTTATCCCTTTATTATAACCACCGGAGATATTATAAAGACACTGGAACATAACGATCCAAAAAAGGTGGCTTTCTTCATGCCCCAGACATATGGGCCCTGCCGGTTTGGACAGTATAATAAAATGCAAAAGATAATAATTAAGGAGTTGGGGTACGAAGATGTGCCCATTATTGCCCCTGGTGCTCCGGAAGGCAATCAGTTTTACAGGGAGTATGATATGCAGGGGTTAAGGGGATTTATACTGCTTATGAAAGCAATGTCTGGTATTTTTACTGTAGATTACCTGAATAAAATGCTCCGGCAAACAAGGCCTTATGAGATAGAAAAAGGGAAAACAAATAAAGTTTACCAAAAATATATAGAAGATGTATGCCAGTCTGTAGAAAATGATCCTATGTACAGGACGCTGGACAGGATGGTCAGTATTTTAAGAGATGCCAGAAGAGATTTTGAGAATATACCAATTAAGAAAACAGACAAACCACTGGTAGGCATAGTGGGTGAAATATTTGTCAGGAACCATCCCTATAGCAATAATGAGATTATAAAGAGAGTTGAAGCGCAGGGCGGAGAGGTGGAGATTCCTTCATTTGGAGAGTGGCCTTATCATACTACTGCTACCAGAAAAATAGATATTATAACAAAACAGACTGATATTTATTATAAGATTATAAAATCATTTAGTATTAATGGTAACAAAAGAGGAAATAGCATTGGTTGCCGGGAACTGGCTGAGCTTACCGGTGATTTTGTAAGAGGAATAGGGTTTTATAGCTTAAATAGGATTATTAATAAATTACTGGAAAATTGCCACCACAAACTGGAAAAACCGCTAAAGGGTTTCTTGAGGGAAGATAAAGAAACTGGTATTTATGAGATCTGGGACAATGCCGAACCTTACATAATAAAGTGGTTCGGAGAGGCAGCTCTGAGTATTGGAAAGTCGGTATACTGGATTAAAAATGGCGCCGACGGGATTATAAATGTACTTCCCTTTACCTGTATTCCCGGGAATATTGTTAATGCAATCTCAAAGAGAATTAGGGAAGAGTATAAGATACCCTGGCTGAATCTTGCCTTCGATGGGCTGGAGCAGGGAACAACCGAGACACGTCTGGAAGCCTTTATGTATCAGGCAAAGCAATATATGAAGAACAAGAAATAAAATACAGTGTTTTAATTGAGCAAGATAAATACAGTATTTTCAGTTGAAGGAATTTTTAGAATATGCCCTTACTAAACCTCAAGTGCGTGTAACTTCTATGAAGAATATATTAAACTGGTTAAAGAATCCATTAGCATTATAGAATTTTAGATCTCGTGAATTTTTCGTCGAACGATCTCCTGCTTTTCTTTATTTGTAAGAAGCGCATCGTTATTCCAGAATATAATGCCTGCTATTGGCACTCTTAGGCATTCATCAATTGCTTGCTCGAACTCATTTGGAGAAAGTTCTTCATTGCGGTAGCTGTGATTTACCTGCAGCGAGGGCAGTATGGCTCCATGATATACTGATTTGATATCGTTCAATAAGGATGGGATCCATTCCGGCTTCTTGTATATCATATGATGATAAATCATTGGGGATAAAAAATCCGCGTACTTCCCGAGTGCGGTAAAGTCCTGACCGGCAATCCGCTTAATTCCACCGTTAAAATCGCTTTGCTTCCAGGGGAGCGTGTGCAGTGAAACACGGATGGATGGTTTTACCCGCTTTGCAATTTTTGTCAAATACTGCACGCCCGAGGTAATGGTATCACATTTAAACTGCACCCAATCAGGGGTATCCAGTTGTGAATTTGGAAAAGCCGAATTAAATCTACGCCTGCAGCGTTCACAGTAACAGGTTTCAGGGAGATCCTCAGGAGACGTATTTGGATGAATAACTTCCCAGAAGACAAAATACCGGATGAAATCAAAACTTATAACGTCGATATCGAGTGTCTCAACCAGACGTTCCAGCAGCAGCCCCTTTCGTTGTAAAAAAACTTCATTTGAGGGACAGGCAAATTCGACCCAGTCTTCTTTTGCTTCCCGCCCATCTTTCATACGGCTATACAACGACGGTTCCTTTTTGAGCTCATCAGGGTCTTGGAATACAGGAAAAATAAGAAAAATTGTTATACCCAGTCTCTTTAACTCACTGATAAACTCTGCAATGTTATCCATTTGGTAAGAAACATAGACCGCATTGAAGCCGCATATTTCCCACATATTTAATACATCTTCCAGGTTACGAGGGTATTTGTAAATCTTTACTCCAAAAAGACGCTTCATCGCGAGATGCTTAGAAAAAATGTCAACAATAACTTTCATAATTTACCCGTCCAGTTAAAAAATACTCAATATATTAGATTTAAGGTCGATTTAAATATAGAATGAGATTCCTTAAAAATCAACTTTACTTCGATTTGATTAAAAGAAATATTGATTACTGTCCCGAAGAAGATGTGAAAGGTACTTCTGTGAAGGATGTGTCCTAATCCTGGTACCTAAAAGAATTGACAATGGACCAATAGAATTATATATTTGTTTTCACGTAAAAATAAATATTGTAGATGAGCCTAAATTATTTCACCGTAAAAAGTAATTTTAAATATCCGGAAAGAGAGCAATGAAACAGATATTAAACGATAATTGGTTTTTGATTTGCTCAAAAGATATAAATGACTATGGAGAAACCATATCCAGACCAGGGTATGTACACGATAGGTGGTATCCCACAAGTATTCCAAATACTGTCGTTGCAGCTCTGGTAGATAACAAAATCTATGACGACCCTTATTTTGGACTAAATTTGTTAAAAATTCCTGGTTACAAGAAAGACCGAAACATCAATTTTTCACTACAATACAAGCCAGAAGATAGTCCCTTTAGAAAATCCTGGTGGTATAGGACTGAATTTGTTATAGATAGTTCCCTGGAGGGGCAGCGAATCTGGCTCAACTTTCGCGGAATCAATTATTCTGCAAATATCTGGATCAATGGCAAAAGAATTGCCGGCACCGATTATGTGAACGGAACTTTTCGATTGTATGATTTTGATATTACTAATTTTGTGCTTACCGGTAAAAAAAATGCTCTGGCTATTGAAGTCTTTTCGCCAGGACCCGATGATCTGGCAATAACCTTTATTGATTGGGCACCCGGCATGCCGGATGATAACATGGGGATCTGGCAGCCTATAATTTTATATTCTTCCGGACAGGTTGCTTTGAAAAATACATTTGTCCACACCCGGCTCAATACCCATACACTGGATGAAGCAGAACTAGCAATTGAAACTGAGATAGTTAATACTCAAGATCACATAGTAGAGACAGAAATTGAATGCACTATAGAAGATATAACGTTTAATAAACACATTACGGTAAACCCCCTCTCTACAAACAAACTCATTTTAACTCACCATGAATTCCCCCAATTAAAAATAAGAAATCCCCGCTTATGGTGGCCTTATCAGTTAGGAAAACCGGAATTGTACGAACTGAGAATGATTTTAAAGACCAAAGGTAAG
>Ga0114921_10000099_pt1 | contig 34630 bp, 23 predicted proteins | sample BentaG_FD_87016 | JGI IMG/M metagenome (GOLD analysis project Ga0114921, IMG submission 87016) | Deep subsurface microbial communities from South Atlantic Ocean to uncover new lineages of life (NeLLi) - Benguela_00093 metaG | ecosystem: Environmental > Aquatic > Marine > Oceanic > Sediment ... | reverse complement strand
TTCTCACGGACATAGTCCAAGAATGCGACGATGGCCCCAACGCCGAATTCTTGGACTATGTCCGTGAGAATGATCTAGGTGACTACGCCATGGTTGCTCTGAGCCTCAAGGACAACGTTCAGGCCGGCGGATACGGACAGATGGTCAATCCGAACGCCGCCGACTACAACTCGAATGCCACCTGGGAAGCGTTGGTGGATATTCGAAACGGTCTGTGGGATAACCAAATCGACAGTTTCGCTCAAACTATCGCCACCCGTCCCGACACACAGTTTCTGCTCCGAGTGGGATACGAGGTCGGCATTCCCCTCTTCGCCTACAAAGGCGATCAATACGTCAACGACTGGCTCAACGAAAAGGCCAGCGCCGGAATCAATGTGTTCGACAATCCTGATGCCTACCCCGAACTTGACCGCACGGCCTTCATCGACGCCTACAACCACATCGTCGATCGCGTCGAATCACAGGCGACCAACGTCGAGTTTGGCTACCATCCCGTGCGCGGATTGAACGACACGCAGTGGCTATATCCGGGACCGGAAAATGTTGACTGGGTTGGTTTCTCGGTCTTCAACCACGATGTCGGCATGGAAGCCTACGGAATCACGAATGCGCCGGGTCAACGAATTGACCCGAACCTCGCCCTGTCCATGGATTTTGTTCAGACACAGGGCCACCAAATCGTCATAGCCGAGTCGGCGGCGCAGAATCCGGCCGCCAGCGATCCGAACCTCTTCATCGAATACCTGGACCGCTTGAACGATGTGGTTGAGCAGTACGATGTCTCGGCGCTGGCCTACATCAATTCCGATTGGCCGGCACATGGATGGGGCTCGGAATGGGGCGATTCCCGGGTAGAGGTCAACGCGGCGGTAGAAACGTTTTTCCTCGACAACTTCGGCGCGGGCACCCGCTACGTCTACAGCGACGTCGATAGCGATTCCTCGCCGAGACCGGCCCCCGAGCCCCCGCCCTCGTCGGCGCCGGTCGGCTCATTCCCGGTGTCGGTGGTCAACAACACCGGCGGGGCCTTCCTCGACGACGAGATCTTTGTGACCATCCTGGGTCAGGCGCCGCCAGGCACTTGGTCCTGGGTGGACGCGGCCGGGGTGGCTCATCCGCTGGACCACACGGCCGCCGACGCACCGGGCCATCTTGAGAAGGACGGGGTGAACTACGCCAATATGTCTTTCACCCTCGGTGAAGCGGACAGCTTGCGGGTTCCGCCTGAAATACAAGGCACCCGGATGTACATCTCGATGGGGCAGCCTCTTCTCATCGGCATCAGCGCCGATGATCGGAGTTGGGCCGGGCCCGACCCCACCTACCAACTGGACCCCAACTACGGCACGGTCTATGACTATTTCGAGCTCACCTACGACCACGGCCATATTCCTTTCGGCGCCAACACGACACAGGTCGACATGTTCGCCCTGCCGATCAAGTTCAACCTCGTGCAGACCGCCAGCGGCTTCTCGGCTACCCGCGGTCTTGACGTGACTCGAAGCGACGTGTTTGCCAACTTCGAGCAGGCGCTGCCGGCGGCGTTCCAGGCGCTGGTTGTCAACGATGTCTCGGGCAACCCACTGCGGATCTTGTCTCCACGGACGACGCAGCCGGGAGCATTGGCCGACTGGCTCGATGAGCCGGTCGACGATTTCTGGGAGACCTTCGCCAACCAACCCTTCACCCACAACGGACCGGGGTATACCGTCAGCGGCGGCATCGACGCCGCTTCTCAACTGTTCGAGTACACCGTGACCCCCGTCGGGGGCGCGCCATCCGCGTACACAATGGCCAAGCCCACGACGGCGGAAGTCTTTGCCGCTGACGGCCCCTTCGCTGGCACGGGCCTCCAGGTCCTGTTTCTCGCTGAGCTCGATGCCGCTCTCAACCGGGGTGTAGCCAGTACGCCCGCCCAGTGGAACAACGTCGCGGCTTACTATCCAGATGGGCAGCGCTGGAACCCCTACGCCAAGCTCTTCCACGACATCGGCATAGCGGGGTTGGCCTACGGCTTCCCCTACGACGACGTCAACGACCAAAGCTCGGTACTGATCCTCAACAACGCCGAACCGGCAGACGAGCTCGTGATTTCCATCGGATACTGAATCCCCGCTTCACGATTGCGAGCCGACGCCCTGCCGAGCGGTCTTCGCAAACAGATGGCGGTATCGAACACGCGGCCGCCGAGAGGGCCGGGTGACTTCAAGAAGATCTCGACCATATTCGAGACCAGAAACGGGTCGTCTCAAATGCTCAAAAGTGAGACCTCGACGCCCTATTGCTGAAGTGGGGTATGCCCCGCGGCCTTAGCCGCGGCCTCGGCTGCGTTAATCCGAACCGCCTCGGCCAAAGTCGGTGCCCCGCCGCCCAGTCGACGCGGCACCCAGTACGCGCCGGCTGGGTGGTGATATTGCTCTTGCGCCTCATGCAACAATGTGGCCATCGACTCACGTAGCGCAGCATCGGTCTGCGCGACGTCTTCGGCGGCACGGAATGGTGTGCCCACCGCGACAGTGACCGGCACCTTTCTGGGGCCGAGACTCTTTGGCTGGCCCTTGGTCCAGATCCGCTGGGTACCCCAGACAATCACCGGAACGATCGGAACATCGGCCTGGGCGGCCATCCGGGCCGCCCCCAACTTAAAATCCTGGAGTTCGAAGCTACGACTGATCGTTGCCTCCGGATAGACCCCGACCAATTCCCCATCGCGTAACCGCTGCACCGCCATTGCGTATGCGTCGGCCCCGGCGCTGCGATCCACCGGAATGGTTTTGGTGTGCGTAATCGCGAAATTGATCAACTTCACCCGCTGCAGCTCGGCCTTGACCATGAACCTCAGCCAACGGCGCCGGCGACGCGCAACCAGCCCGGCCGCCAGCCAGTCGATATAGCTGGTGTGGTTGATGGCGAGCACGGCGCCGCCGCGATCCGGGATGTTCTCCTCGCCCATGTAGGTGATGCGGGCTCCGGTGGCCAACAAGAACGTCCGGGTCATGGCCACCATAGTGCTGTAGGTCATTTCCGTCACCGGTTAATCCTCCTGCGTTCTGGCCGGAATGGGCAACCACCTCCCAGCCGGCCGCCTCAGAACTCACCGACCGGACGACGGGCGATATTGTTCTTACGCCCGCAAACTCTTGCGCCCGCCAACTTCCCCCGGTTTGGCGGGGCTTTCCATCTTGGATTGGCGTCCTGCTGGTTGGAGGGTAGCCGGTCAGGTTTTTCAGCTCAGCATCAACCAGCAACCGAAGGCTTCGAGGCAACAGACGCGCCAACCACGGTGTGGCGGAGGGCGGATGCCAGTTGAGCAAGCCGGTTTACTACGCCGCCTTACTGCGCCGCCGCCTCGAAGAATTGACGGACAGAACCATCGAGGGCTGTTCCGGCGAGACGATCTGCGAAGACTCTTACATCTCCGGTCGCGGCAGCCCTCGATGAGCGGTGGTCGTAGGCCACCACCGCGGTGAGCTCGTCAGCGGTTTGGGCAGCGCAGGCACGATATGTACCGTCAAAGGAACGCAGCAAATCTGTTCCGATAGTTTCAGTAACATCGATCACTTCATCGGTGACGGCAAGAATGTGTCGAGATCTTCGTCAAGAGTTCGTTGGCCGTTGGCAACGATCTCGGCGGCCCCAACACGGAGAGCGGTCCGCATAAGCTCGACTGCGGCCCACCGCACTCGTCACATGGTCGGGCTCATGTGTCAGCTTGTGTCACATCGAGGGTTTTCGGCTCCTACCGGGCGGACCCGGAAATCGCAGTGAACTGCGGTGGCGGAGGGATTTGAACCCCCGGTCGGTTTTAGCCGACTCTCGCTTTCAAGGCGAGTGCATTAGGCCGCTCTGCCACGCCACCGCGGGATAGTCTAAACGCGCGCTCTCCCGGGCGACGGCGCGTTGGACTTCAGGCCGGCGCTGATCCATCTGCAGTTCTCCCCCACCGCCGCGTTGTTCAGCAACGTCCAGAGCTAGAGGATCGCTCGCCGTGCGGCCCCCGATGGTCCCCGCCATCTGCTGATCACAGAAAGGCACCGCGGTTGGGTTAGTCGACCAACTTGTGTTTCCGCAGCGTAGTAGCGTTGCGTGAATGCTCGCGATCTTGGCCGAATCTCCCGACCGACTCGTCTGGCAACCCGTCCCGGACGTCGCGCCCGCAGCCGGCGAAGTCCTCATCAAGGTCGTCGCCGCGGGGGTCAACCGCACGGACCTGCTGCAAGCCTCAGGAAAATACCCACCCCCACCTGGCGCCAGCGAGACCATCGGCCTGGAAATCTCGGGAACGATCGTGGCCATCGGTGCGCACGTCACAGGGTGGTCCCCGGGGCAAGAGGTCTGCGCTTTACTCGCCGGCGGTGGCTACGCGGAATACGTGACCGTTCCCGCGGGCCAGGTTCTGCCCCGACCCAGTGGCGTCGCGCTGCCACACGCCGCGGCGCTGCCAGAGGTCGCCTGCACCGTGTGGTCGAACCTGGTGATGACCGCCGGCCTGCGCGCGTCGCAGCTGCTTCTCATCCACGGCGGCGCCAGCGGCATCGGCACCCACGCCATCCAGGTGGCCCGCGCCTTGAACTGCCGGGTCGCCGTCACTGCGGGCTCTCGCAACAAGCTGGACCTCTGCGCCGAGTTGGGTGCCGAGATCAACATCGACTACCGCAATGAGGACTTCGTCGAGGTTGTGCGCGGCGCCGGAGGAGCTGACGTCATCCTCGATATCATCGGCGCGGCCTACCTCGACCGCAACGTCGATGCGCTCGCCACCGACGGCCGGTTGGTCATCATCGGCATGCAAGGCGGCGCGAAGGCAGAGCTCAATATCGGCAAGCTGCTCGCCAAACGCGCCGGCGTACTCGCGACCGCGCTTCGATCCCGACCAGTGGAAGGCCCCGGCGGCAAGAGCGACATCGTCGCAAGGGTGGTCGATGATGTCTGGCCGATGGTGGCTGACGGCATGGTACGGCCGGTGATCGGCGCAGAGTTCCCGATGACTGAGGCCCAAGCCGCCCATGAGCTTCTCGCATCGGGCGATGTGTCTGGCAAAGTGCTACTGCGCGTTGACCACTGAGGCTGAGCCTGGCCTCAGCCGAGCGACGCGAGCGCCCGCACCAGCTGGTCGACCTCGGCGGCGGTGCTGTAGTGCGACAGACCGACCGTCACCGCCCCACCGATGTCGGTGACGCCGATCAAGTCCAGCACGCGCGAGCTCGCGTTCGCTATCGTCAAGACGCCGTTGTCGGCCAGTCGCTGCACCACACGCTCGGCGGGCACGTTTTCGATCGCGAAGGTCAGCACCGGGATGCGCTCTTCCGGGCTACCGATCACCATCACCGTCGACAACGAACGCAACGACGCCAGAAGGTAATCGAACAGTCCGCTCATGTAGGCCGCCGACGACTGCATCGAGAGCGAAAGCCGCTCACGGCGGGTTCCCTGCGCCGAATCATCCAGGTTCGCAAGGTATTCGATGCTCGCGACCATACCGCCGAGCATCCCGAACTGGTGGGCACCGAGCTCTAGGCGGGCTGGGCCGGTGGCATTGGGATCCAACGACACCGGCCCGAATGCGTCGATGACTGACGGGTCGCGGAAGACCAGAGCACCGACCGGCGGGCCACCCCACGCGACGGCGTTGACCGCGACCACATCGGCATCGATCTCATTGATGTCGATCAGCCGGTAGGGGGCGGCAGCCGAGTGGTCGACGACAACGAGTCCACCTACGTCATGCACCAATTTGGTGACCTCGCGCAGCTCGGTGACCGTTCCCAAGATCGAAGAGGCGGAGGTAACCGCCAGCAGCCGAGTGGGCCGTGCCACCAGGGCTTCCCATTGCCAGATCGGCAGCTCACCTGTCTCGATATCCACCTCAGCCCACTTCACATTGGCGCCGTAGCGGTCCGCGGCGCGCAGCCATGGGGCGATATTCGCCTCATCGTCCAGGCGCGTCACCACCACCTCGCAGCCCAGTCCGACACGGGCCGACGCAGCCTCGGCGAGCGACATCAGCAACACCGCGCGATCGGCACCCAACACCACCCCGGCCGGATCGGCGTTGACCAGATCCGCAACCGCCCGGCGTGCGGCGTCGAGCACCGCGGCGCTGCGCCGGGCAGACGGGTGCGGGCCGGCTGTGCTGGGCATCGAACCGCGGAAGGCAGTGGAGACAGCACGGCTGACGGAGTCCGGTAGCAGCATGCCGTTCTGGGCGTCCATATGCACCCAACCATCGCCAAGCGACGGGTGCAGTCCACGCACCCGGGCGACGTCATATCCCATGTCAACCCACCTTAGTGCGTCGGTGAATTCCGTCGTACCAGTCCGGATGCCAACCGGATCATCCCGCCGAACCGGAACAGATCATATGGACCGCCATACTAGTCCAGCGAGCTTCTGCAGCGGAGCACGCTATTCGAGCCCCGCGCCCCTGGTCGGCGCGGAGCCCAGCCACAATGGGAAAGCGATGCTGGGGCACTCTAGGGACATGACAACCAACACCGACGACGACAACATCGAGATCATCGGCGCCGGCTCGGACGACGAACTGGAAGATCAGGACGTCGTCCGCGACGGGCAGTCGCTGACCGACCTCGTCGAGCAGCCCGCCAAGGTGATGCGGATCGGCACGATGATCAAGCAACTGCTGGAGGAGGTGCGGGTGGCGCCACTGGACGATGCCAGCCGCGGCCGTCTACGCGACATCCACCGCACCAGCATCAGTGAGCTGGAGGAGGGGTTGGCGCCCGAGTTACGTGATGAGCTGGAGAGGCTGACGTTGCCGTTCACCGAGGACGCGGTGCCATCAGATGCCGAACTGCGCATCGCTCAGGCCCAGCTGGTCGGCTGGCTTGAGGGGCTCTTCCACGGCATCCAGACCGCGCTGTTCGCCCAGCAGATAGCGGCCCGCCAACAACTCGAGCAGATGCGCCAGGGCGCGCTTCCCCCTGGTATCGGCGCGCCGGGGCAACGAGGTGGCCCCGGGCATCCCGGTACCGGTCAGTACCTGTGAGGTCAGTGTGGCCCGTTCCGCTGAACCGGTAAACCCGCATGAACCGCGCATCGAGACGCGGAATGCGTGGGTGGAGTTCCCGATCTTCGACGCCAAGACGCGCTCGCTGAAGAAGGCGTTTCTCGGCAAGGCCGGGGGTGCGATCGGACGCAACGACTCCAACGTCGTGGTGATCGAGGCCCTGCGAGACATCACGATGTCACTGCAGATGGGCGACCGGGTCGGCCTCGTCGGACACAACGGCGCGGGCAAGTCGACGCTGCTGCGGTTGCTCTCGGGCATCTACGAACCGACGCGCGGCGTGGCAACCGTGCGCGGTCGGGTCGCGCCGGTGTTCGATCTGGGTGTCGGAATGGACCCAGAGATCTCCGGATTCGAGAACATCATCATCCGCGGCCTATTTCTCGGGCAGACCCGCAAGCAGATGCTGGCCAAGGTGGACGAGATCGCAGAGTTCACCGAACTCGGCGACTACCTGTCGATGCCGCTGCGCACCTACTCGACCGGGATGCGGGTCCGACTGGCGATGGGAGTGGTGACCAGCATCGACCCCGAGATCCTGCTGCTCGATGAGGGTATCGGTGCCGTCGATGCGGAGTTCATGAAGAAGGCCCAGACCCGGCTGGCTGCCCTCGTGGAGCGCTCCGGCATCCTCGTCTTTGCCAGCCATTCCAACGAGTTTCTGGCACGGTTGTGCAACACCGCGATGTGGATCGACCACGGCACGGTGAAGCTGACCGGTGAGATCGAGGATGTGGTGCGGGCCTACGAAGGCGAGGACGCAGCCCGCCATGTACGCGAGGTTCTCGAGGAGACAGCACACACTCATGAGTGACGCGGTCGGCCGGGAGCAGTCAATCGTCGCAGTCGTCGTCACCCATCGACGTCCCGACGAGCTCGCCAAGTCGTTGGACGCCGTCTGCTCGCAGAGCCGACGACCCAACCACCTGATCGTCGTGGACAACGATCATGACGAACGAGTGCGTGACCTGGTGGCCGGCCAAGCAGTTCCGACCACCTATCTCGGTTCCCACCGAAACCTCGGTGGCGCAGGAGGTTTCGCGCTCGGCATTCTTCATGCGCTGGCCCTGGGCGCGGAGTGGGTCTGGCTGGCCGACGACGACGGCCGTCCGCAGGACGCCCTCGTGCTGGCCACGTTGCTGGCCTGCGCACAGTCGCACGGACTGGCCGAGGTCTCGCCGATGATCTGCGACATAGACGATCCCGAACGTCTGGCGTTCCCGTTGCGGCGCGGGCTGTCGTGGCGGCGCCGAGTGAGCGAACTGCGCATCGACTCTGCCAGTCCGAACTTGATGCCGAACATCGCGCACTTGTTCAACGGCGCGCTTTTTCGCGCGGCCACCTTCGAGGCCACCGGGGTGCCGGATCTGCGACTGTTCTTCCGCGGCGACGAAACTGAGCTCCACCGTCGACTGCTGCGTTCCGGGCTGCCGTTCGGCACGTGCCTCGATGCGGCATACCTGCATCCGCAAGGAGGCGACGAATTCAAGCCGATACTGGGCGGCCGCATGCACGCCCAGTATCCCGACAACCCGACCAAGCGGTATTTCACCTACCGCAACCGGGGTTACCTCCAATCCCAGCCGGGGATGCGCGCGCTACTGCCCCAGGAGTGGCTGCGATTCGGCTGGTACTTCCTCATCTCTCAACGAGACCCCGCCGGGCTGCGGGAATGGATTCGATTGCGGCGTCTGGGCCGCCGCGAGAGATTTGGCCGCGACGGGGGGAGAAACCTATGACCTTCACAGATGCCGCCGCGCAGTCCAAGACATTCCGGCGCGCGTGGGCTGACCTTGTCGGCGGCTTCGGCAAACGCGAACTGTGGCTACATCTGGGTTGGCAGGACATCAAGCAGCGCTATCGGCGCTCGGTGCTCGGGCCGTTCTGGATCACGATCGCGACCGGCACGACTGCAGTCGCGATGGGTGGTCTGTACTCGAAGTTGTTCAAGCTCGAACTCTCCGAGCATCTTCCGTATGTCACGCTGGGCCTGATCATCTGGAACCTGATCAACGCCTCGATCCTCGAGGGTTCCGAGGTCTTCATCGCCAACGAAGGCCTGATCAAACAACTCCCGACGCCACTATCGGTTCATGTCTACCGGCTGGTGTGGCGGCAGATGATCCTGTTCGGGCACAACATCGTCATTTTCGTGATCATCGCGATCATCTTCCCCAAGCCCTGGCAGTGGACCGATCTGACGTTCATCCCGGCGCTGTTCCTGATCGCGTTGAACTGTGTCTGGGTAGCGCTGTGTTTCGGCATTCTGGCCACCCGTTACCGCGACATCGGCCCCTTGCTGGCCAGCCTGGTGCAGCTGTTGTTCTTCATGACGCCGATCATCTGGAACGAGTCGACGCTGCAGGCGCAGGGCGCCGGAAAGTGGGCCCGGATCGTCGAGCTGAATCCGTTGCTGCACTACCTGGATATCGTCCGGGCCCCGCTGCTCGGCGCCGAGCAGGAGTTGCGGCACTGGGTGGTGGTGTTGTCGTTGACGTTGATCGGTTGGATCTTCGCCGCCCTCGCTATGCGCCAGTACCGTTCGCGGGTGCCCTACTGGGTCTGACGGTCTCTGATCAGCTGACCAGCGGGGGGGCCGTCCGGTTCCGGGCCGAAGACAAATCGGCGCCCGGACACCGTGTCGGGTGTGACCCGTACAAAGCGCAACTTCTGGGTCGCTACCCAGGGGAAGAGCCCGGCGCGCCGTGCGTCATCGACCTCCTCCGAGGTGGACAGCGCACGTGCGGTGCCGCGCAGCACCACGCTCCACCCGCCGGAGACGTTGTGGTCGTCGGCCTCGAACAGCACGTGTTCATTGAGCACCGCGGTCAGCAGTTTTGTGCCCTCGGCGGTGCGGAACAGCAGTGTGCGGTGCTGGACGACGAAGTTGACGGGAAAGATCTCGGTCCATCCGTCCACGGTCGTCACGAGTCTGCCCAACGAGACGCCGGACAGAAGATCCCAGCTTTCGGCCTCGGTGAGTTCGGTTACCGGTGTGTCCGGATCAGTAGTCGCGTCCATGCTCATGATGTTCCTCGACGGCAGCCACCCGCCCTAGGGCCCAATGGCACTTCCCTGCGCCTGCGACATGAGCGACCGGCGGCCTGTAGCTTCCACATATGACAGCTTCGCGCCGCCGCATGGGCATCTACGAGCGCACCCTCGAGCGGTTCGGCCGATCATCGCCCGGTAACTGGTTTCTCACCCGCGTTGCGCCGCGCATCGATCCTCCCCTGCTGCGCCTCACCGGCGGTCGGTTCAGCAGTGCCTATCCGGTGCCGGTGATGCTGTTGACCACGACCGGGGCCAAGAGCGGTTTGGCCCGGCAACTGCCGCTTCTCTATACGGTCGACGGCGATTCGCTGATCCTGGTCGCATCGAACTACGGCCGACACGGCCACCCCGCGTGGTATCGAAACCTGACGGCCAACCCGACAGTTGAGGTACTCGCGGGTAAACACCGCGGAAAATACACCGCCGCGGAGATCACCGATCCGGCCGAACGCGCGGACGCGTGGGCGAAAGCTCTCGATGTTTACGCCGGCTACGGCGACTACGAGGCGCGGGCCGGTGGCAGGACTATCCCGCTCATCCGGTTGCGGCGGTCCGCGTAGCGACGCGGGCGCCCGGGTGACCACTTGAACGTACGACCAGCCGAAAGCAGTCCGACGAACCAGCAGTTCAGCGGTGTAGTTTCGGTCGGCATCGGTCCCCGGGCCCGCGGCGGAAACACATCGGCGGGCGATGTCGGATGGCAGCTGTAGTGTCGAACATATGTTCGATGAATCCCTTCCGGCGGCGGCTGACCTAGCCAACCTCAGTGATGCCGAGCTGATCGATGCAGCCGGCGGCTGGGCACGCACAGAGAACGCCGCGTGTGCCCGCAAGTTGGCGGTGATGGCCGAGATTTTCACCCGCCGCACCGGCCTACCCGCCGGGCAACGCGAACTGTGGTGGCTCGATCCGGAGGCCGCAGTGGCCACGGAGCTGGCGGCCGCGCAGAACGTGACCCGCTCGCTGGCGCTGCACCAAACCCACCGCGGGGTTGCGCTACGCGACCGGCTACCGCGTCTCGCCGAGTTGTTTGACGCAGGTCTGGTCAACGAAATGCTGGTTCGGGCGATCGTATGGCGTACCTGCCTGGTCTGCGATGAGGCCGCGATGGCAGCCGTGGATACCGACCTGGCCGCCGAGATCACGTCGTGGGGGGCGTTGTCGATCACCAAGACCGAACAAGCCATCGACGCTCTGGTCGAGCGGCATGACCCTGGTGCGCTGCGGAGGTCCCAGGAATCGACGAGCACCCGCGATGTGCAGGTGGCTCACCCGGGGACCCGCCAGGACTCACCAGCCTGTGGGCGCGGCTGTACTCGTCGGACGCGGCGCTCATCGACAAATGCGTGCAGGAACTGGCCTTTAGCGCGTGCGAGCATGATCCCCGCAGCACCGCTGAACGCCGCACCGACGCGCTGGGCGCCCTGGTCACCGGAACCGACCTGGCCTGCCAGTGCGGGGCGACCGACTGTCAATCCGCCGCGGGGGCCGGGCCGGCCAAGAACGCAGTCGTCTACGTCATCGCCGACGCCGCCGCGGTCGCCGGAAACCATAGCGCTGCCAGTCACGACGCTGGCGGTGGCCGTGCAACCGGCGGCTACGGTAGCGCTGGCGGCTACGGTAGACCTGACGCTGGCGGCGACGGTGCCGACGGTGACGAGAATGCCGGTAACAACGGGCCCAAACCCGAAGACCCGCGGCGGCCGCCTTCCCCGCGGGACGGTGCGTCGACACCCGCTGCCGCCGGGCGGCCGGGGCCGGCGTTCGTGTTCGGGGCCGGGGTCCTGCCCGCACCACTGCTGGACCCGCTGCTGGACCGCGCCCGGCTGCGCCAGATCACCCACCCGGGCCAGGCCCCGGCCGAGAGCGCGTACGCCCCGTCGCGGGCACTGGCCGATTTCGTCCGATGCCGAGATCTGAACTGCCGCTTCCCCGGCTGCGATGTCCCCGCCACCGAAGCCGACATCGACCACACCGTCCCGTACCCGGCCGGCCCGACCCATGCCTCCAACCTCAAATGCCTATGCCGCTTCCATCACCTTCTGAAAACGTTCTGGACCGGCGAGCACGGCTGGCACGACCGCCAACAGCCCGACGGGACGATTATCTGGACCAGTCCAACCGGCCATACGTACATCACGCGCCCCCGCGGCGCGCACCTGTTCCCGGGTCTGCGCCCGGCCACCGCCTCCATCTGGGACTGCGACCCACCCGCTGTCAGCGAGGACACCGACCGGCGTGGCGCGATGATGCCCCGGCGCCGACACACCCGCGCCGCCAACCGCGCCCGCGCCATCGCAGCCGAACGCCGACTCAACGACGATCTCGTGGTCGAACGCAATAGACCACCGCCGTTCTGAGAACCCGTAAGCTTCCCGGGTGGCCGAGCCCCCGATGTCACCGCAGCTGAGCCTGAAGACGCAGGTATGGCGGTTCGTCGTGACCGGCGGACTTGCGGCCATCGTCGACTTCGGCCTCTATGTGGCGCTGCTGACCGCGGGCTTGCACGTCAACGTCGCCAAGACCCTGAGCTTCATCGCGGGCACCACAACCGCTTATCTGATCAATAGGCGCTGGACGTTTCAGGCGCCGCCGAGCAGCGCGCGATTCGTCGCCGTGGTCGTTCTCTACGCCGTCACGTTTACCGCCCAGGTCGGCATCAACTACATCTTCTACATGCAATTCGAGAACAAGCCATGGCGGGTACCGGTCGCGTTCGTGATCGCCCAGGGCACGGCCACGGTCATCAATTTCATCGTCCAGCGCTTGGTCATCTTCCGGTTGCGCTGAACCGTGAGCCGCAGGCGGTACCCTCTGTGACGATGTTGAGCACCGAGTTTGCGACCACCGCGAAGCGGCTGACTGGCTGGGGACGCACCGCCCCGTCGGTGGCTCAGGTGCTGTCGACGCCGGAACCCGAGGTGATCGTCAAAGCGGTAAACCAGGTGGCCGACCAGGCCCGGGGATCAAGCCGCGGCATCGTCGCCCGCGGACTCGGGCGCTCGTATGGGGACAATGCGCAGAACGGCGGCGGCCTGGTCGTTGACATGAGCGTTGTCAATCGCATTCATTCGATCAATTCGGACGACGCGATCGCGGACGTGGATGCCGGGGTGAACCTCGATCAACTGATGCGTGCGGCATTGCCATTGGGCCTGTGGGTGCCCGTCCTGCCCGGCACCCGTCAAGTAACCATCGGTGGCGCGATCGCCTGCGACATCCACGGCAAGAATCACCACAGCGCGGGTAGCTTCGGAAACCACGTCCGCTCGTTGGACCTGCTCACTGCCGACGGCGAGGTCCGTCAGTTGACGCCGAACGGACCCGACAGCGACCTGTTCTGGGCGACCGTCGGCGGCAACGGGTTAACCGGCATCATCCTGCGCGCCGCCATCGAGATGACCCCAACGGAAACGGCCTACTTCATCGCCGACGGCGACGTCACCGGCGGACTCGACGAGACCATTGCCTTCCACAGCGACGGCACCGAAGACAACTACACCTACTCCAGCGCGTGGTTCGACGCGATGAGCCCACCACCTCGGCTGGGCCGGGCGGTGATCTCCCGCGGCTCGCTGGCCACCATCGACCAGCTCCCGAAGAAGCTGCGACGCGCACCTTTGAAGTTTGATGCGCCCCAATACTTCACCGCACCCGACATTTTCCCTAGCGGTCTGGGTAACAAGCCGATCTTCGGTGCGATGACCGCACTGTGGTACCGGATGGCCAAGACCTATCGCGGCAAGACGCAGAACCTGACGCAGTTCTATCATCCGCTGGACATGGTCGGCGAGTGGAACCGCGCCTATGGCTCAGCGGGTTTCGGCCAATACCAATTCGTAGTGCCCACCGAGGCGGTGGATGAGTTCAAGCGGATCGTCTACGACATCCAGAGTTCCGGCCACTACTCCTTCCTCAACGTGTTCAAGCTGTTCGGCCCCGGGAATCAAGCGCCACTGAGCTTCCCGATTCCGGGCTGGAACATCTGCGTCGACTTCCAGATCAAGCCGGGTCTCAATCAGTTCCTCAACAGCCTCGACAAACGCGTGCTGGAGTTCGGCGGACGGCTTTACACCGCCAAAGACTCGCGGACGACCGCGGCGACTTTCCACGCTATGTATCCCAGGATTGACGAATGGATCGCCCTGCGCCGCAAGGTCGACCCCGATGGGCTGTTCGCCTCCGACATGGCCCGACGACTGGAGCTGCTCTGAATGGTGTACTCACATGGTCTTTGATGCGACAGGAAACCCGCAGACGATCCTGCTTCTCGGCGGCACCTCCGAGATCGGCCTGGCAATCTGCGAACGCTACCTACGTGACGCGCACGCCAGTGTCGTACTGGCCTGTATGCCAGGTGATCCGTTACGCGACGCCGCCAAAACCCAGTTGGAGCAGGCAGGCGCCAAGTCGGTCGAGGTGATCGATTTCGACGCGGTGGATACCGCGAGCCATCCCGCAGTCATCGACGCGGCCTGGGGCGGGGATGCGCACCGAGACGTAGACGTTGCGATCGTGGCGTTCGGGCTTCTCGGCGATGCCGAGGAACTCTGGCAGAACCAGCGCAAAGCCGTACAGATCGCCGAGATCAACTACACGGCAGCGGTTTCGGTGGGTGTGCTACTCGGCGACAAGATGCGAGCTCAGGGCTCCGGCCGGATCATCGCGATGAGTTCCGCAGCCGGTGAACGGGTCAGGCGGTCGAACTTCGTGTACGGCTCCACCAAAGCGGGGCTCGACGGCTTCTACTTGGGGCTTGGAGAAGCTCTCCGGCAGTTCGGAGTTCGCGTGCTGGTAATCAGACCCGGCCAGGTTCGCACCCGGATGAGCGCGCATGTCAAGGAAGCGCCGCTGACGGTCGACAAGGAGTACGTTGCCGAACTCGCAGTCACCGCATCTGCGAAAGGCAAGGATCTGGTGTGGGCGCCGGGCGGCTTCCGCTACGTGATGATGTTGCTGCGCCACATCCCACGACCCATCTTCCGCAAGCTACCTATCTGATGCCAGGAGTGCTGGCCGCGCCGTTGAGGGTCGCAGGCCAGATGGTCGCGGCAATCGTGGTCGTCGTGGCCATCTGCGTGGTCGGGCTGATCGCGATCGCGCGCGTCGACTGGCCTGCGTACAACTCGTCGAATCAGTTGCACGCATTGACCACGGTCGGCCAAGTGGTCTGCCTGGCCGGTTTGGCGGCGTGCGGACTGGCGTGGCGGCGCCAACGCCAAACCATTGCCCGGATCGGCGCGGTAATACTGCTCGCCGGTTTTTCCCTGGTCACCCTCGCGATGCCGCTGGGCGCCACCAAGCTCTATCTATTCGGCATCTCGGTGGACCAGCAGTTCCGCACCGAGTACCTGACCCGGTTCGCCGATTCGCCTCAGCTGCACGACATGACCTACATCGGCTTGCCGCCGTTCTACCCGCCGGGATGGTTCTGGATCGGCGGTCGCCTCGCCCACCTCACCGGTACGCCTGCGTGGGAGATGTTCAAACCCTGGTCGATCATCTCGATCACGATCGCGGTCGTGCTGGCGTTCGTGCTGTGGACCAACCTGATTCGCTTCGAGTACGCATTGATCGTGTCGACAGCCACCGCGGCGGCGACGTTGGCGTACTCGCCTGCTGAGCCCTACGCGGCCATCATCGCGGTACTGCTGCCCCCGGTGTTCGTGCTCGCCTGGTCGGGATTGGGTGGCCGTCAGCGTTCCGGAGGGCAGGAGCGCAGCGACCCGGGAAAAGGGCACGGAGGGCAGGAGCGCAGCGACCCGGGAAAAGGGCACGGAGGGCAGGAGCGCAGGGGTTGGGCTGCGGTCGTCGGGGTTGGCGTCTTCCTCGGGATAGCGGCACTGTTCTACACGCTGCTACTGGCCTACGCCGCGTTCACGGTGACGGTCATGGCCGTACTGCTGGCCGCAACACACCGACATTGGAGCCCACTGCTGCGACTGCTGGTCATCGCGGTCATCTCCGGCCTGATCGCCCTCATCGGCTGGGCTCCCTACCTGCTCGCCGCCATCCAGGGCACGCCCGCCGAAACCGGCACCGCCCAACACTATCTGCCCGTCGACGGCGCTCAACTATCGTTCCCGATGCTGCAGTTCACCCTGCTCGGAGCCTTGTGCATGCTCGGCACCCTGTGGCTGGTGGTCTGCGCCCGCACCTCCACCCGCGCAGGGGCATTGGCCGTCGGCGTGCTGACGGTTTACGCCTGGTCGCTGCTGTCGATGCTCACCACGCTGGCCGGCACAACCCTGCTGTCGTTCCGGCTGCAACCGACGCTGACCATCCTGCTGACCGCTGCGGGTGCGTTCGGCTTCATCGAGGTCACCCGGGCGTTGTCGGCCCGCGTCCGGCAACAGAACGCCGGCAAGGTGGTCGCGGTCGCCACCGCAGTGGGCGCCCTCGGCGCCCTGACCTTCAGCCAGGACATACCCAACGTGCTGCGCTCCGACATCGTCGTCGCCTACACCGACACCGACGGCTACGGCCAGCGCGCCGACCGTCGCCCGCCCGGAGCCGCGCAGTACTACCGCGAGATCGACGCCCGGATACAAGAAGTGACCGGCCTACCCCGCAACGAGACCGTCGTCATGACCGCTGATTACAGCTTCCTGTCGTACTACCCCTACTACGGTTTCCAGGGACTGACCTCGCACTACGCCAATCCGCTCGCACAGTTCGAGCAACGTGCCGAAGCTATCGAGGACTGGACCTTGCTCACCGAACCCGACCAGTTCATCGCTGCCCTCGACAGCATGCCCTGGGAACCGCCCACGGTCTTCCTGATGCGCGGCGGCCCAGCCGACACGTACACCCTGCGACTGGCCTCCGACGTCTACCCCAACCAGCCCAACGTGCGGCGGTACCAGGTCGCGCTGGACGCTGCGTTATTCGACGATCCCCGTTTCGACGTGTCAACCATCGGGCCGTTCGTGCTTGCCATCCGCAAGCCAATTAGCATCTAGCCCCGTGGTCGCCAACCACCGCACCGCGCGGCTCATCGCGATCGTCGCTGGTCTTTTGGGGACCCTGCTGGCTGTCGCCACGCCGCTGCTTCCGGTCAACCAGACCACCGTCGAGCTGAACTGGCCGCAGAACGGAGTGCTGGGCAGCGTCGACGCGCCGTTGATCGGCTACGTGGCCACCGACCTCGAGATCAGCGTGCCGTGCAGCACCGCCGCCGGACTGGACGGGCCTGGACGCACAGTGCTGCTGTCCACCGTCCCCAAGCAGGCGCCCAAGGCGGTCGACCGCGGCCTGCTCATCGAACGAGTCAACAATGACCTGCTCGTCATCGTCCGAAACACACCGGTGGTCAGCGCGCCGCTGGCCCAGGTCCTGAGCCCCGAGTGCGAAAAACTGACGTTCACCGCCCATGCCGACCGAGTGACCGGCGAGTTCGTCGGCTTGACGGCGCCGGTGGATGGCGACACCACCGAACCGGGCGAACCGCTCAAAGGTGAGCGCAGCGGCTACGACTTCCGGCCCCAAATCGTGGGGGTCTTCACCGATCTGGCCGGACCCGCTCCGCCAGGCCTGGAATTCTCGGCGACCGTCGACTCCCGATACAGCACCTCGCCGACGTTGCTGAAGCTACTCGCGATGATCGTCGGCGTCGCCATGACGATCATCGCCCTCGGCGCGCTGCACGTGTTGGACAAGGCCGACGGCATGCGGCACCGGCGTTTCCTGCCCCCGCGCTGGTGGTCGATGTCACCGCTGGACGGACTCGTCACCGCGGTGCTGGTGTGGTGGCATTTCGTCGGCGCCAACACCGCCGACGACGGTTACATCCTGACGATGGCACGGGTGTCCGAGAACGCCGGCTACATGGCCAACTACTACCGGTGGTTCGGCACCCCGGAATCGCCGTTCGGCTGGTACTACGACCTCCTCGCACTGTGGGCCCACGTCAGTACAACCAGCGTATGGATGCGGCTACCCACGCTGCTGATGGCACTGGCCTGCTGGTGGGTGATCAGTCGCGAGGTGATTCCCCGGCTGGGCTCGGCCGTCAAGCACAGCCGGGCCGCTGCCTGGACGGCCGCGGGGCTCTTCCTCGCGTTCTGGTTGCCGCTGAACAACGGCCTGCGCCCCGAACCGATCATCGCGCTGGGAATCCTGCTGACCTGGTGTTCGGTCGAGCGGGGCGTCGCAACCAGCAGGCTGCTGCCGGTTGCCGTCGCGATCATCATCGGGGCGTTGACGCTGTTCTCCGGCCCCACCGGTATCGCTGCGGTCGGCGCGCTGCTGGTCGCCATCGGGCCGCTGAAAACCATCGTCGCGCGCCATACTTCGCGGTTCGGCTACGCAGCGCTGCTGGCACCGATCGCCGCGGCGGCATCGGTGACCATCATCCTGATCTTCCGCGACCAGACGCTGGTTGCGGAGATGCAGGCCAGCAGCTTCAAGTCGGCCGTCGGTCCCAGCCTGGCCTGGTTTGACGAGCACATTCGTTACTCGCGACTGTTCACCACCAGCCCGGACGGTTCGGTGGCGCGACGGTTCGCGGTGCTCACGCTGCTGCTCGCGCTCGCGGTCGCGGTGGCGATGTCGCTGCGAAAGGGCCGGATTACCGGCACCGCGCTGGGCCCCAGCCGTCGCATCATCGGAATCACCATCATTGCGTTCCTGGCGATGATGTTCACCCCCACCAAGTGGACCCACCACTTCGGCGTATTCGCCGGACTGGCCGGCTCCCTCGGTGCGCTCGCCGCAGTAGCCGTCTCCGCAGCGGCCATGCGGTCGCGGCGCAACCGCACATTGTTCGCCGCGGCGGTTCTGTTCGTGACTGCGCTGTCGTTCGCGACGGTCAACGGCTGGTGGTACGTCTCCAATTTCGGGGTCCCGTGGTCGAATTCCTTCCCGGAATGGAAGTTCGGCTTCACCACAATCCTGCTCGGCCTGTCGGTTCTCGCCCTGCTGGTGGCCGCCTGGTTCCACTTCTCTGGGCGGGAGGGCGCACCACCCAACGGCGGTCAGCGTCGTTGGCGACCGATCGCCCAGGCGCCGCTGGCCACGGCCACCTGGGCGCTGGTGACCTTCGAGGTGATCTCGCTGACGCTGGCGATGACCGGCCAGTACCCCGCGTGGACGGTCGGACGGTCCAACCTGGAAGCGCTGGCCGGCAAAACGTGCGGCATGGCCGAAGACGTCATGGTGGAGCAGGATCCCAATGCCGGCCTGCTCGTACCCATCGGGCTGCCGATCGGCGACGCACTGAGCGGCGGCGCTGCCGGCACTACGGCAGGATCCGGCACTACAGAAGGATTCAGTCCCAACGGAATCCCCTCCAAGGTGTCCGCGGATCCGGTCATGGACCAGCCTGGCTCCGACAATTTCGCCGACACCGAGAACACCGGTGCCGCCGAGACCGAGGCGGGCACCGAAGGCGGCACGACCGCCGCCGCCGGGGTGAACGGCTCACGCGCCCGCCTGCCGTTCGGCCTGGACCCGGCCAGCACCCCGGTGCTGGGCAGTTGGCGCAGCGGAACTCAGCAGCCTGCCAGTCTCCGGTCGGCCTGGTACCGGCTACCCGCCGGCTGGAGCGAGAGCGACCGATCAGATTCCATCCTCGTGGTGTCCGCGGCCGGACGGTTCGACCGCAGCGAGGTCGTGGTGCAGTGGGCGGGTTCCGGCGACACCGGCACCATCGAACTCGGCGATGTGGGCGCGGCTCCGGCCTGGCGCAACCTGCGAGCACCGTTGTCCGCGCTCCCCCCGGACGCCACCCGAATCCGGTTGGTGGCCACCGATGACGATCTCAGCCCGCAGCACTGGATCGCCCTCACACCGCCTCGGATCCCGGTGCTGCGCACTCTTCAGGATGTCGTCGGCTCAACGGAGCCGGTCCTGTTGGACTGGCTGGTCGGCCTGGCCTTCCCCTGCCAGCGGCCCTATAACCACCGCGACGGCGTCATCGAGGTGCCCAAATGGCGCATCCTGCCCGACCGGTTCGGCGCCGAAGCCAACTCGCCGGTGATGGACTACCTCGGCGGCGGCCCGCTGGGCATCACGGAACTGCTGCTGCGCTCCACCACCGTACCCACCTATCTGAAGAACGACTGGCTGCGGGACTGGGGCGCGCTGCAGCAGCTCACGCCCTACTACTCGGACGCCACACCGGCCCGGTTGGATCTCGGTTCCGCGACGCGTAGCGGATTATGGAGCCCGGCGCCACTCCGTCTGAGCTAGCGTCGCATAGCATCGAACCTCGTGCCTGACCGGACAACCCGCCTCGTCGCGATCGTCGCGGTTACCGCCGGGCTGCTGGGAATGGCGCTGTGTGCCATGGCGCCGCTGCTCCCGGTCAAACAGACCACCGCGACCATCCAGTGGCCGCAGACGGTCGACAGCGACGGCAACATCGCAAACGTCACCGCGCCGCTGGTGTCGGGTGCTCCCAAATCGCTCGACGTCGTCATCCCCTGCCAGGCCGTAGCCACCTTGCCTGCCGACGGCGGCCTGGTCTTCTCCACGATCCCGCCGGGCGGTATCGACGCCGGCAGCAACGGACTGTTCGTGCGTGCCTACGCGGACAACGTCGTCGTCGCGTTCCGCGATTCGGTCGCCGCGGTGGCCCCCCGCGACGCGGTGGAGGATGGGGCCTGCAGCGAAGTCCGCCTGTGGGCCAATGTCGGTGAGGTCGGCGCCGACTTCGTCGGAATTCCCGGCGCCGTAGGCACTCTCCCCGCGGAGAACCGGCCGCAGGTCGCGGGGATCTTCACTGAACTCGAGGTGCCCGCCGACAGCGGCGTGTCCGCCACGGTCGACATCGACACCCGGTTCATCACGGCCCCGACGACGCTCAAGCTCGCCGTAATGATCCTCGGCGTTGCCTGCGTGGTGGCCTCGATCCTCGCCCTGGCCCTGCTGGACCGCACGTCGGGTAGACGGTGGGTCCGAGGTCGACGCCGCCGCGTGGGCCTGTCGACTCGGCTCGCCGATACCGCCGTGATCGGCACACTGCTGGTGTGGCATCTCGTCGGGGCCCAGTCGTCGGACGACGGCTACAACCTGACCATCGCCCGGGTGTCCGGGGACGCCGGCTACATCGCCAACTACTACCGATTCTTCGGCGCGACGGAGGCGCCGTTCGACTGGTACCAGAGCGTCCTGGCCCAACTGGCTTCCATCAGCACCGCCGGCATCTGGATGCGGCTGCCTGCCACCGCGGCCGCCATCGGCACCTGGCTGATCCTGAGCCGGTACGTACTGCCACGGCTGGGCCGAAACCTGGTCCGCAACCCGATAGCGGTGTGGACGGCAGCGGCGGTGTTCCTGTCCGCCTGGCTGCCGTTCAACAACGGCCTCCGCCCCGAACCCCTGATCGCCTTCGGCGTGATCGCGGTGTGGATGCTGGTGGAAAAGACGTTGGGATCACGTCGGTTGGCTCCGGCTGCGGTGGCCATCGTCGTCGCGGTGTTCTGCGTGACCCTCGCTCCGCAGGGGATGATCGCGTTGGCGCCGTTGCTGGTCGCTGCGCGCGGCATCACGCGCGTCGTCAAGCAGAACGCCGCCGCTCACCGGCCGGCCTACGGACTCGCAGCCCAACTGGCCCCCCTCGCGGCCGCGGCATCGCTGGTGTTCGTCGTCGTGTTCCGTGATCAGACGCTGGCCACGGTGGCCGAGTCGGCCCGGATCAAGTACGTCGTCGGCCCGACGATCCCCTGGTACCAGGAGTTCCTGCGCTACTACTTCTTGACTGTCGAGGACAGCGTGGACGCATCGCTGACCCGCCGCTTCTCCATGCTGATCCTGCTGCTGTGCCTGTTCGGGCTGCTCATCGTGCTGTTGCGCAAGGGCGCGGTGCCCGGCGCCGTGAACGCGCCTGTGTGGCGGCTGACCGGCACGACGGCGCTGGGCCTGATGCTCTTGACGTTCACCCCGACCAAGTGGTCCGCACAGTTCGGGGTGTTCGCAGGCCTGGCCGGCGCCCTGGGCGCGGTCACCGCGTTCGCGTTCGCCCGGGTCGGGCTGCACAGCCGACGCAATCTGGCCCTCTACGTCACCGCCCTGCTATTCGTCCTGGCCGAGTCGACGGCCGGCATCAACGGCTGGTTCTACGTCGCCAACTACGGCGTCCCGTGGTTCGACAAGCAGCCCGTCATCTTCGGCCAGCCCGTCACGACGATCTTCCTGGTCATGGCGATCGCCTGCGGCCTGTTGGCCGCCTGGCTGCATTTCCGGATCGACTACGCCGGACACACCCAGGTCGCCGACACCGGACGCAATCGGGCCCTGGCCTCCACCCCGTTGCTCGTCGTGGCCACCATCATGGTGCTGCTCGAGGTGGGTTCGATGGTCAAAGCGACCGCGGGTCGCTACCCCGTGTACACCAACGGCGCAGCCAACCTGTCAGCACTGAGTTCCGCTCTGACCGGATCCTCGCCACCCAGCTGCGCGATGGCCGACGCCGTCCTTGTCGAAACGGACACCAATGCCGGGATGCTGCAACCGGTACCGGGCCAGCGCTACGGAAAATACGGGCCCCTGGGCGGCGAGAACCCGGTCGGCTTCACCCCCAACGGGATCAGCGACACCCTGGAACCGGCCGAACCGGTGGCGGCCAACCCGGGGTTGGCGAACTCCGACGGGGCCGTCGACAAACCGAACATCGGCGTCGGCTACGCGGCGGGTACCGGCGGCGGCTACGGCCCCGAGGGCGTCAACGGATCAAAGGTCTTCCTGCCGTTCGGGCTCGATCCGGACCGCACCCCGGTGATGGGCAGCTACGAGGAGAACACCGTGGCCGCCGAGGCCACCTCGGCGTGGTATCAGCTGCCGCCACGCACCGCTGACCGCCCACTGGTGGCCGTCGCCGCCGCGGGGGCAATCTGGTACTTCGAAGAGGACGGCTCGTTCAACTACGGCCAGTCATTGAAGCTGCAATGGGGCGTGCACCGTCCCGGTGGGTCGTATGAGGCGCTCGACGAAGTCGAACCGATCGACATCTTCCCGCAGAAAGCGTGGCGAAACCTGCGCTTCCCGTTGGCCTCGGCACCACCAGAGGCCAACGTGGCCCGGATCGTCGCCGATGACCCGAACCTGTCTGAAGATCAGTGGTTCGGGTTCACGCCGCCCCGGGTGCCGGTGCTGAAGACCGCACAAGACTTCCTCGGGTCGCAGACCCCGGTGATGATCGACATCGCCACCGCGGCCAACTTCCCTTGCCAGCGGCCCTTCTCCGAACATCTGGGGGTGGCCGAGTTGCCGGAGTATCGAATACTGCCCAACTTCGAGCAGATGGTGTCTTCGTCGAACCAGTGGCAGTCAGCCGAAGACGGCGGACCGTTCCTGTTCATCCAGGCGTTGCTGCGCACGTCGACCATCCCGACATATCTGCGGGACGACTGGTATCGCGACTGGGGGTCGATCGAGCGCTACATCCGAGTGGTGGAGGACGAACAAGCGCCTGAGGCGGTCATCGAGGAGGGGTCGACGCGAGTGTTCGGCTGGGGTCGCGGCGGACCGATAAGGGCCCTCCCGTGAACCAAGAGAACGAAGTCAGGGTCGCCCGCTGGGTCGCCACGATCGCCGGCCTACTCGGCTTCGTTCTTTCGGTAGCCACGCCGCTGTTGCCGGTCACGCAAACCACCGCGACGCTGAACTGGCCCCAAGGGGGACAACTCGAGAACGTCACCGCGCCACTGATCTCGCAGGCGCCGGTGAACCTGACTGCCACGGTGCCGTGCGCGGTTATCGGCTCGTTGCCTGCCGAGGGTGGCCTGGTTCTGGGGACCGCGCCACCGGAGGGCCGCGACGCGGCACTGAACGCGATGCTGGTGAACGTCACGAAGTCGCGCGTCGACGTGATCGTGCGCAACGTCGTGGTGGCCACGGTGAAACGCGACCGCGTCGCCGGAAACGGTTCTGGGCCAGGTTGTTCCAGCATCGACATCACCTCGTCGCTGGACGGGACCTTCGCCGACTTCGTCGGTCTGACCCAGGTTTCCGGGTCGGACGCCGGGGAACCGCAGCGCACCGGATTCGCCGACCCCAACCTGCGGCCTGCCATCGTGGGGGTCTTCACCGACCTGACCGGGCCAGCCCCCCCGGGTATGGAGCTCTCCGCGACGATCGATACTCGCTTCACCACCCACCCCACCACGCTCAAGCTGACGGCGTTGCTGCTGGCGATCGTCTCAACCATCGTCGCGCTGCTCGCGTTGTGGCAGCTGGACCGCGCTGATGGGCGGCGCATGCACCGGCTCATCCCGTCCCGCTGGCGAACGGCCAGCCCCGTCGACGGCGTCGTCGTCGGCGAGTTCGCGCTCTGGTACATCATCGGCGCGAACTCCTCCGATGACGGCTACATCCTCGGAATGGCTCGGGTCGCAGATCATGCCGGCTACATGTCGAACTACTTCCGCTGGTTCGGTAGCCCGGAAGATCCGTTCGGCTGGTACTACAACCTGCTCGCCTTGATGACGCACGTCAGCGACGCCAGCATCTGGATCCGGCTGCCCGACCTGATCTGTGCGTTGGTGTGCTGGCTGCTGCTGTCCCGCGAAGTGCTGCCGCGACTGGGCCCCGCAGTGTCGGGCAGCCGCGCGGCGATGTGGGCCGCCGGACTGGTGTTGCTCGGAGCGTGGATGCCGTTCAACAACGGACTGCGACCCGAAGGACAGATCGCCACCGGCGCGCTCATCACCTATGTGCTGATCGAACGAGCCATCACCTCCGGCCGGCTGACACCCGCGGCGTTGGCAATCACCTCGGCGGCGTTCACGCTCGGCATCCAGCCCACCGGGCTGATCGCGGTGGCCGTCCTGGTAGCCGGCGGCCGCCCGATCCTGCGAATCCTGATGCGTCGACGGCAACTGTTCGGCACCTGGCCGTTGGTGGCGCCGCTGCTGGCCGCGGGCACCGTCATTCTCACGGTGGTCTTCGCCGACCAGACGCTGGCGACGGTGTTGGAAGCCACGAGGATTCGCACTGAAGTCGGCCCCAGCCAGGAATGGTTCACCGAGATCCTGCGCTACTACTACCTGATACTGCCCACCACCGATGCCGCGATCTCCCGCCGGTTCGCGTTCCTGTTCACCGTGATGTGCCTGTTCCCCTCGCTCTTTATGATGCTGCGGCGCAAGCGGATTCCCGGAGTAGCCCGCGGACCGGCCTGGCGACTGATGGGCGTCATCTTCGCCACGATCTTCTTCCTGATGTTCACCCCCACCAAATGGATCCACCATTTCGGTTTGTTCGCCGCTGTCGGCGCCGCGATGGCAGCACTGGCAACGGTGTTGATGTCGCCGCTGGTGTTGCGCTCGGCACGCAATCGGATGGCGTTTCTCTCGTTCGTGTTCTTCCTGCTGGCCATGTGCTTCGCATCGACGAACGGCTGGTGGTACGTCTCGAACTTCGGTGTGCCGTACAACAATTCGGTGCCGAAGCTCGGCGGCGTGACGGTCAGCACGGTATTCCTGGCGCTGTTCGCGATCGCGGCGCTGTGGGCGTTCTGGCTGCATGTCACCTCACGTACCGAGTCGCGGATGGTCGACAGGCTCACCGCAGCGCCGATACCGATCGCCGCGGGCTTCATGGTCGTCTTGTTCATGGCCTCGCTGGCGGTGGGCATGGTGCGCCAGTACCCCACCTACTCCAACGGTTGGGCCAATCTTCGCTCCCTTGCCGGGGGTTGCGGCATGGCCGATGATGTGCTCGTCGAGCCCGACGCCAACGCGGGCTTCCTGCGACCCCTGCCCGGCGGCCCTGACCAATCCCCCTGGGGCCCGCTGGGTCCGCTGGGCGGAATCGGACCGGTGGGCTTCTCGCCCAACGGTGTTCCCGATCGCATCATCGCCGAAGCCATCCGCATCAACAACCCGCAGCCGGGAACCGATGCCGACTGGTATCAAGACAAGAAGCGGTCCCGCAAGGGTGTCAACGGATCGACCGTGCCATTGCCCTACGGCCTTGACCCCGCGCGGGTCCCCGTTGCAGGAACATATTCAACTGAAGCACAACAGGAGAGCCGGCTGGCCTCTGCGTGGTACGAGTTGCCGGCTGCCGATGACGCGCACCCACTCTTGGCGATCACCGCGGCCGGAACGATCGCGGGCGACAGCGTCGCCGAGGGCCTGACCTCCGGCCAGACAGTGGAGCTCGAGTACGCCATTCCCGGGGCCGACGGAGCTCCCGAGCCCGCCGGCCGGGTCAGTCCATTCGACGTCGGGCCGACACCGTCGTGGCGCAACCTTCGCTATCCACGCGCGCAGATCCCCGCCGACGCCATCGCGGTTCGGGTGATCGCCGAAGACCTGTCGTTGAACAAGGGCGACTGGGTCGCTGTCACACCGCCACGGGTGCCGGAGCTGCGCACGGTCCAGGAGTACATCGGATCTGAACAGCCGGTGCTGATGGATTGGGCGGTCGGACTGGCGTTCCCATGCCAGCAGCCGATGCTGCACGCCAACGGAGTCACCGATATCCCCCGCTATCGCATCTCACCGGACTACTACGCCAAGCTCCAGAGCACCGACACGTGGCAGGACGGGGTCAACGGCGGGCTCCTCGGCATTACCGACCTGCTGTTGCAGGCTTCGGTAATGCCGACCTACCTGTCACAGGACTGGGGTCAGGATTGGGGTTCGTTACGCCGCTTCGAGACCATCGTCGATGCCCAGGAGGCCGAGATCGACCTGGGCTCTGCCACCCGTTCGGGGCTCTGGTCCCCCGGCCCGATCCGAATAGGTCCGTGACTGGTGACGCCGCCGCTATGAGATCGGAGCGATCCGCTGAACGAACGGCAGCGTCGCGGGGAAGGCCACGAAGGGAATATCGAGGTGGCTGTACTCGGGATAGGCGTGGTGCTCGACCTGGCTTCCCGCGGATCGCAGGTCATCAGCCAAACGCGTGATGGTACCCGGAACACAGAACTCGTCCCTGCCGCCTTCGGCGAGCAGTACCGGGCGGTCGAGCCGGCCGCGAGGCACTTCCAGGTCGCTGAAGTCCAACGTGGCGGCTAGCCGCTCGCTTGCGTCACCGTCGGTCGTTTCCCCGGGAGCCAGGGCAAACAGCGGCTTTCCTGCCAGCGGCGCGAACGTGTCCATGACCGTTCCGGGCTCCAAGATGAAGCTGGAGCGCCACGCGTCGAGGAGGGTGCGGCCGTCTTCGTTGAGCAACTGTTCCACTTGTAGTGCTGGGTCGCGGTAGCTGACGGCGTGCAGGACGGCCGGGGTGAGAACCCGTCCGAGTTCGGTGGTGTGAGCCAGCAGCGTGGGCCACTCGGTCGGCGGCGCGGTGGCCACGGCGCCCCGGTAGTCGAGTTCGGGGGCAATGGTTGTGGCGTGCGCCGCCGAGAACATGGCTGCTTGCCCGCCTTCGGATTGGCCCATGGCGACCCACACATTCGACAGCTCGCTGGATACCTGCATGCCGGCGGTGACGGCGTGAGCCTGACTGTGCGCGAGGCTTTTCCCGTGGCAATAGGGGTGTGGCCCTGCAGTGCCGAGCCCTTCGTAGTCGGTGCAGACAGCGGCGTATCCGACGGCCAGGAACGTCGACACTTCACCCAGGATCGGGTACCCGAGCACCCGCGCTTTCGGGTTCAGTGACGGAGCGGCGGCGGCGGTGATGCCGGTGGTGCCGTGTGCATAGGAGATCACCGGCCGACCATGGGAAGCGGGGGCGCCGCCGGCCGGCAGGAACACCAGACCGCTGACGGCGACTTTGCCGCCGTCGTGGCCGGTGCTCACGTACAGCATCCGCCAGCCTTGGGATGCGACGGGAATCAATTCGGCGTCGGTAAGCGGCTCGCTGCGCAGCAGGTGGCCGTTGTCGTAGCCGGTGAGGTCGCCGGTCCATTCGTAGAAGTCATTCGCGGGGGCGAACGGGGAAACGCTGGTCATGATGTCCTCCTGGGATCGTTGGTTAGCTCTACCATTCGGTAGATCAATAACTCCAGTTGTTGTTATACCATCTGGTATATCTACCGTCAACGGCCGAAGGAGAGACGACGTAAACCATGACCAACACAGGCAACGGTGACCGCGTGGACGGCCGCAGGCTGCGCTACCAGAATCGACGCGGCGAAATCCTAGACGCCGTGATCGCCCACGTGCTCGACCATGGGATCGGCACCATGTCGTTTCGCACACTGGCGGCGGCAGTCGGCGTGTCACATGTCACGCTGCACCATCACTTCGGCACCAAAGATGAACTCTTGGTGGAGATCTTCGATGAGATCGGCAAGCGGCAACCGATCCCCGATCAGCTCAGCGACGAAGACATCGAGGTACTGGTACGCAAGCTCTGGCGCCTGTGGACTCAGCCGGAGGGAGCTCGCCAGTTCCGGTTGCTCTTCGAAGCCTATGGCCAGGCACTGCGCAACCCGGAGGAACACCGCGCTCTGCTCAACAACATCGTCACGAGGTGGATTGAGGTCATCCGGCGCCTCGCCCTGCAGGCCGGGTGTCCCCGGTGCGACGCCGACGACTTCGCCACCGTGCTGGTTGCCCAACTTCGGGGTCTGCAACTCGACCTCCTCGCCACCGATGACCAGGCCCGCGTGAACTCCGCCCTCGACAACGTCATCGACAACATCCGCGATCAACGCACCCGTTGGAACAGCCCGAAAGCCTGAAGTCTGCCGCTCAGCGCTGGCGCACGTAGACGACTCGGCTGCCGAACACGATGTCCTGCAACGACCTTCGGCGTCGGTCCACCGCCACCCAGGCCAGCCCCACGGGAAAGAAGACGCACGCGGCGCCGCGCAGCAACGCGATCGCAGGTCTCAGTCTGGCCGAGCGCCGCCCGACCACCTGGAGACCCATCGCCGCTGCCCCGGCGGTACAGCCGGATACCGACCAGCAGCCGGCGAGATAGAGCACCGCGACGCCGAATACCACGGCGCCGGTGAATACCAGATCAAGCGCGGGGAACCGCAACGAGCCGGGGTTGAGGGCCAGCATGCTGAGCACCAACCCGAGGTAGAGGAATGCCAGCATCACGCTGACGACGCACAGATCGATCAGCGCGGCCACGCCGCGACTGACCACGCCCGCCGCGCGAGCCGCCGGCAGCACGTCGCTGTCATCGCAGCTGATCATCGATAACCTGCCGACGGCCCAACAGCCGGTCGACGAATCCGGAGACCGCGTCGTCGGCACGTTCACCCTGGCTACGCACATCTGTCATCACGTCCGCCGTCACCGAACTGGTGGAGCCCCGGATGATTGCCGGCAGATCCACCTCTTCGATCACCTCGTTGGCCAGACCGACGAGGTCGATGCGGGCGATCACCGCTTCGATCGCCTCGGCGTGCAGACGGTCCCGCACGATCGCGGTGAGGTCGAGTTCGTCGAGGACGGCGGCCACGACGAACGAGAGAAGGGCCTGCGCCTCCTGCTTGCCGCGGGTGAACAATCCGCCCACCACGGGCAGCCCCTCACACGTTCGGTAGACATCGAGCAGCAGGGACTTCGGCGCCGGGGGCGGTTCGGGTACGGGGTCGATCACCAGGGTCATCGGCGCATCCTCAGCGCCCGTGAGCCAGATGTGGCGGCCCGAGGTAGGGAAACTCAGCGCGGACGTCGGCGGGCGGGCTCCAGCCCGATGGCGGGCTTTGCCCGTTGGTCAGGAACGAACGGCGGTAGCCGATGACGTCGTCGGTCAGCGTGCGACCGTTCGGGTACTTCGCCGGCCGCGACGGGTCATAGGTCAGCACGTCGGGAAGCGTGCCGTCGGCGTTGATGGCGTCGATCGCCTCCTGCCGGGTGTATCCGCCGGTTCGGGACATCACCTCGATGAGTTGCCCAATCCAGCGTTCCCTGTCGCGGTTCGGCTCACCGGCCTGATACTGCGCCAGCAGGTTGTCGGCCGTGATGAGGTCGCCCAGGAACGGATGACCGACCCGGTCGGTGTGCACCCACTGGCGGTCCTCCAGCATGCTGCAGCGCCCCCAGATTCGGACGTCCGGACCGGCACTGAGGTAACTGTTGGGGAGTTCGATGATCATCGCAACGACGTTGACTCCGGCGCGGGAGGGGTCGCTGCGAGCTCCGGAGGCGAACGTGAACCCACCCGATTCCACAGCCGTGAGCCGCTCACCGAAGGACACCTCGACACCGCCGAATATCTGCGACCCGACCGCTGCGATCGTCGAGGCCTGATTGCCGACGGCCAGATAGACATCCACCTTCTGGGCCCCATCGACAGTCGGAGCGTAGACGCAGCTCATCGCGATATCGTTGCGCAGGTCACCGGAGTGGTCGACGGCCAGCCGATAGACCGCATCGGGGTGCATCGGACCGCCCCCGGGATTGGCGGTCAGGACCAGCGCGGTCCGTTCAGGCGCAGCGGGCACCTGGAACGCGTACAGGTCGCACAGTTCCAGCCGCGGATCGCCTAGCTCTAGATTCGGCACCTCTTGATTCGGCACAGCTTTAGATGGGGGTTAGGCCGTGCTTGCGCTGCACGCGGTTGATCTGCTTGTCCCGCAACAGGTGCAGGGATTTGCGCAGCAGCAGCCGCGTCTGGTGCGGCTCGACGACGCCGTCGATGAAGCCCCGCTCTGCCGCCACCCACGGCACCGCCATGTTGGCGTTGTAGCCCTCGATGAAGTCGGCTTTGATCTTCTGCACCTCGGGCGCGGTGGGGTCCGGAAAGCGCTTCACCAGCAACTGTGCGGCGCCCTCGGCGCCGATCACGGCTATCCGCGCGGTCGGCCAGGCGAAGTTGAGGTCCGCGGTCAGCTGCTTGGAACCCATCACCGCATAGGCGCCACCGTAGGATTTGCGCACCGTAATCGTCACTTTCGGGACGCAGGCCTCCACCACGGCGTTGAGGAAACGACCGCCCCGCTTGATGATGCCGCCCTTCTCCTGTTCGACGCCAGGCATGAACCCGGGGGTGTCGACCACGAACACCAGCGGGGTGTTGAACGAGTCGCAGAACCGGACGAATCGGGCGGCCTTGTCGGACGCCTCGTTGTCGATCGCGCCCGACATGTACATCGGCTGGTTGGCGATCACCCCGACCGGGCGGCCGTCGACGCGGGCCAGCGCGGTGATGATCGCCGGGCCGCACTGCTCTCCGACCGACAACACGTCGCCGTCGTCGAAAATCCGCAGCAGGATCTCGTGCATGTCGTAGGCGGTGTTGTCCGCATCCGGCACGATCGAGTCCAGCTCGAGGTCGTGCGGGGTGATCTCCGGCTCCAAGCCTGGATTGACCACCGGCGCGTCATCGAAGGTATTGGCCGGCAGGAAGCTGAGATAGCTCCGCACATACTCGAACGCCGCCGCCTCGGACTCCACAACCTGGTGAATGTTGCCGTACCGGGCCTGCGCGTCGGCGCCGCCCAATTCGTCGAGACTGACGTCTTCCCCGGTGACATCCTTGATGACGTCGGGGCCGGTGACGAACATGTAGCCCTGGTCGCGCACCGCGATCACCAGGTCGGTCTGGATCGGTGAGTACACCGCGCCGCCGGCACACTTCCCGAAGATCAGCGAGACCTCCGGCACCAGTCCGCGCAGTAGCTCATGGCGGCGGCCGAGCTCGGCGTACCAGGCCAGCGATGTCGCCGCGTCCTGAATGCGGGCTCCGCCGGAATCGTTGATGCCGATGATCGGGCAGCCGACCATGGCCACCCACTCCATCAGTCGGGCGACCTTGCGGCCGAACATCTCCCCCACCGAACCCTGGAACACCGTCTGGTCATGGCTGAAGACGCCGACCGGGCGGCCGTTGATCGTGCCGTGGCCGGTGACGACGCCGTCCCCGAACAACGCATTGGGATCACCGGGCGTCTTGGCCAGAGCGCCGATCTCCAGGAAGCTACCCGGGTCGAGCAGCGAATAGATGCGTGCCCGCGCGCTCGGGATGCCCTTCTTCTCCCGCTTGGCGACGGCCTTTTCTCCGCCCGGTTCCTTGGCGAGCTCAAGCTTCTCGCGCAGCTCGGCGAGCTTCTCGGCGCTGGTCACCGGGGCTTTGGGCAGAGACTCCGCTGTCACGTGGCTGCGTCCTCCTGGTTCCCGGCCCTGATCTCGTTGATCGCTTCGCTCATGTGCGCGCCGACCTTTGCAATGTACGGCTCGTCGATGGCCTGGATGTGTTCGCCCCCGATGGCCACCACTTCGAGGTCGGCGACGAATTCACCCCAGCCGCCGTCGGGCTGACGGGTGGCGTAGCGGGGTTCGAACATGATCGCGTCGTCGTGGTACCGATCGGCCAGGTAGAGGGTGACATGCCCGTCGTACTGTTCGATCACCGCGGTATCGAGCGCCCGGTTGTCCAGATACGACGTACGCTGGTGCTCGATGATGCCTCCCGGAATGTCGACCCCGCTCCCCCTCACCGCGTCGAGGATGAACGTCACCTGACCCTCGTCGTCGAGCTCCTCGAGCTGCTCATAGGGGATTTCGGGGATCTCCACATTGAATGTCCGCTGGGCGAACAGGGCGTACCGATCCCAGCGGGCCCGGATCTCCTCCTTGGTCTGGGGGACCTCCTCGCCCGCACGTACGGTGTCGATCAGACCGACGAACCGGACGTCGGCGCCTGCGCGTTTGAGCCCGACCGCGCAGGCGTACGCCAGCGCGCCACCCAATGACCACCCGGCCAGAATGTAGGGGCCATTGCCCTGAATCTCCATGAGCTTGGGCACGTACTGCGCCGCCCGCTCCGCTATCGAGCCCTCCACCCGCTCGATGCCGTACACCGGGGTGTCCGCCGGTAGCCGCTTCACCAGCGGCTCGTAAACGACGGTGGAACCACCGGCGGGGTGGAACACGAACACCGGAACGCTGGCAGAGCCCTGGGCCGGCGCCCGGATCGTGCGGACGAACCCGTCCAACTCGCCGGCGTCCATCAGGTCGCGCACCACGCTGGACAGATCCTGGATAGTGCGCGCTGCGCCGACCTGCTCGGCGCTGATGGTGTTCTCGGCGCGTTCCGACAGGCGTTGGGCGAGCTTCTCGGCGGTGTCGGCGTCCAGGGACGGCAGCTCGTTGAATACTCCACCCGGAGACTTTCCGGTGACGATCGCCCAGGTGGCGAACGTGACCCGCTCCGCGGCATCGCGTGGCGGGACGTCAGCGCCGAGCGCCTCACTGACGGCCTCCTGGGTGAGGACTCCGGCGGCCGCCGCCGGACCTGCGGGATCGGTCGGTGGAGCGGGGACGGACGGGTCGATCGGATGCCCGGCCTCGGCGAGCTTGGATTCGAGTTCGGCCACGGTGGTGGCCCCACCCATCAGCTCGGCCTGGGCCGCCGCGATCTCCTCGGCGGACTTGCCCTTCTGTTGTTCGGCCAGCTCGTCGACTTCGCCGCGGTGCTCGATCGCGTAGGCGATCAGCTTCTCGACGGCGTACAGGTTCGCGTCGCGCACCGCCGTCAGTTGAATGGGCGGCAGGTCGAAGTCGTACTCGACGCGGTTCTTGATCCGCACCGCCATCAGCGAGTCCAGACCGAGCTCGATCAGCGGCACCTCCCACGGCAGATCCTCGGGCTCGTAGCCCATCGCGGCGCCGACGATGGTGCCCAACCGCTCGCCGATGGTCTCACCGGAGTCCGGACTCCACTTGGCGAAGCCCGCAGCGATACCTGCGCCCGCGGTGAGGTTGTCGTGCAGGATGGCCGCGTCGTCCCCGGTCTCCTCGGTGGCGTCCGCCGCGGCTACCTCGGACACCGCGGTCTCGGCGATCGTTTCTGCGCCCACCGCAGTGGGCAGCGTGACCTGCGCGTCGCCGCGGGCCACGATCGCGTCGTAGACCAACGTGAACGACTCGTGGATGCGCGCGTGCACCTGGACGCCGGCGCCGCCGGGGTGACGGGTCACCGTGGTCACCAGGCGCGAACCTTCGCCCGGCACCGCGCGCTGCTCCGAGGCGACCAGCCTGGCATCCGGAAGGACCGCGGCTGCCGCCGCTTTCACCAGTGCCGCCAGATCGGTTTCGTCGCGCGGCGAGTACTCGAAGACGTGCCTACCGTCGGGTGTTGCGACGTGGTTGCCGGGGATGACGGCCGAACTGTCGCCGGTGAAATGCGCGTCGAGCCAGTGCGGCTTGCGGCGGAACCGGGTCGGCGGGATGTCGGCGAAGTCCAGCGCGCCGGCCAGGCCCCTGGAGCGCCGCGGAAACAGCGTCCTGATGTCGAGGTCGTGGCCATGGACGAACAGCTGCGCCATCGCGGTGGTCATCGAGTCCGCTTCGTCCTGCTTGCGCGCCAGGGTCGCGATGAGCTGCGCATCGTGCAACCCGGCGGCCGCCGTCGTCAGGCCCACCTGCATCAGCGCAACGGGATTGGGCGCCAGCTCGAGGAAGGTGGTGTGACCGTTGTCGACTGCGTTGCGGATGCCGTGGGTGAAATGGACGGAGTGGCGCAACCCCTTCTTCCAGTACTCCACGTCGTGGATCGGGTCCGCACCGGGACGGACCAGGTTGCCCTCGTGCACGGTCGAGTAGTACGGAGTATTGAGCGGCAGCGCCTCGATCCCCTGCAGTTCAGCGGCCAACTCGCCCAGCAGCGGATCCATCTGGGATGTATGGCTGGCGCCCTTAATCTGAAACTTGCGGGCGAACTTGCCCTCCGACTCGGCCCGGG
>Ga0114921_10000098_pt1 | contig 34704 bp, 26 predicted proteins | sample BentaG_FD_87016 | JGI IMG/M metagenome (GOLD analysis project Ga0114921, IMG submission 87016) | Deep subsurface microbial communities from South Atlantic Ocean to uncover new lineages of life (NeLLi) - Benguela_00093 metaG | ecosystem: Environmental > Aquatic > Marine > Oceanic > Sediment ... | reverse complement strand
GACATGTACTGGGGAGTCCCGATCATAACCTTTGCACCTGTTATTCCTTTTGCCTCAAGAGACCGGGCTATCCCGAAGTCCATTATCCTTGCATTTCCCTCTGTATCGATCATGATGTTCCGGGACTTTAAATCCCGGTGCACAACTCCGAATTTATGCGCTTCGGCTAAGCCCTCGCAAACTTGTTTAGCTATGCTGACTGCTTTTCCCACGTTTAATTGTCCTGACCTTCTGATGAAGCTCTTCAGATTTTCCCCGGGCACATACTCCATGGTGATGAATTGAGTTCCTTCCCCCTCACTGAGGTCATACATACGACACACATTCCTATGACTTATTTTGCGGGCGAATTTCAGCTCGTTCTTGAAACGTTTGATCATCTTCACGTTGGAAGCAATTTCAGGCTTAAGCAGTTTTAAGGCCACTTCCTCTTCTATTTTTTTGTCAAAAACCCTGTAGACCTCACCCATCCCGCCTCGTCCCAGCTCTTCAATGATCTCGTACCTGGAGGCAAAGGTAGTTCCTCTAGGTAATTCTCTTGGAGTAAAATGGAGTGTTTTTGTTTTAGAAGAAGAGATTTCCTCTGAGAGATCAAGCTGGGTTCCACATTTGCCGCAGAAATTGGTCTCTGCAGGATTATCAAAGTGGCAATTAGGACATTTCATAGATTAAGATTCCCTTTGCATGCTAGGAATAGAAATTGCTTTTTGCACATGGAGCGAATTTCTATTTTTTCAATCTAATTTTCCCACGTCGATGTTCTTCTGATTTATATCACAGGAGAAAAATGAGGTCAATTGGCTAAAATCCTAAAAATAGGGCAATGACCAGTAGGAAAATCCAGGGATGAAGCTAGCAATACAAGATACTCCCTTGAAGATCTAGAAAAGTTAAAATCCTTTATGCTCTGTCCTGGAAATGATTTCATCCTGGAGGTCTTGGTTGAGGTCGCAGAAATAATCGCTGTAACCCGCCACTCGAACAATGAGATCTCTATATTTTTCAGGATTTTTTTGGGCATCGCGGAGAGTATCGGCAGTGGTAACGTTGAACTGTATGTGATGTCCATTCAGCTTGAAATAAGAACGTATAAGAGAGGCCAGCTTATTTATTCTCTCTTCATCTGCCAAAAGATGAGGGGAAAACTTTTGATTGAGAAGGGTTCCTCCTGTTCTTACATGGTCCATTTTGGCCACTGATTTTATGACTGCTGTAGGTCCTTGTCTGTCAGCACCCTGAACAGGTGATACCCCTTCGGACAGAGGTTCAGAGGTTTTTCTTCCATCTGGAGTGGCCCCAGCTACTCTGCCAAAATAAATGTGAACAGTTGTGGGAAAAAGGTTGATCCTGTAGCATCCTCCTTTTTTATTGGGTCTTCCATCTATCGCCTCATAATAGATTTCAAATATCGATTTCATGATCTCATCAGCATAATCATCATCATTCCCGTATTTGGGAGTTTTATTCAGGAGCCTTTGGCGGAGTTTTTCATTTTCCGCAAAATTGGCCTTGAGAACCTGCAGCATCTCCTTCATGGACAAGTATTTTTTATCGAATACATTGTATTTAATGGCTGTCAGTGAGTCGGTTATGGTCCCGAGGCCTACACCCTGGATATAGGATGTATTGTATCGTGCTCCTCCATCATGGTAATCTTTTCCGCTGGCGATGCAGTCGTCAATGAGGAGCGAGAGGAAGGGGGCAGGAATGTATTCAGCATACAGCCTCTCTATGATGTTATTCCCCTTAATTTTGATATCTACGAAATGGTTTAATTGTTTTCTGAATGCTTCAAACAGATCCTCGTAAGAGCTGAATTCAGAAGGGTCTCCTGTCTCGAGTCCGATTTTTTTGTCGGTTCTCGGGTCCAAACCATTGTTTAGAGTTATCTCCAACACCTTAACCAGGTTGAAGTATCCGGTAAGAGTATAATTTTCTTTCCCAAAAGCTCCAGTCTCTACACAGCCACTGGTACCGCCGTTGCGTGCATCCTCGACTGATTTTCCCTGCCTTACCAGTTCCTGAACTATGGCTTCTGTGTTAAACACGGATGGCTGTCCAAAGCCTGTCCTGATGATTTTTAAGGCCCTGTTTAGGAATCTTTGAGGACTCTCCTTGCTTATCTGGACAGCAGAGCTGGGCTGAAGGATCCTCATTTCTTCAACAACATCGAGGATAAGGTAGGTAAGTTGGTTCACTGCATCAGAGCCGTCGGTTTTAACGCCTCCTGTGTTTATAAGGGCAAAGTCAGTGTAGGTGCTGCTTTCTTCTGCTGTCACACCTACCTTCGGAGGAGCTGGCTGATTGTTGAATTTCACCCAGAAAGCCTCTAAAAGTTCTTTTGTCCAGTCTCTGGTTAATGATCCTTCCTCCAGTCCTTTCTGGTAGAAAGGATAGAGATGCTGGTCGAGCCTCCCGGGATTAAAAGAATCCCATCCGTTCAGCTCGGTTATGACACCTAGATGAACAAACCAGTAATACTGCAGAGCTTCCCAGAAATCCCGGGGGGCATGGGCTGGGACGTGGGAACAGATCTGAGCTATTCTTTCTAATTCTTTTTTCCTTTTCGTATTTCTTTCCTTTTTTGCCAGTTCCTTTGCCTTCTCGGAATGACGCTCGGCGAACTGGATTAGAGCGTCAGCCGCAATCTCCATGGCTTTAAGCTCTTCCCTTTTCTTGTTGGCTTCTGGGTCATTCTGAAAATCAAGGTTTTGAATGCTTCTTTTAATGTCTTCTTTGAAATCGAGGAATCCTTTCTTGTATATTTTGTCATCGAGAACCGTATGCCCTGGAGCTCTCTGTTCCATGAATTCAGTAAAAACGCCGGCTTCAAAAGCTGCTTTCCATACATCAGAAACTTCATTAAAGATTTTGTCCCTGATGGATTTACCTTTCCAGAAAGGAATGATTTCTTCTCTGTATATTTTTTTCGTTTCCTCATCCACTGAAAAAGAGGTTTTTTTCCTGGAATTCAAGATTTTAAGGTCGTTAAGGCTGTGGATGGTGATTTCCGGATATGTTGGCGTAGCTTTGGGGGCAGGTCCTCTTTCACCTACGATCAGCTCCCCTTCATTAATACAAACATCTTTGTTTTCCATCAGATGTTTAAAGGCTAAGGCCCTTCTCATAGGAACTGACACCTCGTTTGCTCTGTTACTTTTATAAAATTTCGTGATAAGGATGGCTCTTTCTGGATTGATATAAGGTTTTGTGTTAACTGTCTGTTCCCTTAATTTTTTTATCCTTTCCTTCATGTAGCTACTCTCCGATTCTTACATTAAAACCAAATTGTTCAAATTTTTTCTTTATTTTTTTTATTTCTTTATTCGAAGGAGGATGAATGTCATTCATCGAGGAGACCTTACTCAATCTCATATATTTTTGGCAACCTCCTCTATGATAAGGCAGAAGGCCAATATCATCCACTCCGCCTAGAGAAGCTATGAATTCAGCGGTTTGGGCGATGTTTTCATCTGAATCGTTTACTCCGGGGACAATCGGGATTCGGACAATAATCTTACTTCCGTCCTCTGATAGTTTTTTTAAATTCTCGATTATGGATCTATTTGATGCTTTGGTAGCTTCTTCATGCTTTTTCTCATCCATCATTTTTAAGTCATACAAGAAAAGATTCACTTTATCTCTGATTTTATCTAAGCCTTCAGGAGAAGTGTATCCGCCAGTATCCAGGCAGGTGTGAATGTTCCTTTTCTTGCATTCCTCGAGGAGAGCGTTCAAGAACTCTGGCTGCATGAGGGGTTCTCCTCCAGAATAGGTTACTCCTCCTCCTGATTCCTCATAAAAAATCATATCCTTTTCTATTTCCTCAATCATTTCTCCAACACTCACCTCTCTCCCGATAATTTCCAGGGCTTCTGTGGGGCATACTTCTGCACAGTCACCGCATAAATCACATTCATTCCTGTTTATGGATATGTGTTGCTCGACACGGGAGAGGGCTTTTTTCGAACAGGTTGTTACACAATCTTCACAGTCTTTAAGGCATCTGGTTTCATTGAATGAAAGCTCAGGTTCTGAAGATTGTCCTTCAGGATTATGACACCACGCACAGCGTAAAGGGCATCCTTTAAAGAAGATAGTCGTACGTATTCCCGGTCCATCGTGGATGGCATACCTTTTAATGTCAAAGATTATTCCGCTTTTCATTCAATTAGTTATTTTACAGGAATTGTATACAATCTCCAAATGCTTACTTTTATATTTCTATGTCAGTTCCCAAGTCAAGCTCTTTAGCCCTGTGCTGGATAAGCTCAGCTACAGCCACATCCTGTACTGCAAGCCCTACGGATTTAAAGAAAGTTATGTCCTCATCAGATTCGCGTCCTGAAATCTTTCCTGCTGCAACTTCTCCTATTTCTCCGTGGATGTGAGCTTCAGTGAAAAGGTTCTGCCTTAGAGGAATTATGATATCTCCTGCTTCCGACAGGCAAGCAGATCGGGAATCCACCACAACTTTTGAACGGACGACTGTCTGCGCGGGAATCTCCTGCATCTCTGGAGTGTAAGAGCCAATGCCGTTTATGTGGACACCAGGTTTTAAGTTCTCGTCGTTGAATACAGGCTTTGAGGAGGTAGTTGCCGTGCAGATGATATCGGCTTCAGATACAGCTTGAGCTGACGACTCAGCCAACATAATCTCAGACGGAATGGGGTTTCCCTTTGACTTCATTTCCTTGATGTAAGCTGCTGCTGTTTCTGGCACACAGTCATAAACCAATACTTTTTCCACATCTCGCACGTTACAGACAGCTTCTAGCTGGGTTCGAGCTTGAACGCCAGCGCCTATAATAGCGACTATTCCTGCTTCGTCCCTGGCCAGAAGTTCAGTAGCCACACCAGAGGCAGCTCCTGTCCGCAGAGCAGTCAAGTAAGTGCCATCCATTACTGCTGCTGGTCGACCTGTTTCTGCGTCTAATGCAATCACCACTGCGTGAATTGTCGGGAGGTTCCTCTCCTGGTTTTTTGGAAAAACAGAGACAATCTTTACTCCCAATGCGTCGCTGGAGGTCAGGTAGGCTGGCATGAACAGCGTCACCCCATCTTGACTTTGGACTGGGACCTGCGTTCTCAGTGGAAGCACTGCTTTTCCAGTCGATAGTTGAATGTAAGCGTCTTTGACTGTAGCCATAGCCTGCTTCATGGTTACGAGTTGGCGCACATCGTCGCCTGAAAGCACTTTTAATTTTATCATCTCACACCACCCTTGATTCTCCTTTTTCCTTTTTGGTTTTAAAGCGATCGTAAGCAAAGGGGCTTAGGTCAAAATTTGTCTTGCCATCGAGAATAAGTTCACTCATGATGCGTCCTGTTGAAGGTCCATGCTGGAATCCATGACCTGAAAAGCCGATTGTGCAAAAGAGTCCTTTAACACCGGGCAAAGCTCCTATAATAGGATTATCATCAGGTGAAATGGTATACAATCCACCCCATCCTCGCCTGATCTCGGCCTTTTCCAGGATAGGAGCCCGGTGCACAGCAGCTTCAATAACCCTCTCCAGAAAATCCCAATCGACATTGGTGTTAAAACTCGAGGGTTCATCCTGATCGCTCATACCAATGAGGATGCCTTCTCCTTCGCCTCGAAAGTAAAAGCTTGGATCAAAATCAAGAATCATGGGAATGGGCTTGGGAATATCCTCTACGGCCATGGTTACGAAAACCTGACGGCGGTAGGGCTTTACCGGTAATTCAAAGCCTGCCATCTCAGCCACGTCGCCTCCCCAGGGTCCGGCTGCATTGACTACTATAGGTGACGAGATGAGTCCTTTTGTGGTTTCAACTCCCTTTACCCGACCACTTTCGATCCTGATCGCAGTGACTTCTGTTTTTTCCTCAATGCGCACTCCCAGTTTTCTCGCCGCGTCGGCAAAAGCCATGGCCACACTGTAAGGGTCAGCGTAGCCGTCTTCTGGACAAAAAGTACCTCCCTGTAAATCTTCAACTTCAAGGTATGACCAGCGGCTCTTAATCTCTTCTGATGTCAATATTTCAACTGGAACGCTATACTGTCGCTGAAGCTCTGCGTTGACCAAGAATTCTTTCCACGTTTCCTCTCTCTGAGCAAGGAAAAGATAGCCCACTTGTTGAAAATTAATATCTGCATTGAATTCTTCTTTGAAGTGTTCGAAGAGACGCAGTGTTTCTTGGGATAAAAGGATGTTGGCTGGAGTTGAAAATTGCTGTCGGATGCCCCCAACACTCAAGCCTGTGGACCCTTGAGCAAGAATGTCCTTTTCCAGTATAACCACATCCTTTTGTCCGCGTTTTACCAGAAAGTAGGCGGTGCTGACTCCCATGATTCCTCCGCCAACAATGGCTACTTCAGCGGTGCTTTTCCATCTCCCCATATTTTTCTTTATCCTCTTATTTTTCCTTTCTTCAGTTTATAGCAGAGGCAAATTTGAAGTCAATGAACCTTTCCCTGAATCTTATAAGCGGCTTGAGGTTTAAAGTTTAAAGCAAATCTGGTAAAAAGTAATGAGTAAAGAGCAAACAAAAGAATAGATCTGTAGGGTTTTGATTTATCAAACCCTAAAAGAAAGGCAAAACAGACTAGAAGACAAATGAGATATGGGACTTCTCATGAAGGAGAGAAACAATGAAAAACAGGAAAAACTGGGCGCCTCCAGATGATTGGATAAAAATAACCACCATAGATGCCCATACAGAGGGAGAACCATTACGTGTCATAAGCGGGGGTTTCCCTGATTTACCAGGAGAGACTATCCTGGCTCGCCGGCGCTATGCCAAGGAAAACCTGGATCACCTGAGGACTGCTCTTATGTGGGAACCCCGTGGTCATGCAGATATGTATGGCTGCATCATCACTCCTCCCGTGACTCCGGAAGCTGATATAGGAGTGGTTTTCATCCACAATGAGGGTTACAGCACGATGTGCGGTCATGGCATCATCGCCATCGCTACAGTAACCTTGGAAACAGGTATGCTCCCCATGGCTGAACCTGAAACCACCATAAAAATTGATACGCCTGCTGGACTAGTAACCGCTCATGCAAGGGTAGTCAATGGCCGGGTGAAGAGTGTCTATTTTCATAATGTTCCCTCCTTTGTCCTAACTTTGGATGAGATAGTTGATGTACCCGGTTTGGGTAAAGTCCGCTGTGATATCGCCTTTGGAGGAGTCTTCTATGCCTATGTAGAAGCAGAGGAGGTTGGATTGAGCTGTACTCCTGAAGCATACCGCGACCTTATCGAGAGGGGAATGGCCATTAAAAAGGCAGTCATGGCCTGCCGCGCCATTGCTCATCCCTTTGAGGAAAACTTGAATTTCCTCTACGGTACAATCTTTGCCTGTCCCCCCCTTACTGAAGGAGCGGATAGCCGCAATGTCTGCATTTTTGCTGAAGGTGAGGTGGATAGGTCTCCCACTGGGACAGGTGTCAGCGGACGTCTGGCTATTCTCCATGCACGCGGCGAAATATCTCTAAATAAATCCATGGTCATCGAGAGTATAATCGGGACTCGCTTTACTGGCCGCATAATCGATACCACTTCCTTTGGTCCCCATCCTGCCATCATTCCCGAAGTAGAGGGCTCGGCTTACATCACTGGCTGCCATGAATTTCTGATTGACCCTGAAGATCCCCTCCGGAACGGGTTCATCCTCCGCTAATCATTACATAAATGCAGGAGTTTAATTCATTAAATCCTGGGCAGATGAATTATACCAGCGAAACAAACGAGATACATTTTGAATGTATTGCTTGAGGATATGTTATCCTCGTTATCTGTAAGAATAAATTTAATGTTTGCCCTTCATAGTACTTTTTGTGTGATGGCTTTTGTGTTAAAATAAAAAAACAATGGAGAGGAAAGTTCCGCTTAAAAGTTCTTTTTTTTCAGATTTTCTCGATCCTTCCCAAATAAATTTTAACCTTAAGGCAAAGGATAAGATTGGAGCCATCGAAGAACTTCTGGATATTTTAGTCAAGCGAAAGCTTATCAATAATAAGAAAGTCCTCCTGACCAGGGTCATCGATAGAGAAAGATTAGAGTCTACCGGAATCGGTCACAGTGTAGCCGTTCCTCATGCCAGAGTCGATGCCGATGGCAACATAGCTGTAGCTGTGGGCAGGTCAGAAAAGGGAATCGACTTTGATTCTATAGATAATAAAAAAGTCCATCTCGTTATTCTCATCATCTGGAATCCCTCCCTTCCTGGCCTTTTCAATCATCTCTTTGCTGGACTGGCTCAGTTTTTGAGGAGAACAGGTTTCAGGAACAGAATATTTGCCGCTAAAAATAAGACAGAGCTCTTTAAGGTTCTTTCAGAGATTGAATTGAAGCTCCCCCAGGAGGACCAAATTATCAGCCAGGCAGGCCTTCTCAGTAAACTCCAAGATATTGAAATCAAAGAGAAGAAAGCCTCAAAAAAAAAGCGTACGATGTTGCAGGACCAGGCTAATTTGATTCGGGAAGAACTCGATCAATCTTTATTGGCCAGGTTTGATAGACTGATGGAAAGATACGGATTTGCTGTGGTTGAAGTGGAGGGAGGCGTTTGTCAGGGATGCAACATTAACGTCTCTACGGGAATGAGGGCTTCGATTGAAGGAAGTAATGATATTTTTATTTGTGAGAACTGCGGCAAGTTTCTTGTGGCTTCCAAGAAGAAGAAATAAACATTGCTTTTTATCTAGATAAATAATTCTTTCTTTTCTGAGATACTTAATTCCGGAGTTACTAAATTACTTGATACATTTGCACTTTTTTAACTGTTATTTTGTTCTTTTATATGTTGATGCAGAACCTGAAATTGTTTCTCTGGGGAGCTTTTCTTGCTTCATAAGTCGGTAGACGGGATAGGCCCTGGGCTCTCCCCGCCATTGGGTGACAATATAGCGGTCAAAGAAATTCCAGACGAGAAGGCCATCATCGCTTTCCGGTTCAAGAAGATAGGCTGCCAGATTCCCGAGAGGCTGGGCTGTGCTTATAAGGAACGTTCCTTCAGGAAATTCCTTCTGCTCGGTGATGTATTCACCTTTTATTGAATTTAAACGGTGACCTTGATAAATCCTTTCTGCTCCCTTAATTCCCTTTATTCGGAAAGATTCCACTTCCAACATCGAGGCTTCCATCAATCTTTCTACAGTTATCCCATGTTGAAGAAGCTTTTCTATGATTTCAGGAATAAGGTCAGGAATGAGATAGGCAGAAGGAAATTTTACAGCTCTCTTTGGAACAAAATCAACATAATAGGGGAGAGTGTAGACTCTTTTTTTATCTGTTTTTCGGACCAGAGGCCACCTTCCTTCTCTTGGGGTGACTTCCATTTCCCATCCGCGGATGGATAAGGGTTTTTTCAGAGGAAGGACCTCAAATTCCACGGCAAAAGAGTCCTTTTCTGAGGGATTGAGTCCACGCTGGATTGTTTTTTGGTCTGCTTCAGCCGCGATCTGAGAAATCTCATCCAGGTGTATGTAGCAGTATTCTAAAATCGAGAGAAGGAAGTGGTAGCAGCCATGGACTCGAGTTTTATAATCGGCGTAGGCATAGTTTTCATTCAGGATTGCCAATCTGTTTCTTAAACCCACATAGTTGGTAACAAAACGAGGATGGGGACTGAAGGTTCGCCATCCTTTTTCTGGATTCTTGAAATCCATAAAGTTCCCATAGGGGATAGAAAGAGTATTGTATTTTTCCTTTAATGTGGCATTGATGCTGGGAAGCATTCTGTTTCTCATGTACTCGATTATGGAAGAATCTCCATTAGGATTGAGAGGCCAAGAGTAGGTGACTGGTTCCTCGTGATAAGAGCCGTTGGTCGTATGGCAGTCAACAAGAAGAAGAGGATCCCAACGCATCAAGACATTTTGGACCAAACCCTGGAGCTCTGGACTTTCCAGTTTCATGCTGTCCCGGTTTAGATCGAGATTTTGACCGTTGTAGCGGACGCCTACTCCTTTTTCTGGTCCAACTTGATTCCGCCTGTTTTTGAGACTTATTTTTTCGTTGCCGTCCGTGTTGAAGATAGGAGCAATGAGAATAATGAGTTTATCGATTAAAGGCGGTCTCTCCTTGAGGATAATATCTCGGGCAAGCATGAGGGATGCTTCCTTTCCTTCGACTTCACCGGCATGAATGTTTGCTTGGATAAAAACGACACCTCTCTTGTCAAACTTAAGGGAATGAGGTGAAGAGGGTACAGGTTGGCCGAGCACAATGAGAGGAGAAGATCTTCCTTCTGGACTTACACAAAGGGCCTCAACTCTTATTAAAGAACTCTGACGCTGAAGTTCTCTTATGAATTCTATCACATCAGCATAGCGGGAAGTTGCTGTAAAATTGCTAGATTCCGCTACTGTTAGGGGCAGTTTTTCCACAGAAGAGAATGAAGGAATTGTAAAGAAAAGAAGCAGAATGGAGGAGAAAAATACAAATAAATGTTGTTTTTTGTTCTTCATGTTATTTTTCCTTTCAGACAGATAAGGCAAGCATAGAGGAATAAAGAGTTTATAAGAATTCGAATTTACAGTCAATTTTTTCCCTTCTTTTCATAAGAGAAAAATATTATACTTTAATGAGAAGTGCATTTTTTGAGTTAGAGCAATGGTGAGTTCTGGAGTCAGGAGAGGAAAGGAGGAAGCTCTTCGAGCGAAGATGGAGGGCTTAGGTATCTTTGAAGAAGATATCGTGGAGAAGTTTGTCCGTTCCAGTGGAAGGGGTGGACAGAAGGTAAATAAGACTTCATCCTGTGTCTATTTGAAACACATCCCTACCAAAATTGAGGTCAAGTGTCAGAAGGAGCGTTCGCAGTCATTAAACCGCTTTCTAGCCAGAAGAATTCTCGCGGATAAAATTGAAACAATGATAAAAAAGAAGGAGAGTGAAGAGCAGCAGAGGATTGAAAAGATTCGTCGTCAGAAAAGAAAACGTTCGAAAAGAGCTAAGCTTAAGATGCTTGAAGAAAAAAAGAAGCATTCTCTGAAGAAAAGGGAACGTGGTTTTCGCCCCCAATTGGATGATTTAGAATAATATTCAAGGAAGCTTAACTTGCCAGCCTCAAAAGGACGTTGAGGAGCAGGTTTGCGCCTTTTTCTAAATCCTCCCATTTGATCATCTCTTCTGGTGAGTGACTGATTCCATCCGCGCAAGGGATGAAGATCATTCCAGCATCGGCAATACTTGCTATAATCTGGGCATCATGACCAGCCCCGCTGGGAAGGGTCATAAAGGGATATCCCAGACTCTGGCATTCTTCCTTCATTATATTGATTATATGGGAAGGAATTGTTATCGGGTCTGTTTTATCTATAATCTTTGACGTGAACTCAAGGCCCCGAGTAGTAGCCGTATCTTCGGCAAGAGCAAGGAGATATTTTTCCAATTCCTGAAGTGTTTCTTTCGATGCGCTCCTGTATTCAAAGGAAAAATCGACTTGACCGGGAACAACGCTAAAAGCTCCAGGTCTCACGTTGATTTTTCCTATGGTTACCATACTTCCGTAGTGTTTAGTGGCCACATATTGAGTGCTCTTAAGAGCGAAGTCTGCTAGACCTAAAAAGGCATCATACCGGAGCTCAAGGGGAGTAGTTCCTGCATGACTTGGTTTTCCTAAAACTGAACACCACCTGTAATGCTTGCCTGCGATACAATCCACTATTCCTATAGGCTTGTTTTCTGTTTCCAATACAGGACCCTGTTCGATATGGATTTCAAGAAAAGCTTCTATATCTGGCCTCTGCTTGTGAGCTTCCATTATAGTGTCTACTGTAAAATCAGTCCCCTTCAAAATCTCTGTAAACGGAGCGCCAAATTGAGTGAGACCCTTTTCTAATGTTTTCCTATCTAAAAGGCCAAGGAAGGCTCGACTGCCAAGGAAATCTCCGACGAGATTTCCTTCCTCGTCAACAAAGGAAGCAACCTCTAATGGTTTGGAAAGATTCAGACCCTCTTCTTTTATCCTTCGCAAGCACTCTAGGGCTGTGAGGACTCCGACTGAGCCATCGAACATTCCCCCGTTAATCACAGTATCGATGTGAGAACCGGCCATGATTGTCCTTCCCTTGCCCTCCAGGCGACCAAATATGTTGCCTGCTCCATCCTGGCGAAGAATCAATCCAGCCTCCTCTATCTTGTCTTTGAGCCATTTCTGAGCCTCAAGATCGGCTTTGCTGTAAGAAGGTCGGGTAATCCCGTCCCTTGGGTCCCGGCCAATCTGGGAGAGAGCCTCTATGTCTTCCTTAAGGCGGTTAAGATTTATTTTAATATCCATGATTACCCCTAAAAATAAAAGTTTATCTAGTTTATTTGGTTTTTCTAGTAGATTTCATCTGTATAGCTATTAGTGACCAATTTTCAGCAATTATATCTTTTTTACGAGATAATATTTTTTTTCGCACTAAACAAACCAAATAAACTAAAAAAACTAGAAAAACTAAATTGAGTTTTTATTTCAGGAGGACCACCATTTCTTTGACAGCCTTTTCTATGCCAACAAAAGCTGCTCTGGCGACAATGGAGAATCCGATACTGAGTTCTTTAATTTCGGGGATAGCTACTATGGAAGGAACATTTTTGTAATCCAATCCGTGTCCTGCGTGAATCTCCAGACCTAATTTATGTCCGTACTCGGCGGCTTTTATTATCTCTTCTAAGGCTTTTTGGCGAGCCTTTCCAGGTTTGAGATCGCAATATTTTCCAGTGTTGATCTCAATAAGAGGGACCCGAACATCATGGCAAGCCTTAATCTGTTTTAAATCAGGATCGATAAAAATACTGACTTCTATATTAGCTTTGCCTAAATCCTGGATTACGGGAGCCAAATGTTCTTTATTGGCTATTACATCCAGACCCCCCTCAGTAGTTACTTCTTCATCTCGTTCAGGAACTAGAGAGACGACATCTGGCCTTATGTTCAAGGCGATTTCTTTCATCTCTTGTGTGGCAGCCATTTCTATGTTGAGTTTGGTTTTAACCACTGCTCTCAACAGCTCTAAATCCCTCTCCTTGATATGGCGTCTGTCACCTCTAATATGGCAAACAATCCCTTCAGCTCCTGCTTGTTCGGCCAGTAGCGCAGCTAGGACTGGTTCAGGCTCATTGCTTTGCCGTGCTTCTCTTATGGTAGCTATGTGGTCTATGTTGACGGCAAGTTTCATTCTATTCTCCCATTCATTTAGTAAGCAGTGACCTGACTCCTTACTTTTGATTTATTTTCCCAGGTGTTTGGAAATTGTCTCGGCCATCTTCTGGGCATAGCCTTCTATCTGACCACTGTCTTGCCCTTCAATCATTATCCGTGCCAGGGGTTCAGTGCCCGAGTAACGGACTTCGATCCGACCAGAGTTTTCGAGTTGGTCTTCAATATGTTTCCTGGTTTTTATTATTTCTGGAAAATGATTGAAATCAACTTTTTTTCTAACCCACACATTCTTAAGAATCTGAGGGAACTCTTCATAGTCTTCAACCATCTTGGATAATGGAAGGTTATATTCTGTCATGACTTCAAGCATTTTTAGACTCGTCAGGATTCCGTCTCCAGTGGGACAATGATCAAGAAAGATTGTGTGACCTGACTGCTCACCTCCGAAGTTAGCTTTTATTTCTATCATTCGCTCGAGAACGTACTTGTCGCCCACTTGAGTTCGAACAAGTTTTAACCCAAGCTTTTGGAGGGCCTTTTCCAAACCCATATTGCTCATGGTCGTTGCTACGATAGCATTTGATTTTAACCAGCCATTTTCTTTCATAAATCGGGAGAGGATAAAAAGAGTATGATCTCCATTCAGGATATTTCCTTTCTCATCTACCCAGATAGAACGGTCAGCATCTCCATCGTAGGCAATTCCTATGTCTGCCTTTGTTTCCACAACTTTTCTGGCAAGATTCTGAGGATAAAGAGAGCCGCAGTTTTCATTAATGTTTTTTCCGTCAGGAGAGTTGTTTAGGGAAATCACTTCGAAGCCGAGGTCAGAAAAGACCTGGGGAGCAATGGAAAAACTCGCTCCATTTGAGCAGTCCAGGGAAATTTTTATTTTTTTTTGTAAATGAACTTGAGAAAACTGATCCTTAAGAAAATCTATGTATTCCTGTCTAAGCGAGGGATTGGGAGAGATTTTTGCTTTCTCTTCTTTTTGAGCTTTCTTGGCTGTAACGATCGCCTTTTCGAGTTTACCCTCCATTTCTTCTGAGAATTTTATGCCCTGTGAAGAAAAAATTTTAATCCCATTATCGTAAAAAGGATTGTGAGAAGCTGAAATGACAATTCCTGCAGAAAAAGAGTGCTTTTTTGTTAGAAAGGAGATTGCAGAAGTTGGAATTATCCCCGCTGAAACAGCTACTCCTTGATTGTTTTTTATTCCTTGGAATAAAGCTCCTTCAAGCCAATCTCCTGACTCACGGGTGTCTTTACCGATTATTACCTTAGGTTCTTGTTCATTCTCCTGGAGAAGAGATATCAGCGTTTTTCCTAACGTATAGACCGAGGAATAATCCAATGGGTACTCTCCAGCAACTGCTCTGATTCCATCTGTTCCGAAGAGCTTGTCCAATTTATTTTTTCCCTCTTTTTTCTTCCTTTCCCTCTTCCTTTTGAATGATGATATTTACTCTTACTTTTGATTGAGAATTGGCTAACCTTAAATCAGGATTAGGAAGGATTAAATCTGCCTCAATTTCAGCAGATTCAGTTAAGGAAGAAATATCGATGGGACTTGTTCTTACTTTATCCTCATCTTTTATTTTGCTCTCAGCTCCTTTGACATTGACTTTAGAAGGAGAAACTTCAATTTTTTCTAATTTTAGACCTTCTCCGAGTTCTCCGATTATATTCGGTTCTACATTAAGCATGACTTCTCTCGTATTCTCTAATCTCAGGTTAACTTTATTAGGAGATACTTTTGTAACTTCAGCTCCTGGTGGTAGACTGATCATTGTTTCGTTAAGAGGGTATTCCTCCTGAATCACTGATGCATTTTTCAAGTCTAATTTAGCCACAACGTTGGCAGAGGTAATATGGTCAATCCGGCTTTTGGAAGCACGGATTGTCACATCGATCTTGTCCGGCGGTTTTTCGACCAATTCCACTTCTGCTGGTATGTTGTAAGGTTCAAGGGTAATAGTGAAGCTTTTCTCCTGAAACATTTTTTCTTCAGGGATGAGAGTAAGCCACAGGAAGATGGCTAGGATGAGAGAGAATAATTTGAGTCCCCAGTTTCTTAAAAATATGTTTCTGACGAGTTTTCTCATCATTTTCTCAAATATTTGTACAATTCATCCTTAAGGTTCTCTTTTGATAGGTTCCTTTTTAATTGACCTTTAGTAACCATGGAGACCGTTCCAGTTTCCTCAGAAACAACTATGACTGCTGTGTCTGTCTCTTGGGAAAGACCAATGGCAGCAAGATGCCGAGTTCTGGCCGCGAAATCCTCTCCTAAATTATGGGAATGGGGAAGGGGTAGGAGACAGCCAGCCGCGAGGATTTTATTCCCCTTAATGATGACAGCTCCATCGTGAAGCGGGGAACGAGGGAAAAATATACTTACTATGAGGTCTTTAGAGAGCACTGCATCTATTCTAGTCCCACTATCAGCATAGCTTTTCAAGGAGACTTCCTTTTCGATGGCAATCAAGGCCCCTATTTTTCTAGAAGATAGGTAGTAGACTGCAAGGAAGAGGTCTTCGAGTTTTTCTTCGAGGGATTTTGTGATAAAAGCTCTGGAGAAGGAACGGGATCCAAGGTCTATGAAGAATCTTCTTAATTCTCCCTGGAAAAGGACGATTATGGCGATAGGTAGATAGAGCATGAAGATTTTAATAACCGAGTTCGATACGACTAATCTTCCCCATTGAGTTATTAGAAAAAGGATGGCTACAATCCCGAATCCGATCGCCATCTGATAGGCTTTTGTATCCTTTATCAGTAAAAAAAAAGAATAAAGAATGACAGTAACGAGGAGAATATCTACAAAATCTGCAACGTTGAATCGGGTCAAAGCAGTGATGATATCAGAAAACATAGTTCTCTCTAATTCTCTGGATTAGAACGAAAATTCTCGTTTAGAATGGCTTCGGCTACAAGGACTGCTCGTTTGACGGTGCTGACATCATGGACCCTGAGAATGTGGGTACCGCGGATAATGCTCATAATGGCCGAGGCAATTGTACCTTCAATCCTCTCTTGGGGAGGTGAATTTAAAATATTACCGATAAAAGATTTTCGGGAAATGCCTACTAGGATTGGCCGTTCCAATTCTTCTAGAAAAGGAAGGTTGTTTAGTAGAGTGAGGTTGTCATTTGGATTTTTTCCGAAACCTATCCCTGGGTCAATGATAATCTTTTCCTTCTTAATACCGGAAACCCGTGCAATTTCAAGCTTCTCTTGAAGGAAAGACTTGATTTCGCCTAACAGGTCTTTGTAAGAAGGATTCATCTGCATTGTCTTGGGAATTCCTTTCATGTGCATCAGGATAACGGCAACCTCTTTTTGAGCAGCGAGAGAAGCCATCCCTGAGTCAAAACAGAAGGAGCTTATGTCATTAATGATATCTGCTCCAGCCTCTATGGCAGCTTCTGCTACTTCTGATTTTATGGTATCAACTGAAATCAAAGCATCCGTTTCTTTCCTCAATGAAGAAATGACAGGGATAACTCGTCTCAGTTCTTCTCGGACAGGAATCGGCTCTGAACCTGGTCTTGTGCTTTCTCCTCCAACATCAATGATATCTGCTCCTTCTGCTACAAGCTCTAATCCTCGGCTTATAGCTTTTTCTTTTTCGAAATACAGACCTCCATCAGAGAATGAATCAGGGGTAACGTTGAGTATCCCCATTATCCAGGTTCTTTGACCTAACAGATGATCTTTGCCATTAATCAGGAGGGAATATCTTTTTCTCACCTTCTATGCTTTAACTAATTCAGGCTTTTCTGTGGATTGAACTTTTTTTACTTTTAAGTCTTTGTCTTTTTTTGGGGATTTAGCTTTTTTTATCTTTTTTATTTTTTTTCCTTTGATGATGAGTTCTATCTCGTTAGAGGTAAGAATCTCTTTTTCGAGTAAAGCTTCGGCAATTTTTATTAATTTTGTCCTGTTTTTTTTCAAGAGTTCCTCAGTTCTTTCGTATCTTTTATTGATAATTTTTTTGACTTCTGCATCAATGAGCTCAGCGGTTTTTTCGCTGAAATTTTTATGCATGGCTAAATCTTTACCAAGGAATATCAAATCATCTCGTTCCCCAAAAGTTAGGGGTCCTAAATCTGACATTCCCCATTGACAGACCATCTTGCGAGCAATTTCCGTGGCTTTCTCAAAATCGTTGGCGGCTCCGGTAGTGGTTTTTTCAAGGAATTCTCTTTCAGAGATTCGTCCAGCCATAAGAACTGAAAGCTGGGCTTCTAGATAGTCTTTGGCATATGTGTACCGGTCGTCAAGGGGCAGTTGCTGGGTTAAGCCTAGAGCAAGACCTCTTGGGATAATTGTAACTTTATGAATAGGGTCCGCCTCAGGAATGAGGGCAGCGATCAGGGCATGTCCTGCTTCATGGTAGGCCGTGCTTCTTTTTTCTTCATCGCTGATAATCATGCTTTTTCTCTCTACTCCCATGAGCACTTTATCCTTGGCATATTCTATATCTTTCATGGAAACTTTGTTTTGACTATGGCTGGCAGCGAACAGAGCAGCTTCGTTTACGAGATTGGCCAGGTCAGCTCCAGAAAATCCTGGAGTTGATCGGGCAGTAACTTTTAAGTCTACATCATTAGCTAAAGGGATATTTTTAACATGGACTCTTAGAATATCCTCTCTCCCTTTTATGTCTGGCATGTTGACCACAATCCTGCGGTCGAATCTTCCTGGTCTAAGAAGAGCACTATCCAGTATGTCAGGTCTGTTAGTAGCAGCAATAAGGATGACGCCTTCATTGGAATCAAAACCGTCCATTTCAACAAGGAGCTGATTCAGAGTCTGTTCCCTCTCGTCATGCCCTCCTCCTAAGCCTGCCCCTCTTTGTCTACCCACAGCATCAATCTCATCAATAAAAATCAGGCAGGGAGCTTGTTTTTTCCCTTGTTCGAAGAGGTCTCTTACACGAGAGGCTCCAACTCCGACAAACATTTCCACAAAGTCGGAACCACTGATGGAGAAGAAGGGAACGTCGGCTTCTCCAGCCACTGCACGAGCAAGAAGGGTTTTTCCCGTTCCAGGAGCTCCAACAAGGATAACACCTTTAGGGATTCGGCCACCTAATTTTTGAAATTTTTGAGGATCTTTCAGAAATCCGATGATCTCTTGAAGCTCTTCTTTGGCTTCTTTAACTCCTGCGACATCCTTAAAGGTGATTTTTTTTTGAATGCCAGAGAAAAGCTTTGCCCGACTTTTGCCAAAGGAAAGAGCTTTATTGCCTCCAGCCTGCATCTGTCTCATGAAAAGTACCCAAAAAAGAATCAAGAGAATGATAGGAAACCAGGTAAACAGATAAGAAAACCAAGGGCTGCGTGAGGTATCCTTGACTTTTATTTCAACTTTATTTTCCCGAAGAATATTGACTAGGTCGTCAAACTGGGAAGGAGACACAGTTTTAAAGGCTATTCCATCCCTATATTTTCCCTTGATCTGATTTCCTGCTATGGTGACTTCTCCAACTTGATCCTTTTCCACATCCAGGAGAAATTGACTGAAATTCACTTCTTTACTACCCGCGTTAGGTGATTGAAAAATACTCCAGAGGAGGATAATGATGATTCCAGCAGCTATCCAGAATAGAGCATTTTTAAAAGGTCTAGCTTGTTTCTTAGGTATTTTTTTCACTTTTGCTTTTCTATTGTAACATTTTTCCATTCAATTGTTAATAAAATTATAGGGGCCAAAATTATAGGGGTCAAATCTTTACATTTGACATTTCTTTTAAACTTGATAAAGAAAAGGGAGAGTATGCTTCACTATGTACTAGGAAAATTTTTAAAATTTTCAGATAGATTTGCTGTTGAATTCGATAAGTAAATGTCAAATGTAAAGATTTGACCCCAAGAGGAAAGCTTGACTGATGAACCGGCTTTTTGTAATATGAATATCCCTCGGGTGGGGCTGTAGCTCAGTTGGGAGAGTGCTTGACTGGCAGTCAAGAGGTCGGGAGTTCGAATCTCCTCAGCTCCACCATTTCTTCCTTTGTTATTCCTCGATTTCCTTTAAGCACCATTAAACCAAATTAGGCTGGTTTAAACTGCGTTTGTGGTGTATAAGTGGTACACGAATAAGTCTATATTAATTCTGGAATCACCAACAGCCAAAATGGCCGCAAATTCCCCACCCATATCTCCCACAGCGAGAATTGGCATGGAATAAACTGTTCCCTGATTCATGACAACAAGATAAAGCATATTGACTTATCTTTTTTATGAAGATAGATAAATAGTACCCCAAAGAATGATCATCACAGTTTTTTATCCCCTCAAAAGGCTGGGCGGAGATGATCAAAAAAGTCTATGAGGTCGATCCCCTCGTCTGTCCAAGACGCGGCGGAGAAATGCGAATCATTTCATTCATCGAAGACCATGAGGTTATCGACAAGATCATTCGCCATCTCAAGCTCAGCTTTCATGCCGGGCGTCCTTCCTCCCCCTCTGGTTGCCCAGCATGAGCTTCTGGTGGCAGTTGAGGAGCGAGGGGAGTATTTCTGATAGCCGCTGTGGTTGCTTTTTGGTGATTCCAGGCTGGAGTCTATTTTAAAGCTGATTATTTGATAGTTTCCGTTGATTTGTTTTTCTTTCTTATCTGTTGATATTGTCGTTTTGGATGTGATATTGTTATTTCAACATGTAATGGGAGGAAATTACGGAAAATTGTGGAAGGCTTTTTGCGACTCCCAAAACCAAATTCCTATAAATTCTGCTAACATTGCCTTAATTTTATGAATAACATAGATTTCAATTTCCCCTTAACTTCCTTTTCTCCTGAAATACATAGAGATATGCCTGTATTCAAGTGGAGAAAAAACTGCGTATGAAGCTTATCCAGTTGAAGAAAGGCCTTCCTTTCCTAATCCTTCTTTTTCTAATCTCTGGTCTCATCTTCATAAAATGCAAGCCATCCAGGACTCAGGAATTTGAGATCTACAGGTTTGTCGATAACCTTAAAGAAAAAAACATCAAAGAGTCTCCTTTAAAAGGACTTGTAGAGAAATTTAACTTTGTTAAACAGGATTTGACAAAAAGATGGACTCACCTCCCGTTGCTTTCAAACAAAGAGCAGGAAGTCTGGGGTGTTTCGAGCAAACTGCCAATCCTTGGGTTTGATGAATCCAAGCAACCTGAAGGGATGAAGCTAACCAGAAAGGGAAAGGAGATTGGATTCGCCGGCAGTAGTGAAAACAAAAGTGAAAGCTGGAGATGGCTGCAGACAATCAAAAAGGAAATAAACCTCAGAAAATATGATAATTTTTTGAAAAATCTTGGTGGTAATGTTATCCGAGAAGGTGAATCATTCACAATCGAAGAAATCCTCCCTGATGGCGAGGCAAAATTTAACTTCCATATCTCCATGAAAAGCTGTCAGGGATGTACTCCCAATCTTGTCTTTAGCTTGAACAATAAGCCAGTCAGAGAAATAATCCTTAAAAAGCCCGGTCATTTCAGCCTAAGTGAAAAAATAAATTTTGGAAGATATGATATAGGATTCAGCTACAAATCTCCTGAGAACAGAGCCAAAAAAAAGAAAAAGAACTTTATAGTCATCAAATCAGTTGACATCGAAACTCAAAAGGACATTATCTTACTAACTACTCCCAAAAAAGAGGACAAGTCTCCCCCTGCTGAAAAATACCAGGCTGTCTATTATTCCTCCTTCTCAGAATCTGAGGGAAAGCTCGACACAGCCAAAAAAGATGCCTTATTTCTCTGCGAGCTTAAAGAGAAGTATCCGATTAAAGACTTAGGAATTAGCCAAAATCCCTATTCAATCATCCAAAAACCCCGCCTATTCGACTATTCATTAAACTGCCTTTTTGCCCCGCCCAAGAGCCACTTCGCCTTTGAGGTGAAAATACCGGAGAGATGCACTCTTGAATTTGGCTACGGATTCCTGATGGAATCCTTTGACAATCCGGAGAGAAGCATCCTCTTCAAAGTAGAGGTCGAAGACAAAAAGAAAAAAGAGATTCTCCTCTCAGAACATCTCAAGCCTTCGGAGGAGAAAAAATTCAATTTCACAAGAATAGAGATGTTCCCCTACCAGAACAAAAAGGTCAAAATCCACTTTACAACAGAAAATATTGAATCCAAAAACACTGAGAATCAAGGAAAAATCGACACTTATCCTCTCTGGATCAATCCCTTTCTCCACAGGAAAACTGATAAAGAGAAGATAAACTTTATTCTTCTCTTAATCGACACCCTGAGAGCTGATCATTTGGGTTGTTATGGGTATTCAAGAGAGACCAGCCCCAATTTAGACGAGCTGACTGATGATGCTGTTTTATTCGAGAATGTATTCAGCACCACCTCCTGGACGCTGCCAGCTCATGTATCACTGCTCACTTCCTTAAACAATGTCAACCATCAGGTTCTCAACTCCCTTCAAAGAATGAGCCCGAACCTGCTGACATTGGCTGACATCATGAGGAATAACGATTATCTCTGTGCCGCCTTTACCGGAGGCGGCTATTTGAGCTGTAAATATGGATTTTCTAAAGGATTTGACATCTATCAGGAAATTATAAAAAACGGCGATATATCTGTCCGCTTTGATGAAGCAGAATCTTTATCCAGGAGGGCGGCGGAATGGCTTGATGAAAATCATTATAAAAGCTTCTTCTTATTCCTCCATACCTACCAGCCCCATGCTCCTTATGAAAATAACTCAGACATTGGCAAGATTTTTTTAGCCAAGAATGCCAAATGGCAGAAAATTAGGGGAAAAGATGTTTTCAGGGGAAGAAGCAGAAAACAGACTGTCTATTCCAAAAAAGAAATAGAAAATATTATTGCCCTTTATGATGGAGAAATAAGGTATACAGATGAATGCCTGATAAAGCCAATGATAGATAAAATCAAAGAGTTAAATATATATGACAAGACCATGATAATTATCACCAGTGACCATGGAGAAGAATTCTATGAGCATAAAAACTGGCTCCATGGCCTAACCCTTTATAATGAATCAATAAAAATCCCTTTAATTGTCAAGCTCCCTGATTCTTCCTATAAAGGAAAAAAACTACCACAGAGTGTAAGAATTACCGATATCATGCCCACTTTACTGGAGGCAGCCAATATTGACCCAACCTCATTCATCTTTGATGGAAAAAGTCTGTTATCTATGATAAATGGCAGGGAAAGAGAAGACAGGACTTTTTATTGTGATTTAAACATAAGAAAAATCATAGATTCTTCTCCATCGATGTATGCGACTAATAAAAATAGTCTAAAGTTTATCTTGAATAAAAAAATAAGATCCTCTTGGACAAAAAAAATTGTAACCAAATTGGAGGGAGAAAAGATAGAACTTTATGATATAAAAAAAGATACATATGAAACCGAAAATCTTTCAGGTTTGATTGCTTATGAAAAAATCTGCAGAGAGTTAATAAAAAAAATAAAGCAATATATGGAAAGTGGAGCAAAAATAAAAGCAGAATCAATAAAAATGGATGAAGAACTCAGACGGAGCCTGAAAGCCCTCGGCTATATAAGATAAGAGATGATAGAAATCAATCATTTTCAATTCAAGCCAGCAAAAGGAAAAATGTCTGATCTGCCGAAGGGATAAAATCTTTGTTAAACAAACCCGAAAAAAATTCACTATATTCTTCGATTGTATTAATCATAATCATTCTCCCGCTTTTTATCAGCATTTGTCACTTCTTCATCACCGGCTTAAACAACAGTGAGAAAAATTTCAGGGGAGATCAGGCATTGATCGAAATTTACACTCTTAAAGCAACTCGTGGAGAACAATTAACCGGCCCTTATTCAAGGTTAAAGTGGAATCATCCAGGACCTTCCTATTTTTATCTGCTTGCTCCTCTCTACCTTTTAATGAACAATAATTCATTCGGGCTGCTGATAACTGCCATTCTTATAAATATAGCAGCTATAATTTTGATTTTGACTATTCTGGAAAAATATACAGATTTAAGAGTATTCTCCATCTCCTCAATAATTCTGGCATTTTATCTATGCACCATTACTTCTCAATTAATTTCCTTCTGGAGTCCCAGGGTTACCTATCTGCCCTTCATGGGTTTAGTCTATCTCTGTGCCCTGGTAGCCCTGAATAAAAAATGGGCTCTTCCTTTCATGTTTTTTATCGGCTCTTTTATAATCCAGACAAACCTGATGTACGTTCCCACAGTGGCCATTCTCATTGCAACTGCTCTGACAGTGAATCTGATATCGAATCTTAAAAAGAAAAAAAACATCTTCAAGGATGCGAAGCTATGGTGGGTAGCTTCACTCCTGATTCTGCTGGTGATGTGGACACCTCCTCTTATCGAGGAAATCAATAATTCTCCAGGCAATATGAGCAAAATAGGCAATTTCTTTCTTGAAGAATCTCCCGTGCATAGAAAGGTTGTTCCATCTAAAGCTTTTGGTAATTATATCAGAAGATATGGATACACATTTATGACTGTAGTTGAGAATTATGATTATTTTGGACTCGGAGGGATAATCAAAACCAGAAACACCTTTGCTTTATCATTTTATGTTTTGATTATAGCTGCCTCTATAATATCTTCTTTTATTGCCTTAAAAAGGGAAAATAAATTTTTCTCTCTCTTGCTTCTGATGTACCTTATAGCAACAGCTATCTCAACTTGGTCGGTGTTTCAGATTGTCAGAAGAGTCAGAAATCATCTTGTATTCTGGACGTCAACACTGAGCATAATCGCTTTAACCGCCATTATTGGAGTTTTCCTTTCTCGTAAGAATATAAATCTTAGAGAAAGAAAATTAAAATTCAGGAATAGTCAAAAAATAAAAATCTTTACAGTTATTATTCTACTAGCTATCTCGTCTTTGACTGCTTTCAAGATCTTCTCACTTCATCAGAGCCGTTTTATTACTGAGAAGCTTTACGATTACACCAATATCACTGAGGCTGTAATACGATACATTGAAGAGGAAAACCTAAAATGTCCTGTGTTAACTGTCGTCGAAGGCGAGGCTTATAAATTTGCCTCGATGATTTTTCTCAATCTCTATAAAAAGAATGTCAAATTTTTAGTAAAAGGCTTAAGATCCTACATATTTCAAGGAACTCTAAAACCGACTGGAAAAGAGAAAGATTATATCGTGATTGCAGCCAGTAAAAGTTACAGCTTGCTAAGAGAGAGAAAGGGCTACCATTTCATTGCCAGAAATAAGGAATTATGTCTCTTTGGCTGTACCCGTAAAAAGGGATTGCCTAAACTTTTGAGTAATCAGTAAAGCATGTGGGAAAGTTTAAGATAAAAGTTGAATGCCATCCTCTTGGATGACATTCAATCTTTATTACAGGATTTATCAGATAATCTTAGCTGGCTTTTAGTTGAGGATCTCTTTCAGTGTATTCCAGTTTTATTTTTTAGCAAAAGCTTTGTAGCAGACGTTCGTTTTTGTAAATGATTTGGTGAGCTGCCTCCCACTTGAAAAAAAGTGCAATGGTTTGGAGTTGCAGTCATCCAAGTGATAGATGGAAAAATTGTTGAAGAATGGATTTATTTTAACGCAGCATCTATATTCCAGCAAATCGGCTTTACAATAACTCCTCCGACACAACCAGAAAAAGAGTAAAAACGGAAGTTCGCCGTTACAGGTTAGTTCCTATCTTCTTACTGTTAAACATGACAAGGGAAGAGGTCTATATAGAACGCTTGACTGGCAGTCAAGAGGTCGGGAGTTCGAATCTCCTCAGCTCCACCATCTTATTTTCTCGAGTAAATTCATTTTAATTCAATAACTTAGCCGGATTTTTTTAAAATCAAGAGAGTCTCAATTTTCCTCTGGATTACTCTATTTTTCCCTATTTTACCTCGTCACAAATCCCGCCAATTTTTCAGCAATTGACAGATGCTTGAACTTATTATAAAAAGAAAAGGAATTCTCAGCAAAGGAGGGAAGGATGAAAGGATTGATGCACGCTTGTAGGAATTGGGGAGATATAGATTGCCATTCTAATGTAAGGGAATTGAAGTATGCCAAGAAAATTGGAGAAGGTGAAAAAGTCTCTACTTCACCAATAGGAAAAGAATTGGAAGGACTGAATGAGATTTGTAAGCAATGTGAATACCGTTTTTTCATTGTGAACGAAAAGAAATGCCCTGCCTGTAAAATATTAGATATTGAAGAAACTGATGAATCTCATAAGATACAAGGAAAGGATTGGCATTTTGGGTTTAAATGCAATGATTGCGGTACAAAATTTTGGATTTCTGAGACAGATTTAAAATCTTAACAAGGAATAGAAATCTTTTTACAACCTTCCAATATTTTCCTTAGCCTCTCTTCATTGGGATGAAATTTCATCAACTTTCACCGGGGTTAATTCACCGGGGTTGCATCTTTACATTTGACATTTCTTTTAATCTTTAATTCACCGGGGTCGCATCTTTACATTTGACATTTCTTTTAATCTTTATAAAGAAAAGAGAGAGTATGCTTCACTATATACTAGGATAATTTTTTTAAATTTTTAGATAGATTCGCTGTTGAATTCGATAAGTAAATGTCAAATGTAAAGATTTGACCCCTACAGGCCGAAGAGATTACTCATATTATAGAGGAGGATATAGACTTACTGAATATTGAATTTTTCCATCAGGAGGTCAACAGCCTGCTTTAAGGTTGTGTGTTTGTGGTTTACGTCCCTGTCGTAGTTAATAACAAAGCTTAAAATGTCTCCACTCAGCCCCTCGCAGAAGCAAAAATATTCCTTTTTCTTAGCATCGATTAAGAAAGATGACTCTTGGTCGTGAAAAGGACATTTGGCCAAATATTGATTTCGAACTCCCACTTTCTCTCCTGAGACTCCGTAGTCAGTCATCAGAGTAATCATATCAACTGATTTTTCTATTTTTTCCATCTTTTTGTTAAGTTCGGTGTCTGCATCGTGGATGATTTTTAATTGTCCGATAACTGACTCCAGTCCTTCTTGTCCACACTCTTCACAGATTTTAGCTCCTTCCACAGAATCCAAGATTTTCTTGGAGCCATCCTCTAAAGCTTCCTTGTTGAAAGTAAGGATGAAATGAGGATTTTTAAGATCGATATCATTGCCACATATTTTGCATTTATCCATGATTTCTTCTTCCATGCAAATCCTCCTTGGAAGATTCATAGTTTACTCCATCTATCCAAAAAATCAACAGTCAAAATAAAAATTTTAAAACCCCAGCCCTACTTGATGACCCCACTTAAAATTGGCATTTTAAGTGCTATAAGTCTGATACAAAAGATCATTTTTTCCTGGTAGCGCGAAAAGACCGATGCTGAAGAAATACTTCACAGTTTTTTCGTGCATTTTACTGCTTTTCTTGTCTTTTAAATCCAATGCTTCTTCAAGATAAAAGGTGGTTTAATCTTTGATGTTTTTGCCTACTACAGTTATTGCCAGGGATCTCCTTTGGAAAATGAATTCAATGTAGGAGGCTTTCATCTTGGGGTGGGATTTGGCTTTGAATATTGAGCTATTCTTTTAAATAACGGAGGGTTTTTGGTTCAGCCTCAAGATGATAAATAATGATTTTCTGAAGTGTTTTACTGATTGCCTCCAGCTGTGAAGGAGAAAAGGGAATTTTGCCTTTTTTTGAAGGGGGATTTCTATTAATCCATTTCATGAATGAGCGAATTTCATGTCTAACCTCTTCCTTTTTTTGAGGAGCGCATCCTTCACAGTAGATCCCATCTTTTTTTGGAGAGAGCCACCTCGAGACGTTAATTTCCTTCCGACATTTTTTACACTTTCCAAAATCAGGAAGAATACCGTTAATATGGAGAAACCAGGCTTCGAAATACCGAGTTAGCAGGTTTAAATCACGTCCCTCTTTAAGAGCTCGAAGCACAGAGAGCAAAAGTCGGTAGATAAGGTCTTCTCTTGCGTTTGAAGGAAAAAAAGCTTCAATCAATTCAGCAAAATAGGAAAGTGTAAAATTTGCCTTAAGGACTTTCTGAACTTCAAAGAAAGATTCAATCAAATCACAATTGCTGACAGTTACTAAATCTTTCCCTTCTTTTTCATAGTAATGGATATTGACCTGGGACATGGGCTCCAGACTGCTCCCAAAGCGGCTGCCAAATTTACGGGCTCCTTTGGCAACGCCTTTAATAACCCCTTTATTGCGTGAGAAGAAGATAACAATTTTGTCTTGATCCCCTAGGTTGAAGCTGCGAAGGACGATGGCTTCAGATTGATAGAGAGGCATTGGAAAATTTATGCAAGATATCGAAGGAAGAGAGTTGCGAGCCCCAAAAAAGAAAAGATGCCTATGGCATCTGTACACATGGTGAGAAGGTTAACTGAGCCCAAGGCAGGATCTAAGCGAACTAACTTGAGGAATAGTGGAATTAGAGTGCCAATGAGGGCGGCAACGAACAGATTGATGATCATGGCCAATCCCAGGATGAGACCAAGGTGGGGATTTCTGAATAACAAGTAAGAGACTGCTGCCAAGATTGAGCCGATAATTACTCCGTTTCCGATGCCAACCAAAATTTCTTTCAGCAGTGCTTTTTTTGTAATAGGCCACTCAGCTTCTCCTAGAGCAATTTCTCTTACCATGATGGCAACAGTCTGATTTCCAGCGATTCCTCCCAAAGCCGCCACCAAGGGAAAGAGAACAGCTAACTTAACATACTTTTCTATAGTACCTTCAAAGAGATAGAGAACGAATGGAGATAGAGATACTGTAAGAAGACTTAATAAGAGAAAAGGAAGTCTCTTTTTTAAGGATTTTATGGGGCTGTATTGAATTCTATCCGTTCTATCGAGGGAGACCATCTTGTAAATATCTTCTGTTGCCTCCTTGTTGATGACATCGATGACATCATCTACCGTAACAACTCCCACCAAAGTATTTTCCAAATCTACCACAGGAATGGCAACCAGGTTATAATCTGCTACAGAGCGGGCCACTTCCTCTTGGTCAGTCTCTGTGTTAACGCTTATAACATTCTTGGTCATAATCACTTTTAAAGGGGTGTTTGGCCGAGCAAATAAAAGTTGTCGTAGAGAAACTACTCCCACAAGATGATTCTGGTCATCTACGATATAGAGATAAAAGGCTGATTCTACATCTTCTTCCAGTTGGATGGCTGTGATGGCATCAGAGACATTTGTGTTTTGTTCTAGAGCATAGAATTCAGTCGACATTATCCTTCCAGCTGTTTCTTCATCATGAAGGAGGAGTTCTTGGACGTCTTCTGAAGGCTTTTTTTCCATGGAAGCAAGGATAGAATCTTGCATCTCCTCTGGCAGAAGAGGGAGGATTGGAGCTATGTCGTCAGGGGGAATATTCTCAAAAAGTTCAGAAGTTTGTTCGACCTTGAATTCCTTTACGATTTGTGCTGCATCTTCTGGATCTAATTCACTCAAAACTTCGGCTGCTTTCTCTTGTTCTCGCTCCAAGATGACTTTATAAAGAATCTGTTTTTCTCTAAAGATAAGGTGTTCCATAAGAGATGCTAGATCTGCTGCATGGAAATTTTTTATGAGGTTCCAAAGACGAGAAAAGGCACCTATGTTGATGAATTTCCGAGCGGAATTGGTAGCTATACTTAAAGCTTCAGCTCTCATCTTTCCTCAAAATTTCTCGTTCAAAGATAGCACAAATCTTTATGACTGTAAATTAAAAAAAGAAAGAGGGGGAGACAGCTAACGTCAGTAGATTCAACCAGTCTGATTTTTCTTGTAAAAATACTTGTTTGTCTCTGAAACAATTATATGGCTTAGACCGATGAGTCCTATAAGATTGGGAAAAGCCATGAGTCCATTCATCACATCTGCCACTCTCCAGACAGTTTCCAGCTTTAGCAGAGTTCCTATTAATACAAAAATGACAAAGATAACACGATAAGGCCTCACCGCATTTTTGCCTAACAGATACTCGAGAGATTTTTCTCCATAATAGCACCAGCCGAGGATCGTGGAGTAGGCAAAGAATATCAGCCCTAAGGTGACAATGAATTCTCCTATTCCTCCAGGCAAGGCGCTCTTGAAAGCAAGAGTAGTGAGCTCAGCGCCTTTGGGTCCAGCATTCCAGAAACCAGTAGAAAGAAGAACAAAACCGGTCATTGTGCAGACGACTAGAGTATCGATAAAAGTCTGAGTCATGGAAACCAATGCCTGTTTTACTGGATTGGGAGTTTTGGCTGCGGCGGCTGCAATAGGTGCTGAACCAAGGCCTGATTCATTAGAAAAGATACCGCGGGCAACTCCTTCTCGCATTGTTCTCATAACTGTAGCACCGAGGAATCCACCCACGGCTGCTGTGGGCTTAAAGGCTGATTTTATGATGAGGACGAAGATGCTGGGGATTGTTGTGACATTCAACAGCAAAATGGTTAATGCTCCGAAGAAGTAAACAATGATCATGAAAGGAACAAGATACTGAGTAACTCTGGCAATATTTCTAATCCCTCCCAAGACAACCATGGCAGTAAAGGTGGCCAGAAGAATCCCAGTTACCCAGTTGGGGATTCCGAAAGATGTTTTTACCGCATCTGCTACTGAATTGGATTGCACCATGTTGCCGATTCCAAAGGCAGCAATAGAGGCAAATATGGCAAAGAGGACTCCAAGCCATTTCCAACCTAAGCCTTTGGAGATATAATACATCGGCCCACCACTCATAGTTCCAAACTCATCGGTCTCTCTGTATTTTATGGCTAACACCGCTTCTGCATACTTGGTAGCCATGCCGAAGATACCTGTAACCCACATCCAGAACAGCGCTCCTGGTCCTCCCACGACAATAGCCGAAGCTACTCCGACAATATTTCCAGTGCCAACTGTGGCCGCCAAAGCTGTCATTAAAGCCTGGAAATGAGAGATGTCGCCCTCTTCTTTATCGTCTTCTTTCCTCTTTATCAAAGCTATCTTGAGTGAATAGAGGAGTCCTCTTATTTGGAGTCCCCTTAATCTTAAAGTAAGAAAAATACCTGTTCCCACCAAGAGAACAATCAGAGGGACACCCCAGATGAAATCTCTTATGTTGGTTATGACCTCAAGTACTTGAACCTCTAAGCTGTCCATTTTCCTAAGTTTTTCCTATTATTATCAAAAAAATCGTACGGAGTAAACCATAAACAGCTATTTTTCATCTCATCTTTTGGGGTTAGACAGAGGATCAAAATATCACTCCCAAAACCACCTCTAGGGATTATTGACATCTTAGCCTGTTTATCTCATTATCTTATTATCATATGCAGAAAATGGTCTGCAAAGAAGAACCCTTCTAACTCGGGGTGAGAGAGAAACTGATAAAAAGGTGGTTAGATTTAAAGAAGGCAGTAAAATAAACGGGAAAGGTAAGATGCCGAAAAAAAAACAGATATACGAGCCTCCAAAGATAATTACTTATTCTGCAGATGATATTTTAGAAGAACTCGGTCCTGCTCAGGCATGTTCTCCTTTTGCGAGTCCGCCAGCGCACAGCTCAAATTCACAAGATTCCTTATCACCTTCTAATGCACCAGGCTATGCTCCTGGTTTGCCTCCTGCCTTCTATGAACCTCCCGATGAAAAGAAAAAGAAAGATCTTTTATAGTTGATTAAGACCGGCCTGAGTAGGAAATCATTGTTTGAACATCAATTCCTTCCCTTTCATATCCTTCAAGAAGAAAATCTATATATTCTTGTTCATAAAAACCGGCCTTCATGGGTTGTCACAAACGAAGTAGGAAAAGATATCGCTGTACAAAACTCCCTAAAAAGCTCTCATTCGGAAATTGCTGAATTCCTGAAAAATCGGTACAGACTTTCTGAAAGTGTTGAAGAGGACATTAAAGGATTCATTAATAATTTAGAAGAAGTTGGATTCTTGAAAGAGGAATCTTCTGGCATAAGCTATGACACAAAAGACAATTTTAAGGGGATTCTCTTTCTAGTTACTCAGGCATGCAATCTCAGCTGTCATCACTGCTTGTTGGAAAGGAACTTTTCAGTTTCTAATGACTTTTCTGGAGAGCTTTTTTACAGAGTTGTCGAGGAAATTGACTCCCTTGGAGCTGAATTTCTCCTGATAAGCGGAGGAGAACCTTTACTGAGGCCTGATTTATTTGATTTGATTTCCTATGCATCCAAAAGCCTAAAAGTCACCTTGTCCACCAATGGAACCTTAGTAGGATTCCAAGAAGCTAGAGAACTTAAAAAGGCAGGTATTACAGAAATTGCCGTAAGTTTAGATGGAATTTTATCTCAAACTCACGATTATTTAAGAGGGAAGGGAAGTTTCCAGAGGACACTAAATGGGATTGATTTTTTAAAAAGGGAAGGACTCGAAGAAAGAATTCACCTGCATTTTTGCCTTTCAAAACTGAATATAGATGAAGCGATTGATTTTCCTGAATTTGCTGAGAACCTGGGGATAAGAAGAGTTACATTTCTCCCAGTTAAAAGACTCGGAAGAGCTTCCAGTATCAAGGAAGATTTATGTCCTGATAGAGATAAATACAGAGAGTTCTTGATTAAGCTGTATGAGATATTTTTTGCTCAAGGATTCTCCATAGAAGTAAATTCGCTATTGAGTGGTTTCCAGCCTATTCAAACAGGGAAGGAACAGGTCTCAACATGTCCTTTTGGAACCCAGCTCATTGTGAATGCAAGTGGCGACATCTATCCCTGTCCTGCAATGTTTTTTCCTGACTATCATTTAGGCAATGTCTTTGAGATAGGCATTGAAAAAGCATTAAATTCAAAAAAGTTTAGGGCTTTGCAGGAAAAACACCGAGCTCGTAGGGAGAAAATCGCTAAATGTAAGAGTTGTACATGGAGAAACTTCTGTCTAGCAGGATGCACAAGCTCAGCCTATTTAGAAAAGGGAACGATTTGGGAGACAGATGATTTTTGTGAAATACGCGACAAACTCTACAGGAGAGCCATCATAAGTGCTGCAAAAAAGAAATCGTCAAGGAGACAAAAAATCCATGTCTGTCCGCTATAATTACAAAATATTTGATTTTTCTTTTTCCCTTGACTCAGATTCTTCTAAAGCAGTCCGGCTTTTTGACTTGGTTTACAAAAATTTCAGGCAAAAAAATGGCTCGTCTTCATCCGTTTCCTTTGGAATTGTCAGCAACAAAGAAAGAGACAAGCCCCCCCACCTTAAAATAGAAGAAAAAAAATATCCTTTTCACAGTTTTAGCGACATAGAGAGTCAGTGTTTTAAGCTGGTAACAGATGAAATATATAAAAAAGTAAACTCTCATTTTCTGATTCATGGAGGTGGGGTTGTATTTCAGAATAAGGGTGTTATGGTCTGCGGAGATTCAGGAACAGGAAAAACTTCCCTGATTTTGAAACTTCTCTCTTCTGGATTTAAGTTTTTATCTGATGAAGTCATGCCGCTTGACAAGAAAACAGGAAAAATGGTTCCTTTCCCTCGGTCTGTTGGCCTTAGGCCAGAAGCTCAATCTTTATTGGGGAAGGGATTTTCACTTTTTAAAGAGCTTGAATTCGTCAATATACCAGGGCACAAATATTTTGGAAATCCTTCTCTTCTCAAATCAGAAAGAGCCTGCAAACCAGTCTTTCCAGATTATTTCATATATTTAACAAGCCCTGATGAAGGTACTAATGGAGAGATAGATATTGATGTTATCAGTGAAGGAAAGAGAGAAGATTTCCTTCATTCCTTGGAAGAAATTGGGGGTTTGAGGATTATAGACTCAACCCGAAAAGGCAATTATGTATATTCAGGGGTGCGCATCCAGAGAAATGCTACAGTAATAAAGAATTATTTAGAGACGTGCGGAAGATTTAAAAGCGTTATTGTGCATACTGAAAAAAAGAAGGAAAGGGGCTTGAAGTTTAGTCAGAAACCTCAAATAAGACCCCTATCCTCCCAAGATATTGGTCTTTTCTTGCTGAGACAGTCCAAAGAGAATATCGTCGAGTACAATCGCTACGAATATAAGTCAATCGGGGCTTACTGGCTTAATCTTTATAAGATATTAAACATCGAGAAAATGAAAGGATTCGAAGTCCGAGTAGGCTACATGGAGAATATGATCGGATTAATCCAAAATTTGATGAGGTAGAAGATGGAAAAGAAAACAGCTTTTTTCCCTTTTTTGCTTTGTTTATTACTCCTCTCTGGAGTAATGGCAGAAGGAACAGATAGAGATAATCAGATTTCTCTCCTCCAGTCTGACAGCACTGGCCTTGTTTTTGAAGTCAGAGTTCCTTTTTTTGAAACCAAAGAAAGAATCCTTACCCAGGGAATTTTTCAGACTCTCGAAGTTCCAGGTTTAGGTCAGACATCGGAAGAGGGGAAGCCTCTCCTTCCTTTAAAGGGTACTTTAATTGAAATCCCTTCAACCGGAGATATCAAAATAAGAATCTTAGAAGCAAATACAGAAGATTATGTTAATTATCGTATTCTTCCTTATCCAAAATATGTAAAAAAAGAGGATGATTCGAAAATCTATTTGGAAGAAAAATTTGCTTTAGACCACAATTTCTACTCGAACTCCCGTTTTTACCCTCCTTCAATATCCGAATTGGGATTCAGTGGCTTTATTCGAGAGAGGAAGGTTGCCCAGATTAAAATTTATCCTTTTCAGTACAATCCTGCCACTGGGATTCTCCGTCACCACAAGCGAATCGTGGTCCAAGTCCTCTTTGAACAACCATCTGTAAGAAATACGGGAGAGCTTTCTGATCCTCATTTCGACAAGATGTTCAAAGATATTATTCTTAATTTCAGAGAAAGACCTTTTGTGAATTTGGCCAATAAATTAGGATCCTACCAGCAATCCTTTGAGGCTCAACAAAGGCCCTCTGACTGCAAAATACTTGTGGATAAAACAGGAATCTACAAAATTGCTTTCTGGGATTTAGTCGATGCCGGCATATCTCCTCATTTAATCGATGCTCGAACTTTTAAAATGTTTTGTCAAGGAAAGGAAATAGCCATATACACAAGTAGCAACGAGTCCACTTTCCGACCATCTGATTATATCCTCTTTTATGGTCAAGCCATACACACAGACTATACGGATACGAGTGTCTACTGGCTTAGCTGGGGAGGTTCTTATGGAAAAAGGATGGCTGAGGTCAAGGGAGCACCAAAATTTTCTTCTCAGCTAAAATATCATTACAGGAAAGATCATTTCGAACTCAACAATGAATACTGGATTACCATGCCCAAAGGGAAGGGAAAGGATCATTGGTTCTGGGAAAGAATTAATGCAGGAGAAACTAAAAATTATACGTTTAACCTGAACAGGCCTGCATCTGATTCGCTAAAGGCCAAGGTTAAAGTCAGGGTTTTTGGCAGAACCAGCATCTTTCAAAAGCCAGACCATCACCTAAAAATTTATGTCAACGGAAACTATCGGGGAGAAGGGTATTTCGATGGTCAGAGGAAATATGAATGCACTGTCAATGTGGACCAGTCTCTGCTAAAACAGGGAAGCAATACCTTACAAGTGGAATTAGTCAATGACACTGGTTCTCCTAACAGCATTTACATGAATTATTTTGATGTAGAATATTATGATAAATTCTTCGCTTCAGAGAATGCCCTCTCTTTC
>Ga0114921_10000096_pt1 | contig 34770 bp, 28 predicted proteins | sample BentaG_FD_87016 | JGI IMG/M metagenome (GOLD analysis project Ga0114921, IMG submission 87016) | Deep subsurface microbial communities from South Atlantic Ocean to uncover new lineages of life (NeLLi) - Benguela_00093 metaG | ecosystem: Environmental > Aquatic > Marine > Oceanic > Sediment ... | reverse complement strand
GGCATCCGTCCGCGTCGGTTCCGGCCCTATCCCGCTGACAATCCTTACTGGGTTTCTCGGAGCCGGTAAGACCACACTGTTGAACCGGTTACTCAACGGCGACCAACCCTTGCGGGCTGCCGTCCTGGTCAACGACTTTGGTTCAGTCAACATCGATGCCGAGCTTGTGGTCGGCGTCGAAGACGGCATGATCAGCATGGCCAATGGCTGCGTCTGCTGTGAGATACGCGACGATCTGCTCGCCGCGGTCGAGCGGCTCGTCACCTCGCCTGAACCCCCAGACCACATCGTCCTGGAAGCAAATGGCGTCGCCGACCCAGCTGGCATCTGGGCTACCTTCGCGACCTCTCAGACGCCGGACTGGGTGAGACTGGACAGCGTCATCTGCGTGGTGGACACCGAGCAGATCTTCACCCACCTCGACGATGCCCCAGCACTGTTGATGCTCAAGGCCCGCCAGATCGGTTTCGCCGACCTGGTGATACTCAACAAGGTCGATCTCGTCTCACCCGAGCACCTGGCCTGGGTGCGGAACTGGATAGAGCAGACGATGGATCGGGTTCGTCTGGTGGAAGCCGTGCGCGCCGAGGTGCCTATGGAGATTCTCCTCGGCGCAACTCGATCAGGAACTGAGATCGACGGGGAGAATATCGGGGCCCACGACCACGGTGACCAATTCCGAACGTGGACCTATCGCACAGACGGGACCTTCGATCCGGACGCCTTGACAGAGATGCTTCGTCGGGACCTCCCGGGCGACGTCTACCGGTGCAAGGGGTTTGTTGTGTTGACCGGCAGCCCGCCCCGGCGCATGGTGCTGCAGGCCGTCGGGCGGCGCTCCGAACTGACCCCCGTGGGCCCGGGACGCGCGGTGATGACCGGCAGCCAGATCGTCGTAATAGGTTCGGAAACAATGGATCCGCACCAGCTGAGGCAGCTCTTTGAAACGTGCCTGGCAACTGCTCTCACATGACGTCATGCAGACGCGGTCAGAGCCACAGTCGAACCTCTCGGTATCAGCCGACTGACCCTGTGGGACGCTGCAGTGGTGGTGGCAGTAAGCGGTAGGGCCCGCGCAACAGGTATCGCTGCTGGGGTCCTGGCCGACGCGGTGTTCGGTGATCCCGGCCGCGTTCATCCGGTCGCTCTGTTCGGCAGCGGCGCAACGGCTGTGGAGCGATACAGCTATTCTGATGGCCGGTCTGCGGGCGTGCTGCACACCGCCGGACTGCTCGCCGCGGTCGCGATCATGGGTACCGCCGCCGAGAGGGCGGGCCGGTCCCGCGGGCAGTGGCGTGAGGGGATGTGCGTCGCAGCGGCGACGTTCATCTCGCTTGGCGGGACCTCGCTGAGCCGCACCGGCGAGAAGATGTCGGACCTGTTGCGGCACGACGATATCGCCGGCGCGCGCCGACTGCTGCCATCGCTGTGCGGACGTGACCCGGCCTTTCTCGACGCCGCGGGCCTCACCCGCGCGGCGCTGGAGTCGATCGCTGAGAACACCTCCGATGCCCAGGTGAGTCCGCTGGTATGGGCGGCGGTGGGAGGTGCCCCCGCGGTGCTCGTGTTCCGCGCGGCCAACACTCTGGATGCGATGATTGGCCACCGCTCGTCGCGATACGCCCGGTTCGGCTGGGCGGCAGCCCGTTTCGATGATCTCGTGAATCTTGCCGGAGCTCGGCTGACAGGTGTGCTCATCGCGATGTGCGCCCCGGTCGTCGGGGGGTCACCAATGGCGGCGATGCGGGCTTGGCGGCGCGATGCGCGCAGGCATCCAAGTCCTAACGCCGGGGTGGTGGAGGCTTCGTTCGCCGGGGCGCTGGGGGTCCGCCTCGGCGGGCCGACTCAGTACGAATACAACCTGGAGATCCGTCCTTCACTCGGCGATGGCCGAGCCCCCGAGGTCGCTGACCTCACGCGGGCAGTGCGGTTGTCGCGGGCCGTTCAACTACTTGCCGCCGTTTTTTCAGTGGTTGTCAGCCTCGCGTGCCGTAGCGGCTGGCGAGTTTCTCTTCGGTAGTGAGCGGCGCGCCGGCATCGTGTCGGGCTGAGGCGGCGTCGGCAGCTGCCTTCTCGCGACGGCGCACCCGCAATTCGGCGAACACGAAATAGCCGACGCCGATCGGACCCAGGATGCCGAACGCGATCCATTGGATGCCATAGGAGAGGAACGGACCCGCGTCGAGGTGCGGCAGCGGGATTACGCCGAGGCCGCCGGGCTGATCGCGCATCAGTTGCAGGTAGGAGCCTGCCAGCGGGATGCCGGTCAGGGCGGCAATCTGATCGGTGTTGATGGAGTAGACCTGCTGGGTGCCGTCCGCCTCGAACGGAGCCTTGTCGCGGGCGAGCGCTTCTGGGTCACGCAGTCGGGCGGTGATGGTCACCGTGTCGGCGGGTGGCGCTTCGATCGGCGGTACCTGGGTACCCGCTACGGGCCGCACGTAGCCGCGGTCGACGAGCACGGTGGGTCCGCCCTCGACCGCGAACGGAACCAGCACTTCGAAAGCCGGTTCGCCGTCGACGAGCCGCAACCTGGCCAGAACCTGGCCCTGCGATAGGTAGCGCCCTGTCGCTGTGACTTGCTGCCACTGGTCCTGGGGCGCTGAGGAATCCTGCTGCGGTAGGAGGGTCGTGACCGGGACCGGAGGGGCGTCGAGCGAGCGGGCGATCTGCGCATTCTCCCGGGTCGTCGTCGAGTTTTTTCCCAGCTGCCACGGTGCCAGCACCGTGAAACAGAGGTAGGCGAACGCGATGACGACCACGTATAGCGCCAGCCACTGCGGCCGTAGCAGAAAGGCCCAGCGGCGAAGGGTCGAGACACTGCGGTTAGGCACCGAGCACCTCGCGAAGATCGTCGACACTGCTGACGTGGAGTAGTGCGTCGCCGCCGCCGTCGGTGAAGTCGTCGCGCCCGTAGCCCCAGCCGACGACGATCGTCCCGATGCCGTGGGCTGCGGCGCCCTCGACGTCGTGAGAGCGGTCACCGACCATCACGACACGCTCCGGCAGCGGTGCCAGTCGAGCGAGTGCGCTGGCCAGCACTTCGGCCTTGGATGAGCGGGTGCCGTCGACGAGGGCGCCGGCGATCACCTCGAAGCGACACTCGAGGCCGAAGTGGGCCAATATGCGCTGCGCAGTCGGCTCGGCCTTGGAGGTGGCCACCGCCAAGCGCACGCCGGCCAACTGCAGGTCGGCGAGCAGCGCGGGAATCCCGTCGAAGGGGCGGTTCATCGACCAACCGCGGCTGAGGTAATCGGCGCGGTAAGCGGCTACCGCGGCGTCGGCATGGTGGCCCAAACCCATCTCATGGAGCGTGACGTGCATCGGCGGGCCGACGATCCGGCCGGCCAGGTCGCCGTCTGGGACAGCCGCAACCACGGTCCGCAGCGCGTGCCGGAAGCTGGCGACGATGCCCTCCGCCGAATCGGTCAGCGTCCCGTCCAGATCGAAAACCACCAGATCGCCGCGGCCTGCCCGCGCGAAGTTCCTGGTGCTGTCCAGTGTGTCGGTCACCCCACCATCATCCCTGATGCTCGAGCAGGATGGGCCCGCGCACTAGTGTCGTGATGTGGCAAGTCCGGGAGTGCGGCGATGACGGTTCCACTCGCCGACATCATTGATGTGCTCGACGCGGCGTACCCCCCTGGGCTCGCCCAGGGCTGGGACTCGGTCGGGCTGGTGTGCGGAGACCCGTCAGAAGTGGTCGATACGGTGACGATCGCTGTGGATGCGACACCCGCAGTGGTGGCAGGGGTGCCCGACCGAGGTCTCCTGCTGGCACACCATCCATTGCTACTTCGTGGAGTGGACTCGGTGGCCGCCGATACGGCGAAGGGCTCCCTGATCCATTCGATGATCCGCACCGATCGCGCTTTGTTCACCGCGCACACCAATGCCGACAGCGCATCACCGGGGGTGTCGGATGCGCTGGCCGACGCGCTGGGTCTGGAGGTGTCCGACGTGCTCGCGCCGGTGCCGGCAGGCCCGGAGCTGGACAAGTGGGTGGTGTACGTACCCAGCGATTCTTTAGATAATCGAGCAGATAATCCAGCCAACTCCAGGACCGCGGCGGTGATCCGCTCCGCGATGTTCTCAGCCGGCGCCGGCCAGATCGGCGATTACTCGCAGTGCAGTTGGAGCGTCGCGGGCATCGGACAGTTTCTTCCGCATGAGGGCGCGACGCCGGCGATCGGCACGGTCGGTGCCGTCGAACAGGTAGCCGAGGATCGAGTCGAGATGGTTGCCCCGCGGTCGCGGCGCGCCGCCGTACTCGCGGGTCTCAGGAGCGCGCACCCCTACGAGGAGCCCGCGTTCGACATCGTCGCTCTGCAGACCGCGCCCGGAAACGTGGGTTTGGGGCGCATCGCGGTGCTGGAGAGCCCAGAACCTCTGTCGGCATTCGTATCGCGAGTTCGCGCTGCGCTGCCCGCCACCTCGTGGGGCGTACGCGCCTGCGGCGATGCCGCGGCGTCGGTGTCGCGGGTCGCGGTGTGCGGCGGTGCGGGTGACTCGCTGCTTGCCGAGGTCGCGGCTTCCGGTGTGGACGCCTACGTCACCGCAGACTTGCGTCATCATCCTGCCGACGAACACCGCCGAGTGTCGCAGGCCGCACTCGTCGACGTCGCGCACTGGGCCAGCGAGTACCCGTGGTGCGCGCAGGCGGCGCAGCTTCTGCGCAATCACTTCGGTGCGTCGCTACCGGTCCGCGTGTCCGACGTGCGCACCGACCCATGGAATGTCGAGGGAGTTCGGATATGAAAGCTGCAGTATCGCAACAGCGGTCGTTGCTCGAGTTGGCGGAACTCGACGCCGAGATAGGTCGGATCGAGCATCGGACCAAGAACCTCACCGAGCAGCGGGCTCTGGAGGAAGCGCAGGCTGGCCACCGGGAGGCAAACGACCAGTTGGCTGCGCTGCAGATCGCGCTGGCCGACATCGATGCCCAGATCGCGAAGTTCGAGAGCGAGATCGACAGTGTGCGCCAGCGGGAGGATCGCGACCGTGCGCTGCTGGACGGTGGAACGGTCGACTCCAAGCAACTCACCGAGCTTCAGCACGAGCTCGACACCCTGCAGCGACGCCAGACCAGCCTGGAGGACTCGTTGCTTGAAGTGATGGAACGGCGGGAAGAGGTTGCGGCCGATCAGGATCGCGCCCTGGCCGAAATCGACAACCTCGAAAGCTCGCTCAGCGAGGCGCAAAGCGCGTGCGACGAAGCCCGCACCCACCTGGCCCAGCTGCGCCATCAATCGCTCTCTCATCGCGCGGATCTCGTCGCCCGTATCGACGAGGGGCTGTTAGCGCTCTATGAGCATCAGCGGGCCCGTGCGGGAGTAGGTGCGGGGTTGCTGCAGGGGCGGCGATGCGGGGCCTGCCGGATCGAAATCGACAAGGGGGAGTCGGCGCGGATCGCCGCCGCGGCCGATGACGACGTGCTGCGTTGCCCGGAATGTTCGGCAATCCTATTGCGGGTCAGGGCGTCTCAAGCGTGAAAGTGCTGGTCGAGGCCGATGGAGGGTCCCGCGGGAATCCTGGCCCCGCCGGTTACGGTGCGGTGGTGTGGTCGGCGGACCGGGCATCGGTTCTCGCTGAGGTGAAGTCGTCGATCGACTGGGCCACCAACAACGTCGCGGAGTACCGTGGCCTGATCGCCGGACTTCAGGAAGCGGCCGGCCTCGGCGCAGACGAGGTGGAGGCCCACTTGGATTCCAAGCTGGTGGTAGAGCAGATGGCGGGTCGCTGGCGGGTCAAGCACCCTGACCTCGCGGCGTTGCATCAGCAAGCCAGAGGTCTTGCGGGCACGTTCGATCGGGTCGCCTATTCGTGGATACCGCGTGCAAAGAACAGCCACGCCGATCGGCTGGCCAACGAAGCCATGGATGCCGCCCTGGACCCGGGTGCATCAGTCGAGGCGCCGGCGCCGGTGAAGTTGGACCAGGCGTCCCCGGGAACCGAAGTCGTGACCAGTCCGGCCGGCTGGACCGGGGCAAGGGGAGCACCGACGCGGCTACTGCTGCTCCGTCACGGACAAACCGAATTGTCGGCACAGCGCCGCTACTCGGGACAGGGAAACCCGGCCCTCACCGATCTCGGGGTCAGGCAGGCGGATGCCGCTGCGCAGTACCTCGGGGGCAGGTCCGGCGTCGCCGCGGTCGTTTCCTCGCCGCTGCGGCGGGCCTACGACACTGCCTCGGCCGCCGCCCGGGAGCTTGGCCTCGACATCATGGTCGATGACGACCTGACTGAAACCGATTTCGGTGCGTGGGAGGGACTGACATTCGGTGAGGCGGCCGAACGCGACGCGGATTTGCACCTGAGGTGGCTGCGTGACACCTCAGTACCGCCGCCGGAGGGTGAAAGCTTCGATGCCGTCGCGGCGCGGGTGAGCCGCGCTCAGCAGAGGATTCTCGGCGAATACGCGGGCCGCACGGTGCTGGTGGTGTCGCATGTGACCCCAATCAAGACGTTGCTGCGGATGGCCCTCGACGCAGGCCCGGCGATTCTGTACCGGCTGCACCTGGACCTCGCGTCGTTGTCGATCGCCGAGTTCTATCCCGACGGCGCGGCTTCGGTCCGGCTGGTGAATCAGACCGGCTACCTCTGACCCGTTGAGCCTGTTCGCCGTCCACACCTAACAGCGCGGCCGCTTGCACCAGACCGTCGAACACGCTGAACCGGCGCGGCGTCCGCGTCCAAACCCATACGGCTTCAACATTTCCCGGAGGCGGCGCCGTCGCCGATGTTCCCCTGCACGGCAAACTGGCTTGGCGTCATGGCCAACGGCGGGCAAGCTCGAGTCATGGAAACGGATTGGGAATGCCTGATCGTCGGTGGTGGTGCCGCGGGATTGAGCGCTGCGCTGGTGTTGGGCCGGGCGCGTCGGCGCACGTTGGTGGTCGACGTCGGCCGGCAGAGCAACCTTGCGGCGCACGGAATCGGCGGTTTGCTCGGCCACGACGGTCTTCCGCCGGCGCAGCTCTACCAGCAGAGCAGGAATGAGCTGCGGCGGTATCCGAGCATTGAGGTCCGCAGCGGCGAGGTGGTCGGCGCGGAGCGTCGCGACGGTGTATTCGAGGTTGAACTCGCCGGCGGCACGGTCAGCGGGTGAAACGGGTGTTGCTGGCCATGGGCATGCAATATCGCCCGCCGCGACTGCCAGGACTGGACGAGCTGTGGGGGAGTTCGGTATTCCACTGTCCGTTCTGCCACGGCTGGGAGGTCCGTGATCAGGCGCTGGGAGTGCTGGCCGAGGGCGAACAGGGCGTCCATATGGCGTCGCTGTTGTGTGCGTGGAGCAACGATGTGGTGCTGCTGACCGGGGGTGCCGGCGCGCTGGAGGCCGAGCAGTTGGCGCGGCTGAGTGCCGCGGGGATCGTGGTCGATGACCGCGAGATCGCCAGACTGGAATCCGAGCAGGGCGAACTGAGGGCCGTGGTGTTCGCCGACGGTTCGCGGCTACTGCGGCGCGGGCTGCTGGTGGCCACAACACTGCATCAGCGCAACGACCTTGTTACCCGACTTGGGGTGAGATTGGCTTCGGTGGGACCGGTGTCGGAGGACGCGGTTGAGGTCGACGCGCTCTCGCGTACCTCGGTTGCCGGCGTGTTCGCGGCAGGAGACGTGTGTACGCAGATGCCTCAGATGGCGACCGCGATTGCAGCCGGTTCGGCTGCAGCGGTCTCGGTGGTTGCGAGTTTGATGGAGGAACCATGACGACACCTGCGGCGGCAAGACCGGACTGCGCCTCATCGATTGGCGCTGGGATCTTCCTGGCACTCACTGAGTCTTCGCAACGTCGTGAGTCTTCACAACGTCTTGAATCCTCACAACGTCGCCCAGAGTCCATGTCTTGTTGAATAGCGGCTCTTCAGGGCCGTAGAGGCGGAAGATGAGGAAGAAGTCCTCGCCGGTCGGAATCCAGTTCGACTCGCGGCCCTGCGGCGCTGCCGGGGCGAAGTAGACGTCAACCGAACCGTCGCTGTTGGTCGCCATCGTCGCGATTTCCTGCGACGAGAGCCCTACGCGGTGGACATCCCGCACGAATCCCTTTGTCGTCAGGCTGTAGACGGTCACCGACCAGAAATCCCTTGCCGGGGTGTCAGAGGGGACGGTGAGCTGGTAAGTGTCCTTGCCGTTCATCAGCTCGCCGTCGCGGTCGCGAGTCCCGGTGAGGTAGAAGGACCCACCGCCGAGGACCTTGGGAAGGTACGTCGCGAAGAAGTAGAACTGTGCGCGCTCATCGACCATCACGCGGTCGGCATCGACGAACGGGAAGCCGATTTCGGCCTGATCGGGTGGGAGGTTGAAGATGCACCACTGCCGGTCTTTCCAGAACGACTCCAGGGCACCGCCTGCGGTGACGAACCTGTTGTGCAAGTAGTCATAGGCCCGCTCGAGTCCCGCCAGGAGCGCCGATACCGATTCCTCGTCGGGATCGAATTTCTCGCCTTTTCGAATTCCGATGGAGTAGAGCAGCGCCATCATGGCTTTGTCGCGCTCGAGCACTGGCTCGCGCTGCACGATCGCGTTCAGGTCGGTGAAGAATGTCATGTCATAGACCGGAAGAGTGTTCCAATCCATGTCATAGGCGTCGATAAAAGTCGTCGGGGGCGGATCGGTTTCCTGCGAGAGACGGTAGACCTTGAGCGTCTGCGCATATGCCGATTGGTCGGCAGCGGTGCCGCCGTTCTTCGCGACGGGCCGGAATGCGAAGTGCACCCCGTAGGTCGCCGGCCGGTAGGTGCGATAGCCCGGCGGCACCTCGCCGCTGTAGCCAGGCGGCAAGAAGAGATATTTCGCACCTTGTCCCTTGTCGTCGCCGGGCGGGCCGACATCGGCGATCGGCGTCTGCCATCCATCGACGAAGGTGCCAAAGTAGCTGACCTTCAGGGCCGCCGGTGGAACCTCAACGACGAGCGGGCCGTCCTTCGTGGACTGGGCGCTGACCACGTACGGCGTCACGTTGTTCGCGGTGAGGAAGCCGTGACGCGACTCCATCGGCTTGCTGAAATAGACAACGTCGCCGAACTTTCCGCCGAGGTCCCGCTGGATGCCCAGCTCGATGTCATAAACACTCACGGCCGGCATCGCCCAGATGGCCGCTTCGGCGGCCCGTTGCACCTGCATCTCGTGATTGATCGTGGACACCTGTATCCCCCTGGGCAGCGCGTTCCAAGCCGATTCAAAGCTCGGACTGAAAGCGTAACCCGCGGAACAATTTCCCGGGGCCGCGAGGCGGGCGCAGCACGGGCCAGGCCTACGGGGTCCGGATGGCCGCGGCGTGCATGATTTCGCTCGCAGTCACCCCACGGCGGCAGCCTGGGCTATTCGACCAGCTCGGGGTCACCCGGCTTCCAGGTCTTGTCGTAGAAGGGCTCCAGCGGTCCGTAGAGACGAAGAATGGTGTTCCACCCCTTGCTCGGGTCGGTCTGGATCCAGTTGTTCTCCTGGCCCTGGGGCGCCTTCGGTGCGAAGTAGACGTCGTAGGAGCCATCGGCGTTCTGCTTCAGGCCTTCCTTGTTGTTGTCGAGGCCTGGAAAACGCTGATCGGTCTGAAGCATGCCGCGGCTCTGGTTGTCGTAGAGCGTGAAGGACCAGAAATCCTTGGCCGGTACGTCTTTGGGCAAGTTGATCTTGTAGGTCTTGGAGCCGTCGAGGGCGTTGCCGTCCTTGTCGAGATAGGCGATCGCGTACTGAGATCCCTTGCCCACGTTCTTCACTGCCATTGCCGGGGTGATCCCGGTGGCGTAGAAGTGCATGTAGATGCGCGAATCGAGAAGAGTAGCCCCGTCGTAGAGGAAGTCGTAGCGACCGTCGAGGAACGGGTTCGTCCAAACCCGTTCACCGGGGTAGAGGTAGAAGTGCTCGTTGTTCGGACGGGCGGCCAGGGCGCGCGCCGTTACGGAACCGATCGCGGCTGCGTCGGCGAGGATCTTCCTCATCCGCTCATCGGGCTTGAAATCTTTGCCCTGCCTGATGCCAATCGCGGCCAGCAATCCACGGATCTCAGGGTCGAGGCCTTCGATGGGCTCTGCCTGAATGGTCGAATTGACCTCCTCCCAGTAGCCGTAGTCCATGCGGTGAATGGTGTTGTCGAACTTGCCGGAGATATTGACGAAGCTCATCTGCGGCGGACTGTCTTTCTGGGACAGCGGATACATCCGGAAGAGCTTCTTGGTCGTCGCCACCGCAGGCCTCGGCGATCCGTCCACCTGGAATCCACGCCAGATGACCCAGTTGCCCAACGACGGTGTGCGCGCAACGTGGTAGCCGTCCGGTACATCGCCCTCGTAACCAGGAGGCAGGATCAGGAACTTGCCGCCTTTGCCCTGGTCCGGGCCGGCGTTGCCGAAGTCCACGACATAGCGGAACCAGGCATCGTTGATGAACCCCAACACGTTGGGTGGAGTCTCGATCACCATGGGTTCATCAGCTAGCTCAAGCCAGGAGGCCATGTAGACCGAAGTGGTATTCGGAGTCAGCCACAGGGCCTTGGAGTCCATGAGTTCTTCAAAGAGAACCGCTGTGGTATTTGCTGGCCCGTGTTTGAGCAGGCCTTGCTTAAGTCCATACATCGAGGCGATCGGGATGCAGTTCAGGAAGGCCTCAGTGGCGCGATTGAGATCGAGGTTGTCATAGACCCTCTGCGTGGTCTCCGGGTCCGGGACGCCATCCACAGAGGTCAGGGTGCCGATGGAAGTCTCCAGCCGGTCGGGCGTTGCGATCCCGTCAGGGAGCGGTGTGGTCATCTTCATTTTGCTGAGATTCCTCGGTGATCTTGGCAGGTGTCCGATGATCGGTTCACCTGATAGCGGAGCCAGTTTGTGATGGATGCTTATCTCACGTGATCTCGCAGTCCGACGGCTGGTTCATCCGGCTGCATCGGGAAGCGTACTCGGCCGGGGTCAGGTAGCCCCAGTGCCGATTGCCGGCGTCGCGCGTTGTGCTCGTGCCTGAGTCGCCGGTCACCACGCGTGCTTCTTCCGATCGATGAGGTTCTACTCGGTGAATATCGGTGAATATCGGTGAATATCGGTGAATGTCGGTGAAGAGAGTTGACGCGCGCATCACTGTGGTCGGGGGAATCAAGCCCCGGTCGATCGCCGAGCGCATCGGGCTGAGGAAGTCAGTATGCACAACGAGACTATGAATTCGGCGACTCCGGCTCCCATCCGTCGGGCAGCATGTCTTTCTCGAAGGGTTTCCGCCCTTCGGAATCAAACCTCTGACAAAGTTCCTGAACTTCTTCCTTGAAAAGAACCAGCTGCGAAAACCCGACTAGTTCATCACCTTGGTGAATCGGTGAAACGGTCACCAGGAGCGCGCGCATCCCTCGGGGATGCGCTACATAGCGAACCGGCTCAGTCCGCCCCTTCTCGAACAGCCCAAACATGGCGTCTAACCGCGGGTTGGTAATTGCACGGCTATGCCGATTGCGCACGTCGTCATCTATGTAGCTGGGTTGACGGTCCATGTATAGCGCTGCCCAGCGGTTGTAGTAGATGATAACCCCGTCGCGATCCAAGATCGTGACGCCTACGCCGGCCTCCTCTAGGATCCGGTCGGCCCAGTTCGACAGTGCCCAATCTGGCCGGATCCGCTTCTCGCGGTATTCGGGTAATGCAAATTCTGGCAAATCTTCTGTAGCCATCGTTTTCCCATTGTCGATCCTGATGAAGTTGTTTACGCAAACGGGTTATCGATGCCAACGGTGGAGTGTCAAAGCCTGGCCTCAAATCCAGCCGGACTCAAACTGTGCACCCTTTTCTTGTGCTCCGCTGCAGTACAAACGCTACTCCGTTAGTTCGTCGAATTCAGTCGCCGCCTGGGTGAGAACGACCACCGAGGTGTGTCCTGTTGGGTGGCCTGGTCCGATGGGGTTCCTGGTCCGGGTTTCCTGCCGAGGCTCGTTGCCGCCCTCGATGTCGGACTCGGGGCGTATCGTGGCGAGCATGTTCGAAAGTATGTTCGATATTGATCCTGAGGCGAGCGAGTCGCAGTTGCGGGCCCGGGTCGAGGAGTTCGAACAGATGAAGTCTGCCGCGGCCGCGGGGCAGGCGCGCGCGACTGCGCTGTGGGCCCAAAAGCGTGAGGCCGGCGAAACCGCGGCCGGGATGGCCGCGGGCAAGCGTGGTCGCGGCTTGGCCGGCGAAGTGGCCTTGGCCCGCCACGACGCCCCGGTGCGCGGGGGAACCCATCTGGGAATGGCCAAGGCACTCGTGGATGAGATGCCGCACACGCTGGCCGCGCTGGCGGCCGGGGTGCTCTCGGAGTGGCGGGCCACGCTGATCGTGCGGGAATCGGCCTGTCTGTCGGTGCAGCACCGCCGGGAGTTGGACGCCGCCCTGTGCACCGATATGTCCCGCATGGCGGGCTGGGGAAACGCCCGAGTTGCCGCCGAGGCCAAGAAGATCGCCGCCCGCCTGGATGCCGCTGCCGTGGTTGATCGCGTGGCCAAAGCCGCTAAAGACCGTTGTGTGACGATCCGTCCGGCTCCGGACACCATGACCTATGTGACCGCCCTGCTGCCGGTAGCGGCGGGGGTGGCGGTGTACGCGGCGCTCAAGCGGGCCGCGGACACCACCTTCGATGAGCGTTCCCGCGGCCAGATCATGGCCGACACCCTCCTTGAGCGCGTCACGGGTCGGCCCGCCCAGCAACCGGTGCCCGTAGCGCTGAACCTGGTGATGGCCGACACCACACTGGCCGGCGACGATGAGGAACCCGGCTGGTTAGACGGTTATGGACCCATTCCCGCCGGACTGGCCTGCAAGCTCACCGGCGACGCGGTCACCGACGCCGCGGCCAAGGCGACCCTGCGGCGGCTGTATCGTCATCCACGCAGCGGGCAACTGGTGGCCATGGAGTCCCGATCGCGGATCTTCCCGAAAGGTTTGGCACGTTTCATCGAGCTACGCGACCAAACCTGCCGCACCCCCTACTGCAACGCCCCGATCCGCCACCGCGACCACGCCGTGCCCCAACGCCAGGGCGGCCCCACCAGCGCAATCAACGCACTGGGCCTGTGCGAGGCGTGCAACTACACCAAAGAAGCCCCGGGCTGGACGGTAGCCACCACCGCTGCCAACGGTGAACACGCCGCCCAATTCAGCACCCCCACCGGCGCGACCTACCAATCCACCGCCCCACCACTACCCGGACCACCGATCCGAAAGACAATCAGCCGCATGGAAGGCCAACTCAGCATCGACCTCGTCACCTTCGATGCGGCCTAGGCCAAATCCACACATCGTCGTCACACACCGTCGATGACTTGCGGCGTCTCCCGAAGCTCCTCGGTGAACGCGTGCTCGGCCCAAGAATTGTTCGTGATCCGTGCGTACCTGTTGTCGGTATCGGTGCCTGAACCATTAGGTGCCTGAACCATTAACGGAATCGGTACCTCAACCATTAAGTTGTTAGGGCGGATGAGCTGGCTGGGCGGCCGCGGATCATTTACCGGCCCGATGGGGATAACGGTCGAGGATGGTTGGAGGAAAGTCCGGACTTCGCAGAGCAGGGTGATTGCTAACGGCAATCCGAGGCGACTCGCGGGAAAGTGCCACAGAAATCAGACCGCCGCCTCAGCGCCTTCGGGCGATGGGCGGTAAGGGTGAAACGGTGCGGTAAGAGCGCACCAGCGTTCCGGGTGACCGGAGCGGCTAGGCAAACCCCACCCGAAGCAAGGCCAAGAATGTCGCGCGGGGGCGCGGCAGCGCAGGCGTTGAAGGGCTGCTCGCCCGAGTCTGCGGGTAGGCCGCTTGAGGCACCTGGTGACGGTGTGTCCAGATGGATGGTCGCCACCTTTCTGCCGTCTAGGCGGCAGAAAGGAACAGAATCCGGCTTACAGGACGGCTCATCCGCCCCAAGCCGGTGGCAGAAGGGGTTGCTGGCCGGAACTGTTTTCCACGCTCTCGCCGTGCCACATGGGCAGGCTCTTCCGAGAGCGGTCACGCTGGCGCGGGATCGGCTAGCGGCGTCGCCCGATCTGCCGGTCGCGCACGGTCAGACGGTCCACGCCAAGCTCGCGCGCCGTCGACTGCTCAAGTTCGCCGTTCTCGATCGCCAACAACCCGACAACTTTGGCCGCCGCGATCGCGGTCGCCAACTCGAGGCGGGCATCAGCAAGCTCTTCGCCGATTTCGGCGACGCTCACCTCGCCGCGTAGGTATTCGCGGGCCGTGTCGAGCACTTCCTCACGGATCTTCTCGCCTTCCACGCCGGGATATTCCTCGGCAAGCGCCGCCTGCAACTGCGCCAACCGCTGCCGCTGCGTAGCCATCACTGCCTCCTGGTCGAACAAGTCGATGCTCATTCTGCCCGAGCCCGTTGACCTCGATCGTGGCATCGGCGCGGTATGTCAGGCCGGGCAAGCTCCAACTTCCGGCGGCAAGAACCTACCGCCGACGGGATTTGCGGACGGCCCTGTTCAGCTTCTTGAGTGCGCCGTCGAGCTGGTCTTCGCATCGTTGCGCGAGATCGTCCTCTTGTTGATAGAGCAGCCCGTAGGTGAAGGTGTCCTCGCCGGCGGCGTGCGCCAGCCCGGCCTGCCGGCTCAAGTGTGACCGGCTGACGACGCTGTCCTGATGATGGCCCAGCAGCGTCTGGATCGTCTTGGCTCGGGCGGCAACCTTGGTCGACCCCGTGGCCGCAGCGGTATAGCGAAGTCTTTTGGCGCGCTTACGGATTCGGTGTAGCGCCTCATCGCTGTTGATCTCGGCCCCGCCGGGAGCGGCCTTGGCGGCCTTGCGGATCTTCTTGTAGGCCGCGTCGATTGTCGCCTGAACAGGTTTCTCGCCGGCAGGCAGCTTGGGGGGGTCGGTGGCCACCAGCTCTTCGAGTGCGTCGAGCAGGCGGAAATAGCGCGGTGAGCGCAGTGCTGCCAACGATCGCTTCCACCCGGTCTGGTAGCGCTTCTTGGCGTCGTCGACGAGCCGCTCCCGCACGGGGCCCCGGACGTTTGCCGCCGGTAGGTCGTTCAGCGCGCGCTCGTATCGCTCCGCGAGCACCTCTGCATCGCGTGCCACGCCCAGCACGCCGCCGAGCTGGCGTAGGTCATCGAGGATCGGCGCGTCGTCGGTGAGGCCGAACGATCCTTCCGAGGACTGCAGCAGGCTACGGATCTTCCGGGTCGTCACCCGCATCTGATGTACCGAGTCGTGGATGTCTGAACGAACGGCACGGTCCCACTCCAGCAGGACCCCGACTTGGTCGGCCACCGCCCGGTGCAGCGGGTCGGCGGACACTTCGGGCAGTGTTACTGAGGAACCGCTCGCCGCGAGAACCCGGGCGAGCTTGGAACCATGCCTGGCGGGCAGCGCTCCGGCATCCAAGAGGCGGTGCGTCAGCCGATCGAAGGCGTCGTGAACACCGCCCTCGGCCAGCTCTAGCTCCCATTCGCGCCATCGCTGCTCGTCGCCGCCGTCGGTGCTCGCTGTGACCTGGTCATCGCAGAACTCGGCCACGGCGCGTCCGTCGGGTCCGTACAGCATCTCGACGGACCTACAGGTGTCGATGCGTGCAATCGGCATGAGCGGACCGTCGCGCACGATTGCAAGCACCACGTCACGAAGGCTTTCGGGAATCAAAGATTGCGCGCCCGCGTCGCCCTCTAGCGGCACGCGCACCTCGGTGCGCTGGTCAGGTCCGGCAGGCAGTTTGAGGTGCCACCCAGCATCAGAACCACCGGTGCGGCGGCGCAGCGTGATCCGGTGTCGGGCCAGATCATGGTCCGGTGTGTCGAAGTAGACGGCGTCGAGTTCTAGTGCCGGCGACCGCTCGACGCGGTCAATGGACGACAGTCCCTCGAACGAGGGTGTCACGGTCGATTCGACGACCTCGAACTTGCGCTCGGTTTCGGTGTAACTGGAGGGTTCGGGTGATGCCGCGGCCATAGTCCCCTCTTCCCGTGCGGTGGATCGGGTGGCTGGAAAGCGAAGCGTCTAGAAGGAGTGCTCCTCGGCGGGAAACGTGCCGACGGCGACTTCTTCGGCGTACTGAGTCGCCGCACGGCGGAGTTCTTCCCCCACGGCACCGAAACACTTCACGAACTTGGCGGTCCGGCCGGTAGTGAGGCCGGCCATGTCCTGCCAGACGAGGACCTGAGCGTCGCAGTTGGGCCCCGCGCCGATGCCCACAGTGGGGATCGTCAGCTTGCCGGTGATCTGGGTGGCCAACTCGGCGGGCACCATCTCCATGACGACGGCGAACGCCCCGGCCTCCTGTACCGCGATCGCGTCGTGCACGGTCTGTTCGGCGGCGTCGCCACGGCCCTGGACGCGGAACCCGCCGAGACGGTTCACGCTCTGCGGGGTGAAGCCGATGTGCGCCATCACCGGGATGCCTGCGGCGCTGATCATGGCGATCTGCTCGGCCACGCGTTCACCGCCCTCCAGTTTCACGGCGTGTGCGCCGGTCTCTTTGAGGAATCGGGTCGCCGTGGCAAGTGCGTGGGAAGGGCCCGCTTCGTAGCTGCCGAACGGCATGTCGGCAACCACGAGGGCGTGTGGGGCGCCCCGTACTACCCCGCGCACCAGCGGAATCAGTTCTTCGAGCGTCACCGGCACGGTGTTGTCGTAGCCATACACAACGTTTGCTGCGGAATCGCCGACCAGGAGCACCGGAATCTGGGCCTCATCGAAGACCGCAGCGGTGGAGTAGTCGTAGGCGGTCAACATGGCCCACTTGTGGCCTTCGGCCTTCCACTTGTGCAGATGGTGCGTGCGCACCTTGGCGCGCGGCGTGGGATCCGCGGCAGCACCGTAGACGATCTGGTCAGACATCATTGTCCCCTCGTCGGGTGGGTCGTTTCGAATCCTCGAGGCCGTAGCGGTCCCCGGGTTTCTCTGACACGCCCAGTGTGCCACCAAGCCCCCTGCGGGTGAACGGCGCGTTAAGTGGATTTGCTCACACATGCGGCCGCCGGGCATACGATCGGCGGCATGCAAAGGCTCAGTGGACTCGATGCCAGCTTTCTCTACCTTGAAACTGCAGCGCAGCCGTTGCACGTGTGCTCGATATTGGAGCTCGACACCGCGTCGATGCCGGGGGGCTATACGTTCGACCGACTCCGCGAGGCGTTGTCATTGCGGATCAAGGCGATGCCCGAATTCCGCGAGAAGCTCGCCGACAGCCGGTTCAACTTGGACCATCCGGTGTGGGTGGAGGACAAGGACTTCGACGTCGACCGCCACCTGCACCGAATCGGGCTACCTTCGCCGGGAGGCCGCAACGAACTCGCCGAGATCTGCGGCCACATTGCGTCATTGCCCTTGGACCGAGCCCGGCCACTGTGGGAGATGTGGGTCATCGAGAACGTCGCCGGCACGGACGCTCAGAACGGAGGGCGGATCGCGGTGATGACGAAGGTGCACCACGCCGGCGTCGACGGAGTTACGGGCGCGAACCTGATGTCAAAGCTGTGTACGACTGAGCCCGACGCGCCACCGCCGGACCCGGTCGACGGGGCAGGGGACGCCAGCAGTCTGGAGATCGCGGTCAGCGGCGCGGTGCGATTCGCGGGCAGGCCCCTGCAACTGGCCAACATGGTGCCGAGCACCCTCTCGTCGGTTGTCGACACCGTCAAGCGGGCCCGTAGCGGCCTGACGATGGCGGCCCCGTTCGCCGCTCCCCAGACCCCGTTCAATGCCAACGTGACGGGCCATCGCAATGTCGCCTTCGCCCAACTCGACCTCGACGAGATCAAGACCGTCAAGAACCACTTCGGGGTCAAGCTCAACGACGTGGTGATGGCGCTGGTCTCCGGTGTGCTGCGCAAGTTCCTGCTCGATCGCGAGGAACTGCCGGAGAATACGCTGGTCGCCATGGTGCCGGTGTCTGTGCACGGCAAGTCTGATCGCCCCGGACGCAACCAGGTCTCGGGCATGTTCTCCAAGCTCGAAACCAGCATCGAGGATCCCGCCGAGCGACTGGAAGTCATCGCCGAAGGCAATTCAGTCGCCAAACAACACAGTTCGGGGATCAGCGCGACTTTGTTGCAGGATTGGTCGCAGTTCGCCGCGCCTGCGGTGTTCGGCGTGGCGATGCGGGTGTACGCCAGCAGTAGGCTCAGCGGCGCCCGGCCCGTGCACAATCTTGTCGTCTCCAACGTCCCCGGCCCGCAGATGCCGCTGTTCATGCTGGGCTGTGAGGTCGAGGCGATGTATCCGCTGGGCCCGATCTTCCACGGCTCCGCGCTGAACATCACGGTGATGTCACTCAACGGCAAGCTCGACGTCGGGATCGTTTCCTGCCCGGAGTTGCTGCCCGATCTGTGGAACATGGCCGACGATTTCCAGCCCGCCCTGGACGAACTCCTGAGCGCTACCGGGTAGCGGGAAGGGTCCGGCGATAGCCGCGTTGCCAGCGACGATGATGCTTCATGGCAGCATGTGGTCCCATGACCCTCAAGACCGGGGCCGTACGGTCCGCCGTACTGCTGGCCTCCGTGCTGTTCCTGGTTGCCGGTTGCAGCAAGGTGGTCGGCGGGAGTGCGCTGATCTCGATACCAAGGCCGGGTTCACCCATCCAGTGGGTGTCCTGCCAGGCCGGGACTTCTGAGCAACCGCGCCAATTGGTGGGCGCCGAGTGCGGAATGCTGTCGGTCCCGGTCAACTGGGACAGCGCCGACACCCCCGAGAGCGGGGTCGCCCAAATCGCCATGATCCGATTCAAGGCCACCGGCGAGAAGATCGGCTCGCTGGTCATCAACCCCGGCGGGCCGGGGGAATCGGGTGTGCAGGCCGCAGCGTCGATGGCGGAATCGATGCCGGAGTCAGTGCGACAGCGGTTTGATCTGGTCGGCTTCGATCCCAGAGGGGTCGCGAACTCGACACCGACTCTGTGGTGCAACAGCGACGCCGACAACGACCGACTGCGTGCGGATAACGTCGTGGAGTACACGCCCGAGGGCGTGGCCCACATCGAGAACGAGACCAAGGAGTTCGTCGAGCGTTGCGTGGACAGGATGGGCAAGGATTTCCTGGCGAACATCGGAACTGCCAGCGTGGTCAAGGACCTGGACGCGATTCGCGCGGCGCTCGGTGACGACAAGTTGACCTATGTCGGGTACTCCTATGGCAGCCGCATTGGTGCGAGCTACGCAGAGACCTATCCAGAGCACGTGCGGGCGATGATTCTTGACGGTGCCATTGACCCCAACGCCGACCCGGTCGAGGCTGACATCCGTCAGGCCGCTGCGTTCCAGCAGGCGTTCGACGACTACGCCGCCGACTGCGCCAAGGACTCTGAATGCCCGCTGGGGACCGATCCGGCCAAGGCCGTCGATGTATACCGATCATTGGTGGCACCGCTGGTCGAAACGCCGGCGCAGACCAAGGATCCGCGTGGCCTGGGCTACAACGACGCGATCGTGGGGACCATTCTGCCGCTGTATTCGCCCGACCTGTGGCGGCATCTGACTCAGGCCCTCCGGGAAGTCACCGAGGGGGAGGGGGACACCATGCTGATGCTGTCCGACCTCTACATGGGCCGTGACGCCGAAGGCCGGTACACCAACGCCACCGATGCCCGCGTGGCCGTCAACTGTGTCGACAAACCGGCGATTACCGACCGGCCCACCCTCGTCGAGCAGGATCGGCGCATGCGCGAAGTCGCGCCGTTCCTGAGCTACGGCGATTTCACCGGACTCGCGCCGATGTCGACGTGCGGGCTGTGGCCGGTGCCGCCGACGAGCGGGCCACACGAGATCGAGGTTGCCGGTTTACCGCCAATCCTGGTGGTGTCGACCACGAACGACCCTGCGACTCCTTACCAGGCCGGTGTCGATCTGGCCAGGCAACTCGGAGGCACGCTGGTCACCTTCGAAGGAACCCAGCACACCGTCGTCTTCCAGGGCAACACGTGCATCGACGACATCGCGTCGCGTTACCTGATCGACGTGACTGTCCCCCCTCCAGGCACTCGATGCTGAACCTCCCGGACATCGCCGTGGTGGGTGAAGCCGACCTGCCGGAGTTGATGCCGATGATGCGCAGCTACTGCGATTTCTATCGAGTCGACCCGTCCGATGAGAAGCTCGCCGAGCTTTCGCGGGCCCTGATCGTCGACCCCGCCGAGGGTCTGCAACTCATCGCCCGGCAGAGCCATGGAACGGCCGCACTTCCGGTGGGCTTCGCGACGATATTCTGGACCTGGCAGACGTTGTATGCCGCGCGCGTCGGCGTGCTCAACGACCTGTACGTGACGCCACAGTCGCGGGGCACCGGGTCCGGGCGTGCCCTGATCGCGTACTGCCTCAAGCTGTGCCGAGAGCGTGGCGCGGCGAAGCTGGTCTGGGAGCCCGCACCCGACAACGTGACGTCGCAACGGCTGTACGACGGTATCGGCGCCGAGAAATCGACGTGGTTGACCTACGAACTCAACGCCTGAGAACCCGCCCTGGTCGGCGTCCTCGTCGATTCGGTCACGCCCGCGGCACGTACGGCGCTGCAAGCAGCGCCGTAACACAGAGTTAACAGCCTGAATCTACGCTGCCCAGCATGGATCGACAGAAGGAATTCGTGCTGCGCACGCTGGAGGAACGCGATATCCGCTTCGTCCGTTTGTGGTTCACCGATGTCCTGGGATACCTGAAGTCGGTTGCGATCGCTCCGGCCGAACTGGAGGGTGCCTTCGAGGAGGGCATCGGCTTCGACGGATCGGCGGTCGAGGGATTCGCCCGGGTGTCAGAAGCCGACATGGTCGCCCGTCCCGATCCGTCGACCTTCCAGGTGCTGCCGTGGACGACCAGCGCCGGTGCCCACCACTCTGCACGGATGTTCTGCGACATCACGATGCCCGACGGCTCACCATCGTGGGCCGACTCACGCCACGTGCTGCGCCGCCAGCTTTCCCGGGCCGGGGATCTCGGTTTCTCCTGCTACGTCCATCCCGAGATCGAGTTCTTCCTCATCGAGCCGGGGCCCTACGACGGCACCGAACCCGTCCCGGCTGACGACGGTGGCTATTTCGATCAAGCGGTGCACGACTCGGCGCCGAATTTCCGGCGCCATGCCATCGACGCGCTCGAGCAGATGGGCATCTCGGTGGAGTTCAGCCACCACGAGGGTGCGCCGGGCCAGCAGGAGATCGACCTGCGTTACGCCGACGCTCTGTCGATGGCCGACAACGTGATGACCTTCCGGTATGTGGTCAAGGAAGTTGCACTCGGCGACGGTGTCCGCGCGACATTCATGCCGAAACCGTTCGCCAAGCATCCTGGCTCGGCGATGCACACGCACATGAGCTTGTTCGAGGGCGAGAACAACGCTTTCCACAGCGCCGACGATCCTCAGCAACTTTCGGATGTCGGGAAATCCTTCATCGCAGGCATTCTCGAGCACGCCACCGAGATCAGCGCCGTAACCAATCAATGGGTGAACTCCTACAAGCGGCTGGTGCACGGCGGTGAGGCCCCGACGGCGGCGTCGTGGGGTGCGGCCAACCGCTCAGCGCTGGTGCGGGTACCGATGTACACGCCCCACAAGTCGTCGTCACGGCGGGTGGAAGTGCGGAGCCCCGATTCGGCCTGCAATCCGTATCTGACGTTCGCGGTGCTGCTGGCCGCGGGCCTGCGTGGCATTGAGGAGGGCTATGTGCTCCCTCCGCAGGCCGAGGACGACGTGTGGAGCCTTACGCCCGAGGAACGCCGTGCCATGGGCTATCGGGAGCTGCCCGGCAGCCTGGGCGTGGCGTTGACCGAGATGGAGGGCTCGGAGTTGGTCGCCGAAGCGCTCGGGGAGCACGTCTTCGATTTCTTCCTACGCAACAAGCGCGCCGAGTGGGAGAACTATCGCAGCCATGTCACACCGTTCGAGTTGAAGGCCTACCTGTCCTTGTAGATTCACAAATGTGGCCAAACCCGCGACACAACGTCCCACGCTGCCCGGTGTCGGTCGGCTCGGCCTGGTCGAACCGCAGGCGCAAGCCGATCTGAACGTGCTCGGGTGGAACACCGACGCCCAATGCGAGTTGTTGTGGTCGCTGTCGCGCGCACCAGATGCCGATGCTGCCCTGCGCGCCCTCATTCGGCTCTCCGAGGCGTTGGGCAGCGAATGGGGTCAACTCAATCGCGCCCTGCTCAAGGACCGCAGCCTGCGGGGCCGGCTGTTCGCCGTTCTCGGGTCGTCGCTGGCGCTGGGTGACCACCTGATCGCCAACCCGGACTCGTGGCACCTGCTGGCGGGCAACGTCTCCTTACCCTCGGCGCCGGAGTTGCGAGAAGTGTTCATCGAGGAGGCCGAAAAGTTAACCGGCGCCGCGGCTGCCGTCACGCCGCTGCGCACTCTGTATCGCGACCGATTGCTGGTGCTGGCCGCCCTGGACCTGGCCTCGACGGTGGAGAACGAGCCGGTGATCGCGTTCACCGTCGTGGGTGAACATCTCTCCGACCTGGCCGACGCCGCGCTCGGTGCGGCGCTGAACGTCGTGTCTCGGTCGGTATGCGGTGACAAGGCAAATCAGGCGGTGCCTGCGCTAGCGGTGATCGCCATGGGCAAGTGCGGAGCGCAGGAACTGAACTACGTGAGCGACGTCGACGTCATCTTCGTCGCCGATGACGGCTCGCACGCCAGCATGGGTGTCGCCACCAGGATCGCCGGCGAAATGATGACGCTGGCCAGCGACGCGTTCTTCGAAGTAGATGCCGCGCTGCGGCCGGAGGGTAAGCAGGGTCAGCTGGTGCGGACGCTGGACTCACACATCGCCTATTACGAGCGGTGGGCGAAGACGTGGGAGTTCCAGGCTTTGATGAAGGCGCGGCCGTCCGCCGGCGACATGGAGCTGGGCGCCCGCTACACCGAGGCGCTGATGCCGATGGTGTGGACGGCCGTCGAGCGCGAGAACTTCGTGCCCGAGGTGCAGCGGATGCGCCGGCGCGTCGAGGAGTTGGTGCCCGCCGGCGTTCGGCACCGCGAGCTCAAGCTGGGCAGCGGCGGCCTTCGCGATGTGGAGTTCGCGGTCCAGCTCCTGCAACTGGTGCACGGCCGCAAAGATGATGAGCTGCATGTGGCCTCGACCGTCAACGCACTGGCGGCGCTGGGCAGCGGCGGTTACATCGGCCGTGACGACGGCGCCAACTTGACGGCCTCCTACGAATTCCTGCGGCTGCTCGAACACCGGCTGCAATTGCAGCGTCTCAAACGCACCCACATGCTGCCCGAAGTCGACGATGAGGAGGCAATGCGGTGGCTGGCCCGTGCGGCGCACATCCGGCCCGACGGCCGTCATGATGCCGCAGGCGTGCTGCGGGAGGAACTCAAACGGCAGAGTCGGCGGGTGTTGCGGCTGCACGCCAAGCTGTTCTACCAACCTCTGCTGGATTCAGTCGGTCAAGACAAGCTGGGACTTTCGGACGGCATGAGCGCCGAATCAGCCGAGCGTCAGCTGGCCGCGCTGGGATTCGAGGGGTCGCGGAGCGCGCTGACCCACTTGGCTGCGCTGACCGGCGGTACCGCGCGCCGGGGACGCGTGCAGCAGGTACTGCTGCCGACGCTGCTGGACTGGCTGTCCGACACCCCCGATCCAGATGCCGGGCTGCTGGCCTACCGCAGGGTCAGCGATGAACTTGCCGACCAGCGGTGGTTCCTGGCGACCTTGCGAGACGAGGGCGCGGTGGCCAAACGGCTGATGCATGTGCTGGGCACCTCCGCATACGTGCCGGAATTGCTGATGCATGCTCCCGAGGTGATCCAGCTGTACGCAGATGGGCCCAACGGGCCAAAGCTGTGCGATGTCGACACCGAGGGGGCGGCGCGGTCCCTGGTGGCCTCTGCAGCCCGGCACGACGATCCGCAGCGGGCGATCGGGGTGGCGCGGTCATTGCGCCGCAGGGAGCTGGCCCGGATTGCTTCTGCAGATCTGCTCGGGATGCTGGAGGTGACCGAGGTGTGCAAGCAGCTCACGTCGGTGTGGCTGGCGGTACTGGAGGCTGCCCTGGAGGCGGTGATAGGTGCGAACACCCCCGAGAGTGGTCCGCCCGCACGCATCTCCGTTATCGGGATGGGCCGCCTCGGCGGCGGAGAACTCGGCTACGGCTCGGACGCCGACGTGATGTTCGTGTGCGAACCCAATGAGGGTGCCGAGGAATCGGTCGCGGTGCGCTGGTCTGTCAGGGTGGCCGAACAGGTGCGGACGCTACTGGGTACCCCCAGCGGTGACCCGCCACTGGAGGTCGATGCCAGCCTTAGACCCGAGGGACGAAGCGGCCCGCTGGTGCGGACTCTTGCCTCCTATGCGGCCTACTACAAACAGTGGGCCCAGCCGTGGGAGATCCAGGCGCTCTTACGTGCCCACCGGGTGGCCGGCGATCTCGAGCTCGGCGACCGCTTCCTGTTGATGGCGGACAGGACGCGCTACCCGGCGGGCGGTGTGTCGGCCGAAACGGTCCAGGAGATTCGGCGAATCAAGGCGCGGGTGGACGCCGAAAGGCTGCCGCGCGGCGCCGATCCGAAGACGAACACCAAGCTGGGCCGCGGTGGGTTGGCCGATATCGAGTGGACCGTGCAGTTGCTGCAACTGCGCTTCGCCCACGAGATGCCTGCGCTGCACACCACGTCGACGCTGGACACCCTCCACGCCGCCGGCGCGGCAGAGCTGATTGCCGAAAAAGACATCGAATTGCTGCGCGACGCCTGGCTGACCGCGACGAAGGCCAGAAACGCGCTGGTGCTGGTGCGCGGCAAACCCACCGATCAACTGCCCGGGCCGGGCCGACTGCTCAACGCGGTGGCGGTTGCGGCTGGCTGGCCCGACGGCGACGGGGGTGAATTCTTGGACAACTATCTGAGGATTACCCGACGCGCGAAAGCCGTCGTGCTGGATATCTTCGGAGGATAGGCAGTGGATTTCGAATTCGATGTCGTCAGCGCCCAGGAGTATGCGCGCCTGAAGGCGAGTTATGAGCCGCTGACCGATGCGCTGCGCAGGCTCATCGATGTCGGAATTCACACGGCGGTCGACGAAGTGACGGTCCGGCAGGCTCTCGGCCACCTGGCGGCGGCGACGGACCTGTTGGAGGGCGAGCAGCGCAGCGCGACCTCGACACTGCGGCATGCTGACACAGGGCGGCCATTGGCCTGGGCGAATCCTGCTGTGGGTCTGCGCAATGCCATCGCCCCACCGATGGTGATCGAGCACCGTCAGGACGGTCGGTGCGTGAGTGAATTCATGTTGGGTCCCGCCTACGAGGGGCCACCGGGTTGGGTGCACGGCGGAATCTGCGCTTTGGTTCTCGACCACATCCTTGGGGAGGTGGCCAGCGATGGGCTCACCCAACCGAGGTTCACCGGCACGATCAGCCTGAGGTATCTGCGCGGCACTCAGTTGGGGCGGATTCGCGCGGAGGCGTTCGTCGAGCGGTCAGACGATGTCAAGACATTCGCCCGCGGCTTCCTGATGGACGCCGAGGGGGTCACCGTGGAGGCCGAAGGGGTGTTCATCACACCCGCGTGGGCGCGCGGTGCCGAGAAGACAGATATCGGATGAGGCCTCGCAGTGTTTGTCACTCAGCGCGACGGAGCACCGCCGGCACGGTCAGCAGCAAGATCTTCAGATCGAGCGCCAGCGACCAGTTCTCGATGTAGTAGTTATCCCACTCGGCACGGTCGGCGATCGAGGTCTGGCCGCGCAGTCCGTGGACCTGCGCCCACCCGGTCACGCCGGCCTTGACCCGATGCCGATCGCCGTAGCGGCGAATGTGGGATTCAAACAGTTCGACGAACTCCGGCCGCTCAGGTCGAGGGCCTACCAGACTCATCTCGCCCTTGACGACGTTGATGAGTTGTGGGAGTTCGTCCATCGACGTCGACCGCATGATCTTGCCGATCCCGGTGCGGCGATCCTGGCCCTCGACGCCGCCGGGTGCGCTGCCGGCTTCGGGCTCGAATTCGGGGTCCGCATCTCCCGATACACGCATCGACCGAAACTTCAGGCACTGGAAGACCTTGCCGTCTCGCCCGACCCGCGGCTGGCCGAAGATAATTGGGCCGGGCGAACTCAGCCGGACCAATACCACCAACGCCAGCATGAGAGGTGAGATCAGCACGAGGCCGATGGCGGCAAAGACCCGATCGCCGATGTGCTTGATCGTGAACTGCCAGCCTCGCGGATTCTGGTGGCTCAGCGCGAGCAGCGGCAGACCGCCGATGTGTTCGACGCGTGCGCGCTCACCGACCAAGTCGAACATCCGGGGCACGACCCAAACCCGAAGTTCGTGCAGATGGGCGATCCGAATCGCGCGGGTCAGCAGTTCGTCCGGCTCGTTGGTGAAGGCGATGACGATGCACTCGGCGCCAGTGTCCTCGATGATTTGCTCGATTTCGTCCGGCGTACCGAGGTGGGGTACGCCGGACAGTGGTGCCTCGTCATCGGAGCCTCGCCACGGCGACGTGAACGAGACGAGTCCGACGGGCGAAAGTCCGTATTCGGGAGCGCACTTCAGGCGATCGATGATCTGATGCGCAACTATCCCGTTGCCCACGATCAGCGTGGGGGAGACCCAGCGACTCTGTCGCCGCAGGCTGGCCTGAGTCGTGGTGAGCAACATCCGACCGACCGGCATCAGCACCGCGGCGCACAGCCAAAACTTGATCACCGTGTTTCCGGGGGCTTCGAAGGTGTTGGTGAGTTCTAGCAGTGCGAGCAGAAAAATCGCCGACAGCGCGACTCCCGCTTCGATGGATGCGAATTCGTCGAGGGAATTGCGGTTCAGGTTGGAGCGGTACGTCGACCGCGCCGCAAGGATGACGACCACCGTCGGGGCCCAGATCAAACCTACCCAAATGGGGGGATTGACACCCTCTACCGTCGCGGACCACCACAAGCCCAGCGCGATCGCTATCGACGCGAAGAGCAGGTCGACCGCAACTGTGACGAGCACCCTGAGATAGCGGGTTCGGAGCTGGTGGGCGGGGGGTTGTAAACCGTTGAGAGCCGCCAAGTTCGGACTCTGGTCCACCGCTTCTGCCTCCAACGGGTGCATCCGGATCGCCACTGTTCTCAACTCAGACCGAAGGGTTCGCCCGATTCCGAGTTATGCACAAATTGGAAGTCTACAAGCTTGTCGATGGACGTTACGGCTTAATCGTCATGGGGCCTGCAAACTGCCCACGGCTGCTTTCGAGGTCAGGTTTGGGCATTGGGTCTCGCCGTGTGGGCCGGTTGGTTTCGTGGGATGACAGCAACATCCTTCGGCCGAGAGTTCTTTCCTGCCCAAGCAGCCTTTCGGCTTTTCGGCGAGCGTGTCCGGTCTTCGACATCGCACGAGGTCGCGATTTCAGCGAAGGTCACCGTGTTTGCTGGGCAACGGAAATTGGAATGTCGCGACAGGCGTGCGTTCGCAACGGGGGAGTCGTGATGCGGTGCGAATGTTCCCACGAAGAACGTGGAAAACGAGGTTGAGGTGAGCCCTTCGGAGTGGTCCACGCGTTATGGGGCGCTGTTGCCCGGTGTTCGGGCAGGAAGAATCAGCAACGACATGACATCGAACAAGCGCCGGCGGCACACGCCGGATCAGATCATCCGCAAGCTCGCCGAGGGCAACAAACTCCTCGCGTCCGGCCAGGAACTCGACGAGGTGTGCCGACACCTGCAGTCATTGCCTGCTCTCCCAGCACCGTAAACAGCCCCAGCCCTACTGCGGACAACAACACCTTCGCCTGGCAATAACCGCCGCCGATGGCCATGATGCGATCGGGTTTCAACTCGTCCACCGTCTAACCCCGGTCATTCACGGGGTTGGTGATCGGCGGCGGTTTGGTGTGTGGTCGATGATTTTGTTGAGTGGGTGTGCGGGGACGCCGGCTGGCGCTGCCGGGTTGCGGTTCTCCGAGTTCCTAGGGTCGTGGATGGGCAGTCTGGTCAGGTTGGCTGCGGGATGGCCGCGATTCGGGCGAAGACGCCGACGAGGTCCTTGACCCAGGGCCAGGTTTTCGGGATGCGCAGGTGTCGGCGTCGTGCGCTGCGGGTGAGTCGGGCGGGTACGTGCAGCAGTCGGTAGCGCAGGGCTTTGGGTTCGGCTTTGGCCAGCGGACCGGTCAACGCGAGTATGCGTAGCCAGGCGGTGAGGTCGGCGGCGATCGCGGTGGCGGTCAGCCAGGCGGTGTTGATCGCGAAGTCGCGTGAGGGGAAGCGGCCCAGGCCAGAGTCTTTGGCGTGGCGGATGCGGTCTTCGACGCGGGCGTGCGCGCGGTGGCGGGCTTCCAGAAAGGGGAGTTGCCCGGTGGCGGTGTTGGTGACGAACGCCTGGTAGCGCCACCCGTCGCGTTCTTCGAAGATCGACAGTTGGGCGCCGGGGTGGGGGCGTTCCCGGCGCACGATGACTCGCATCCCCGGCGGCCACCGCGACAGATCCAGCAGCCCGGTGAGTTCGGCGACGTCACCTCCGGCACGCACTCCACCGTCAGCATCCAGCGCCGGCGTCCACACCTTCTCCGAGATCAGCATGATCCCCTGGCGCAGTGTCTCGGTGAGGGCGAACCCGATCGAGTACTCGACGTGGCGGCCCCGGAGTTGATTCTGTTCAGTCAGCCAGTCCAGCAGGCCGTGGGAAGCTCCGGCACCGTCGGTACGGATCAACAGGTTCTTGCGATGGCGTCGGGGGATCTGGGCGATCGCCGCGGCCAGCACGTGGAGGTGATCGGCAGTGGTGTTGGCCCCAGCGTTACCGGGACGCAGCCGTGCTGCGAGCAGTTCGGTGGTGTTGTCACACCACACCCCGATCGGGTGAAACCCGAAACTGCCCTTAAATGTTGGTGCCGCAGACTCTTTCTCGCTGTGCGCCACCACGATGGTGGCGTCGACATCGAGCACTACCGTCTCACCCAGGTCAGTGTCGGCCACCGGCGACGCGGGAAGCCCGCCGGGCAACACAGACCACACATGCCTGCGCACCCGGGCGCGGGCCGCCTCGATCCGCCGCAGTTGCGCCGGGGTCAACTCGGCCAGGGCCCGCCACACCGTGGGTGCCGAGGCCACCGGACCCAACACCGGGGATTGATGGCGCAGCACGTCGATATCGGCGATAGCCTCACCGCCATCAGCGAGCATCACCGCCACATCCGTGAGCACCCGACCCCGATCATGCCCCGGCGAGAACGAACCGCGCGTCAACGCCGCCGACAACGCGGCGGTCAGGCCGACCCGATCGGCGAGAAGCCGCAGGCCAGCGCTGCCGGCATGAGCCACCACGCCGGTCCCATCACCAGATACCGACAAGCCCGACGACCACGACGTACGCTTCACCTACGGAGTGCCTTTCCACAGAGGAACTTGAACCTTCGACAAGTCCAAGAATCCCCTGCCGGACAGGCACTTCCGTGCATCTACACGCCGATAGCCCCAATCACCTGTGAAAGATCCGGGCTAACAGCCTAAACACGTAGCATTGGCTCATGACGATCGACATGACAACTTTCTCCCGCAGGAGGATTCTCAAAACATTCGGGGGGATTGCCGCGACGATGGGAATCTCTTTTCTCACCGCCGGGTGCTTTAAGGGGAAGACGCCTGCAAAGAAACCGAATTGGCCTGCCCAATCTGATTGGGATCAACTTCGAGAACAGGTAGGGGGACGTCTTTCCACGGTGGATTCTCCCTTGAAAGACGCGATCTCGCGTCCGGGAACCGCGGCCGCTGCGAACGTGATCGAGAAGATGAAAAATCCGTTCTATATCGCCGAACAGCCCGGAGCGACCCAGTCGACCGGTTGGTTTAACTCCTGGAAATCGGAGGTAAGTCCCTACATGGTGGCCGCGGAATCGCCTTCCGATGTCGTCGCGGCGGTCAACTTCGCTCGAGAACACGGGATACGGTTGGTCGTAAAGGGGACCGGTCACGACTATCTCGGTCGATCGAACGCGCCAGATTCTCTCCTAGTCTGGACGCACAAGATGCGGAAGTTGACGTCTCACGAAGAGTTCGTTCCCGCCGGTGGTTCCGGTCCGGGTGTCCCGGCGATTTCGACCGAAGGGGGATCGGTTTGGCTGGAAGTGTACGACGAGGTGACGAATCGCCAAGGTCGATTCGTACAAGGGGGCGGGTGTACTTCCGTCGGTCCCGGCGGCTTTATTCTTGGAGGAGGGTACGGGATGCTCTCCAAACGGTTCGGCAGCGGCGCGGGCAGTCTTCTCGAAGCCGAGGTCGTACTCGCCGACGGTTCGATCGTCATCGCGAACGAGCATCAAAACGCCGATCTCTTCTGGGCCCTGAAGGGCGGAGGAGGGGGGACTTTCGGGATCGCAACGCGGCTGACGCTCCGTACGTACGAACTTCCGCGAACGATCGGAAGCCTCAACGGCACGATTGCGGCGAAAACCGACGAAGCCTTCGAGGAGCTCCTGGCACGGTTCATTGAATTCTATCCCGACAATCTCAACAACAAATATTGGGGAGAGACGGTAAAATTTACGCCGGAAAACGAAATCAAACTCTCTCTTGCATTTGTCGACCTTTCCCGGAAGCAGGCGGAAACGGTATGGCAGCCTTTTCAGGACTGGCTTGCTGCCCGTCAGGACGATTTCGAGACGAAGATTGAATTCATGGAGTTCCCTTTCCGGGATCTTTGGAACGGGGAATTCTGGAAACAACAGTTTCCGTCTCCGGTGAAATTCGATCCTCAAAAAGGGAAAGACTCCGGTCAGTTCTGGTGGTGGGTGACGAACCAGCCCGCGGTTTCGGAATACATCGTCAACTACAAGTCCCGATGGCTGCCTCTGGCCCTGTTCCGGGAGCCCAGGAAATTGGCCAATACGCTCTTCGAAGCCTCCCGTCATTGGCAGTTCACCCTCTACATTAATAAGGGAATGTCGGGGATTCCGAAGGACGCCGCGGAACGGGAGCAAAAGACCTGCATAAATCCCGCGGCGAGCGACGCGGCGGGATGGATTCTCATGATGGGTCGGCAAGAGAACGCATTCCCCGGTGTTCCGGGGCATGAACCGGATATGAAGAAAGCGAAGGAAGTGTCGGAGAGGATCGACGCGGGAATGCGGATCTTGCGCGATGCGACGGTCGGTGCGGGAACATATTCGAACGAAGCCGATTATCACGAGCCCGATTGGCAGGAGGCTTTCTGGGGATCCAACTACCCTCGCCTGCTTTCGATCAAACGAAAGTACGATCCCGCAAATTTCTTCCGGACGCACCATTCCGTGGGAAGCGAAGGGTAAGGACGGCAAGTCCAGCCAGACCTGTTCGGACCAGGCCGCGCCAAAGAGAACTTCTAAGTCTTCGACTTCTGCGGCAACCGCGAATTCTGGCGCTTCGCAGTTGGCAGTGGCATTGGTGCCGGCTAGGTGTGACTCGCCGTGATCGGCGGGTGCAGGCCCACCGTATGCGGCGGCGTTGGTTGCCGGGGTTGCGGAAGCCGAAGGCGATTCGGCCGACGTGTTTGACGATCCGGTTGTAGCCGCCCGGACCCTGCCGCTGCCGGACGAAGTGGTGGACGTGCTTCGGGCCGCGCGGAAACGTCAGGCAGAAGAACGGCTAGCGTTCGGCCTGAGTTAGGACACCTCAATCGGATTCTGCTGGAGTAATGGCTGTGACCTGCATGTTTGGATCGCGACGGGCGGGTTTTGGCTTACTAAGCGGGTAGTCTCCGGTAGGTGTTCGTGCGCAAAGTGCGCACCGCCTCGGGGGCGGTCGCAGTACAGGTGATGGGCAAATCCGGTCGCCGCGACGAGCTCGTCAAGCACGTCGGTTCTGCCCATACCGACGCTGAGCTGGGCATTCTGCTCGAGCAGGCCCGTCAGATCGTCACCGGCGATCAGGACGCTTTGGATTTCGAGGTGCCCGCTCGGGCGCAGCGTGTCGACGATGTCGCCGACTGGCGCACCGGCACACTGACGTTGTCGCCGGGCGTCCCCAAGGGCGCTCCCGCGGCCCCGGGACGGACCGCGGCCACCCACTCACGGCTGCTCTACGACGTCATCGGTGCGATCTATGACTGGGTCGGATTCGACGTCGTCGATGATCCGGTGTTCCGGGATCTGGTCATCGCGCGGATCGTTGAGCCCACCAGCAAGGTGGATTCTCTGCGGGTGCTGACCGATCTCGGCGCAGACACTGTGTCGTACAGAACGATTCAACGAAACCTAGCCAGGGTCAACGCCGAAGGCTACCGCGAGACGGTGGCAGCCAAATGCTTCACCCATGCCGCTGACCGGGGTGCGCTGAACCTACTGCTCTACGACGTGACCACCCTGTACTTCGAGGCCGAGAACGAAGACGACCTCCGCAAGGTCGGATACTCCAAGGAACGCCGCATCGACCCGCAAATCGTGGTCGGCCTGCTCGTCGATCGCACCGGATTCCCTCTGGAGATCGGCTGTTTCGAAGGCAACACCGCCGAAACCACCACCATCGTGCCCATCATCACCACGTTCGCGCAACGCCACGATCTGACCACGACGCCGATGGTGGTCGCCGCTGATGCCGGCATGCTCTCAGCAGCCAACCTCACCGCCCTCGACAAGGCCGAGCTCGGTTTCATCGTCGGGTCCCGCACCGTGAAGGCGCCGATCGACCTGGCATCCCATTTCCATTGGAATGGAGACGTTTTCACCAACGGTCAGATCGTCGACACCGTGACGCCACGTCACGCCAACACGAAAGTCAACGACGCCAACAAGCGTGCCGAACCCGACTGGGACCCCGACACCCACCCCCGGGCGTGGCGGGCGGTCTGGGCGTATTCGGCCAAACGAGCACGCCGTGACCAGAAGACTCTGCACGCCCAGGAAACTCGCGCCAAAGCAGTCATCAACGGTGAACGCGCTGCGAAGTCGACGCGGTTCGTCAAAGTCGCCGCCGGCGACCGCATCCTCGATGAGGCCGCCCTGGCCCGCGCACAATCGCTGGTCGGCTTGAAGGGCTACGTCACCAACATCCCTTCCACCGTGATACCCGCCGCAGAGGTAATCGCCAAGTACCACGACTTGTGGCACGTCGAGAAGGCGTTTCGCATGTCGAAGACCGATCTCGCTGCCCGGCCGATGTTTCACCGCACCCGCGACGCCATCGAAGCTCACCTGACCATCGTGTTCACCGCACTGGCCGTCGCGCACTGCATGCAGGAACGCAGCGGACTGGCCATCGCCAACATCATCAAGCAGCTACGACCCCTGCGCTCAGCAACCATCGCCATCAACGGAGCCACCCAGACCTTTCCGCCAGCGATAGCCGACCCCCAACGCCAGATCCTGCAGAACCTCGGCATCAACCTGGCTTACTAAGGCAAATGTCCTAACTCAGGTTCGACCCCATCCGGAGTGGCTGGCGAATACCGAAATCGACTGGTTTCCCGACGACTTGATCGGCAAGTATGGCGGCTGGGTGGAACACAGTATGGCCAGCGACGACTCCCTCTATCTCCCTGCGGAGGCAGCGGATGAGATCGCTGAAGAGCTAAGGGCGCGAGGGCACACTGTGGAACCCTCGCCAGTCGACCTCATCTAATTCGCTCCCGTGGTGACGGACGATCATGTATCCAAAGCGAGTATCACCGGCGCGCACGGTGTCGGTAGGACGACATAGTCGAAGTGCGCCCAGTGCCTGCCGGGAAGGCGTCCCAGTCGTGGACCTCGCTGCGCACCGAGGTTCGGCGGGTTCAACCTCTGTCAGCGCCCGCACCGACCTCGGGTAGTTCCTAGGACCACCTACAGTTCGACCGCGTACCTGGCCCCAAGGCAAGACCGCAACCGAGGGGCCGGGGACAGTTCAAACATCTAGCGATCTAGGAAAACGATCCACTGACAATGATCGACTACCAAGCTCGATCAGGCTCTCCCCGACGGGAAATCGAGGCTAGCGACGCCTGACGTTGACGTTGGGGAGGTTGATGTTCGGCACGGGGACTTTCGGTATGACGTTCCTTACATCATTCACGCTTGGAATGTTCGATCCGTCAGCACTCCCGCATACTTGTACCCCGTATGAGTTCACGCAGCCCTCAACGTCGGCGTTGGCGCGGGGTGGAGACGAGATGGAGGCGGCAAGCATCGCTGCTGCGGCGACGGGAGCAGCAGCGAATGCAGCGGTGCGACTGATGGATTTGTTCACGGCAGTCATCCTTTCGGTGGGTTTGGAGGGCTTTGGGCCGGTTTAAGACGCCGCTAGCCGTTGGCCTACTGACCGGGCATGGGCACGCCGCAGCGTTCCTTGAAGTCGCGCAACGGCTGTCGGATGCCCGAGAGCTCATCCTTTACCTTCGGATTGGCGTCGAGGTAGCCATTCGTCTTCTCGGTAATCATTTCCTGATCCATGCCCTTGAGATCAGTGAAGAATTCGTTGACGCTTTCGTTAGCTAATAAATAATCCGCGGTGGCATTGGAGACGCCGGCTTGAATACGAGACAGGTTGCCGGCGGTGCAGTCCGCCGTGTTAGCCATGTCCGCCCCAGCGGACGTCGTGGTCGCAGTCTGGGTCTCGGACCCGCCACAACCGGCTAGGGCAATGGTCAGAGCGGCGGCTAACAATCCGACTACCATAGGCTTCCTGCCGTTGCCTACGCCGGAGCTGCCCGCGCGGCGCAAGGTTTGTAACGAGATCGACATTGCGGTTTCCTCCTCGGGTGATCAAGGGAGTTAACGCTATCAGGAAGGTCCACACGCGGGGCCAGAAGTACGCAACAACAATCGAGAAGGGTTGCCGGCAAGCGGGCGATAGATAATCTTCTGTACCCAATTTCTACCCGGGGAGATCCGATTGAGAAGTGATATCAATACTTACCGGCTAGATGTCGCCGCGCGGCGCAAGTTCCCCAGCGGAACTGCACCG